>RCNC010000154.1_pt1 | contig 37944 bp, 38 predicted proteins | sample 2041301 | NCBI WGS metagenome assembly RCNC01 (sample SAMN09708231, study PRJNA481090) | Marine sediment metagenome, whole genome shotgun sequencing project. | biome: marine sediment; feature: ocean; material: sediment; isolation source: Sewage treatment plant 13A marine sediment (STP13A) ...
CGCGGGGAATGTTCTGCCTGTAACGGCAGTGCTGCGCAGCACCGTAAGGATAAAAAATCGATTTTCAGTTCGCTCGCTAACCCCGCCGCAAGCCAAGCGGCGAGGAATGCGCTCGCTATCGCGGTTCAGCCTACTATTTTAAAAGCCTAAGAGCAGCTAAAGACGGTTTGGCCTGATTCTTCACGGCGCCTCCTGACGGGCTTAACAAATAACGTTCAAAGGTTTTTAGGAACACTATTTAACCTCAAAATAGAGTTGTCGCAGTATGTTTCCGTCGGATGTGGCGATGTCTACGCGCCATTCCCCCCGATAACGGCGGTTGGCGATCGTCTTGGAACTCCATGTCCGCCAATGGGTAGACCGGACATCCAAGGAAACATCACTGATTTTTTCTCCGCCGAGGAAATAGATATGGTGGATCTTGGATGGAACGTGCGTTGCCATAATCTCGGTCCATACATAAATCTTCCCGGCTGATGTGCGAAAAAATCGATCGACGCCGACAGGCATTCGATTTTCAACTGCTCGACAGATTGAGGCTTTTGACACCTTCAAGGATGCTTCGACGATGCTCGGTATTGGCGATGGATCGCTTATTAACGGACGCCTGTCTGACTGAACGGCGCTTTTTTCTTTGTCGGCGGTGTCGCGATTTGAGGCGTCTTGTTTAGTCGTTGAAGGTGCATCGAATGACGGCGCGTTGACCTGTATGGCGGGACTGGAAGTACCAGATGTAATTTCGGCTTTTTTCCTTGTGCCAGTTAGCGCTGCGTCAGGTTTGGGCGGCTTGGAAAGCAAGTTTTTATTTACATGGATTTCCGGTGTATCGACGTTTGCGGATTCATCAGAGGATTGCGAAATCACTATTGATGGTTGGGAACCAACTGAAGGCAACGCGTTTTCTACCTTGTCAGGCGATTTAATAGCTTCGACGATTGTGAATGAATCAGGGTCGTTAAGGAACAGGTGATAAAACCCAACTCCTGTAAGAATCAAAATGCAGGCCCCCATGATAGCAATACAGGAATACACCCAGATCCTCCGATCGGTGGACCTGCGATGTATGGTCCCGACGAAACCGGATTGATTGACGCGCAGAACATTGTGCCTGGAGGGTACACCCATATCTTGTTTGGATGAACCGATGCTGTCGATCGGTTTTTTGGCCGCTTTGAATGAGGCACCTTTGACCACGACGAAGGAGACAAGGATATTAAACCATGACCTAAGATTGCCCAGCCAAAGACTGCTTGGTTGCTTGCGTCTTTTCTTCTGAGAATTGTCGGCCGAATGTTTCCGGCCATCAATAGATACGGTGGCGGGTTGAATGGCTTCGGCTTGGGTCAGCTTGCGGTTCTCAGACTCGTACAGACTGATGAATTTATCGACATCACATCCGATGGCACTGGAGTATGATCCAATATATCCTTTTATATAAGGGCCTTGTGGAATTTTCTCGAATTCGTTTTTTTCAATGTACTCCAGATAGATCGGTGAAATTTTTGTAAGTCGAGCGACTTCCCTCAAACTAATATTATTAGCTTCTCTTTCCTTTTTTAAGTAAATACCGACTGTATTCATCGTTCAGTCCAGACGGGTAAGCCGTGAATTGATGTTTATGCAGCACGCCGTATATCCTTACCCATTAAAAAGATAAAATATCACCGGCGTGCTGCACGAAAACCAGCAGCCCGTTGGCAACTGGTTATAATTGGGATCTTCTTCGTCCTCGGGCAAGCAGGTTTTCCTAAAGAATCGATTAGCGCTGATGAAGGACATTCGTCTATTTATCGCCTATTCAATAATTACCACCTGATTGCTAACTGGCCAATTTCATCCCTTCTGATCGCAAATTACGTGACATTGCATCCCTTAAAGCCTCCAATTTAACCGGCTTAAAGAGAGCTTGATGAATGCCGCTGTCGAGGAGTTTGGGTATAATTGCGTCAGGCGCTTCTCCGGTGAGGGCAACGATTGGCATGTCGGGTTTAAGTTCCTTGATGTGAAGAGCGAGTCGCCAGCCGTCCATTTGGGGCATGTTGATATCAGTCAGCACCAAATGAATACTATCATTGTTTTTCATACAATCGAGCGCTTCAGTCCCATCATGGGCTGAGATGGTCATGTAACCCAGACGTGAAAGCATGAAGCAGACGATATTCCTTATTAATTCATTATCATCCACAACCAGGATACCTGCTTTTGGATTGAATGCCATGGTTTTACCCTTCCCTTACTGTCAAATACAGAGCTCGGTCTGTTCAGGCTTGGAATTTGCTGGATGGAGCGTTTCTCTGACACAAACTAATGAACGTTATTTCTTTGTCAGCCTTCTGTGGTCAATGATTCTGCGACTCTAAAAGGGGTTGAGTCAGAGTTGTTCCCCGTCGAATAAGGCGGTATGCGCATATAGTGTTGAAGCTCTTGAATTGCCATGATTTTCTTACAGTCTTTCATACACAGATCTTTGGGCATGTCCCGTTTTAAACATGTCCTACATGGCGAAGAAATCATCTTTCCTCCTTCGGGTAGCGCAACATTACCAACAGAAAGCAAAGTGGAAGCGGACGGCAAAGATGAATACAGGACTGGAATTAAATGGTGGGTGAGTTGACGGTGATGGTTGTTGATGTCATGCCATGACCGTTGGTTCCTCAATTAAATTCCAATATCCGAATGAAAATAATTGAAAGGTACCTATATGACAAGATGGGATAAGTAATGGGCCAGTACGGGGGAAATACCCTTATTTCAGTATGTTCTTGAGATAAGGCCACAGGTTCATACGTTGTTACCTACCACAAAGTTCTTAGCTACAGGGATTACGTTGCTTAGCACAGAGGAGCAAATTACAGATATATTGAGTTATGTTGCGAGCGACCCTATCCCAAAAAACAAAACTTGAACCGCGATAGCGAGCGCATTCCTCGCCGCTTATCGGAGCGAAGCAGAGATACCGAGAACCAGTGCGGCGGGGTTAGCGAGCGAACTGGAAATCGATTTTTATCCTTACGGTGCTAAGCAGCACTGCCGTTACAGGCAGAACATTCCCCGCAGCTTGTCGGGAGCGAAGCAAAGATCCCGCTCATCGGGGCCGCGGGGAGGGTTCAATCCAAGTTGTATTTTTATAATGATTCCAGCAATCTTTCGTGGATATTGTCGAACCCCCCGTTGGACATGATCAGGATTACATCACCACCCACCGATGCATGGGCCAGATCGTCAATGATGGATTCCGTATCCTCAAAATGGGTCGCATCCTTACCTCTTTGTTTCAAGTCAGCAACCAGCCGTTCACTGGAAAATCGTTCATCTTCGGGAACTTTTTGAAGCATCGATGGCTTTCGGACGCAAATTCGATCCGCCGGATCGAACACAGTTGCATAATCTTGCTGAAACACCCTGCGCATGCTCGAGTTTGTTCGCGGCTCAAAAACAGCAACGATCCTGTTTTTTGAAAAATGGGATCTGACCGCCCTGAGCGTCTCCTTAACGGCAGTGGGATGATGAGCAAAATCGTCCATAACAATGACGCCCCGCTTTTCACCGCGGATCTCCTGGCGCCGCCTCACTCCGGAAAAACTGTCCAGCGCCTCGGCGATTTTTTCTGGCGTTACACCCAGGTAATCGGCCACCGCTATGGCTGCCAGGGTATTTTTCAGGTTGTGCGCACCGATCATCCGGGTGCGGAACGATCCGTAGTCTTGTCCACTCTTGATGACCTGAAAACGGGTAACGGGCGGTTGGATGAAGGTTTCACCAAGTTGCCAGAGCGAATCCGCTTTCATGCCGTAGGATACCTGTTCACACGACACCAATCCTGTCAAACCGCTGACATTGGGATCATCGTCAACGCTTACCAGAAGTGAATCAGGCTTGATTTTGGTGACAAACCGTTCAAATGCGTCTAGAACATGGTCCAGATCCCGATAAATATCGGCATGGTCAAATTCAACACTGGTCAAGATGGCGGCATCCGGGGTATAATGCAGGAACTTGGGGCCTTTATCGAAAAAAGCGGTATCGTATTCATCCGCTTCGATGACTATACAATCTCCGGTTCCGGTTCGGTAGTTGCTCATAAAATTGGGCAGGATGCCCCCGATAATAAATGAAGGATCCCGGCCAGCGGAAAAAAGGATCCAGGCGAGAATGGCCGACGTGGTCGTTTTCCCGTGAGTCCCCGCCACCAGCACCTGACGCTTGCCGGCGGCGGCAAAGCGATTGACCGCCTGGGGCATGGAGCAGTAACACAGGCCCATTTCTGCGGTGGCGACCACTTCTGCATTTTCCCGCGAAACGGCGTTGCCGACCACAACCAGATCCGGTTGATGGGACAGGTGGGATCCATCAAAACCGGCCATGATTGAGACCCCCTTTTCATTGAGGAAGCGACTCATCGGCGGGTAGATATTGTTGTCTGAACCGGTGACTTGGTAACCCTTGTCTTTGAGCATGCAAGCCAGGGCACCCATGGCCGTTCCGCAAACGGCAATCAGATGAACGGTTCTCACCTTTTTCGGGATTCGGTTGTTTTCCGGCAGAATCATGGCACCCGATTCCTTTTCAACTGTATTGGTTGTTTCAGCGGCAACACCTCGTGCACACAATGGGCCTATCTGTAGACGATTTGTCGTCGAATCACAAGCGGTTCGTCAGCCCATGTCCATCGGTGACAATTGACGCCATCGGGCGGATGGCGGCCACGCACAGGTCACTCTGGCGATGCATAGGAAAGACAGATTCCCGGCTGAGCCGCCTGATTTGGCATAGTAATGATAAACGACATTCGGTGTGAATACCATTGAACACAATATCGGCCAATCAATTGTTGACTGAAGTTATCCGGGGCAATGGGCGCATAACCGTTCTAACCGGGGCAGGCATATCGGCTGAAAGCGGCATTCCCACCTTCAGGGGACCGGAAGGATTCTGGACCATCGGCTCCAAAGACTATCATCCCCAGGAAATGGCAACGTTTGCCATGTTTTGCCGGCAGCCTGAAACGGTCTGGGTCTGGTATCTGTATCGCATGGGCCTATGTAAAAAGGCCCGGCCCAACGCCGGCCACCAGGCCCTGGCATCCATGGAATCCCATCTTAAAAACCGGTTTACGTTGATCACCCAAAACGTGGACAATCTGCATATCCGCGCCGGCAACAGCCCTTCGCGAACCCTTCAGATTCATGGTAATATTTTCCAGACTCGCTGTGCATCGGCCTGCACGGATGAAATTTTCTCTCTGCCTGAAGGCCTGCCCCCAATGGCAAAAGGAAGCGTGTTGACCGACGCAGCGCGCCGGCAGCTGACATGCGCGAAGTGTAACGGTTGGCTTCGACCGCACGTGCTTTGGTTCGACGAGACCTATAACGAACGCCATTACCATTTCAACAGCGCGCTCGAGACGGCGAAGCGGACCCGCCTGCTGATCACCGTGGGCACCGCTGGGGCCACGACGCTACCCAACCATATCGTCAACCTGGTGCTTCGCAACGGTGGTCTAATGTTTGACATCAATGTGGCCGATAACCCCTTTGCCGATCTGGCCATGCGATCGGACCAGGGAATCTTTATCCAACGCCCTAGCAGTGAAGCCTTGGTCGCGCTGTGGCGTACAATTGTTTCAGTGGAGTCTAATCTTTAATGATATCCATTATTTGATTTGACACCTGATTGCTGCATGGGCTAATATATGGTCGGTTTAGTAACCGTTTATTCCGGTCAGCAACTATCTTATTCCCAATCACCGCAAAGATCATCGATTATGAAAACAGACACCTGCGAAGCCAACGCCCCCATTGACCAGTTGAAGGCCATTTCGTCCTGGGTTTCTTCCGTACAGGATTTGGACAAACTCCTCCAACTGATCATCGAATCGGCTACTGGCGTCGTGCATGCAGAAGCCGCCTCACTGCTTCTGCTGGACCCCACCACCAACACGCTCTATTTCAAGGTAACCACCGGCGCCAAAGGCGAGGAGGTCAAAGAATTCAGGATAAAGATCGGCCAGGGCATCGCCGGCCACGTGGCCGAAACGGGCCAGCCCCTGCTCATTGCCGATGCCCAGCAAGACAACCGGTGGATGCGCGAAATCAGCGACAGTATTGACTATGAAACCCGTTCTATGGCCTGCGTTCCATTAAAAATAAAAAACAGCACCATCGGCGTCGTCCAGGTCATCAACAAAAGGGACAACACTCAGTTTACCCATGGGGACATGGCTGTTCTTGAAGAATTTTCCAGCCTTGCCGCCCTGGCCATCGGCAGTGCACGAAGCCTTGAGCAGGTTCGCCAGGAGAATCAGGACCTGAAGAAGGAACTGGGCGAAAAGCACCAGATTATCGGGAAAAGCGTTATCTTAAATAAAGTCTTGGAAGACGCCCAAAAACTATCCCGCACAAAAACCACTGCCCTGATTCAAGGCGAAAGCGGTACGGGCAAAGAACTGCTGGCACGCCTGATCCACCGCGAAAGCCCACGCGAGGAGAAACCGCTGGTGGTTCTGAACTGTGCCGCCTTACCCGAGCCCCTTTTGGAATCGGAACTTTTCGGCCATGAAAAAGGCTCTTTTACCGGTGCAACGGGCCGCAAACTCGGAAAATTCGAAACCGCCCATGAAGGGACCTTATTTCTTGATGAGATCGGGGAGATGGCCCCGGGGATACAAGCCAAACTGCTCAGAGTGCTGCAGGAAGGCGTGTTTTACCGAGTCGGTGGAAACACCCCCATCACCGTGGATGTGCGCGTGCTATCGGCTACCAACAAAAATCTTAAGAAAGAAGTGGAGCAGGGAAAGTTCAGGGAGGATCTGTTTTACCGGCTCAACGTCGTTCAACTCAATATCCCCCCACTGAGAGAACGCCTCGAGGACGTCACCTTTCTGGTCGACCATTTCCTTGACGTGTTTAAGAAGGAAACCGGCCTGTCGGGCCTGACCATATCTGAAGCGGCCATGGACAAGATGTCCCGCTACAACTGGCCCGGTAACATTCGTGAATTGAGGAATGCCATTGAACGCGCCGTGGTTATGGGAAACGGAAAAACAATCATGCCGGAGGATCTGCCCATCACCGCCTCTCCGCCAAAATTTGCCGGCCTGAAGGTCGGGCTCACTCTCGACGAAGCCCTCAATGAATTTAAAAAAGAATTTATCCTGCTCAACCTTAGACATACCGGTGGTAACAGAAGCAAAGCCGCCAAGGTCATGGATATCCAGCGAACCTACCTGTCACGACTGATCACCCGATATGACATTCGGGATCTTGCCTGATCCTGCCTTTTTTCCATTCCGATTCAAGACCATTTCAAAACTGCCGATACCCAGTTCACGTCTGATGCATTGCCCGCGCGTCAATGTAATTCATGGCATCATAATTGCTTAAAGATTCCTTAGTTGCATTCAACAATTGGTATTTAGCACACTACTGTAGCCCGGAGGATTTGCCATGCCAGCCATCGAAATGAACACCAGCACCGTGAGTAAAATTAATAATTCATTCAAACCTGAAGGGTTTTACAGTGTAGAGTTTGCTGTAGACGAGCCTCATCCGGTCTATCAATTCAAGATATGGCGCAGCGAATCCAGCCCCATGTTCGTTGTGGTCAAGGAGAATTCTGCAGTTCTTCCTAAACTCAAGGCCGGCAGCGTTCTGAACATGACCTACTACAGCAGTGACGCCCAATGCCCCAAAAAACAGATCGAAACTCGGATTGGGCATATTTCCAGTGAACGGAAAGGTCGTTTCGAGGGGCATTGCACAATTGACCTGGTTCCGATGAATCAAGCAGCCCTTCAGAATTAATGTCTTAAAAAGTCTAATCGATGATGGTGATGATGAAGAAAAAACTGACCTTACTGATATTCGACGCCGCAGGTACCCCTGTCAAGCAGACCAGCATTCCCAGAATGCTGCTTCCGATGACTTTCATGATAGTTATGGCTGCAGCAACTTTACTGTATTGGGGCATTTCCGACTATCTGCGCTTGAAGAACGAAGTGAAGGATGTCCATAGCCTTCGTTCATCCTTACAGGTGCAGGAAGAGTTGGTTGTTCAGCACCAAAGTCAAATCGTTGCTTTTTCAAACAAAATTGATGCCTTAAATACAAAATTAGCCGAACTCGGCAATTTTGAACAAAAAATCCGAATCATTGCCAATCTTGAACCCAATAATGACGGATCAAGTATCTTTGGTGTGGGTGGTTCGGCTCCGGAAGATCTGGACCCCACAACGATGGTGGTACAGGACTACCAGGAGCTTGTCCGGGACATGCACGTTGAAATCAGTGAAATCGATCAGGCTTCCCATAACCAGCAACAGTCATTTTCGACGATCTTCAGCCAGTTGGAAGGAAAACGGAACTTATTGGCCGCCACCCCCTCCATCCGACCATTAAAAGGGTGGTTATCATCGCGTTTTGGATACCGGGAATCACCCTTCACCGGCCGGCGTGAATTCCACCGCGGACTCGACATCGCTGCGCATGCCGGATCGCCGATCATTGCACCGGCGAACGGCCTGGTAACCTTTGCCGGCGGCAAAGGGCTGATGGGCAATATGGTGACCATTGAACACGGATTCGGAATGGTGACCCGGTACGGTCATGCGCAGAAACTGCTTAAGAAAAAAGGTAACCGCGTGAAACGGGGTGAAGTCATTGCCCTGGTGGGCAATACCGGTCGGAGTACTGGTCCGCACCTTCACTACGAAGTCCGCTTAAATGGGGTGGCCGTCAATCCAATGAATTATTTCTTTAATTGATAGACAGTAAAGGTTGCACAAAACCAGACATGACATTTGTTCGGGCGATACAAAAGTACACAGAAGAATCAGACGACACGGCACCGTCGGTAAAAAAAAGAAGGCTAAAAAATGAAAAAGACAGTTTTCTTGATCTTATCAGCGATGACAATTTTATTGTGTGGATGCAGCACGGGTTCCGGTATTGGATTGATGAGAACCGCGAGCCCCGGAAATGCGTTGATCAATACCCATGCAGACCCTACGCCCAAGGTAGCTCATGATCGCGGAGTCTGCATGTTGATTAACGCCCAATCATCCCTGAACATCAATGTCGAATGCATTCTCGAGTATGTCCAGGGAGACGCCAGCTTCGACCCGGCAGAAGAGCAAAGCGACTTTCTGAATCCATGGGTCCGCTTGAATTATTCCTTTTGATCCGCAGTTGACAATCATTAAGGAACATAAAAAACCCTTGCCAGCCCAACCGCCGGCAAGGGTTTTTTATGTGTTAACGCACTTTTTTAAAGCGTGGCAAAAACCTTTTCAGCCGCAGACAGGGTTTTCTGGATGGCCTCGTCATCGTGGGCGGCAGATAAAAAAAACGCTTCAAATTGAGAGGGTGCCAGGTAGATGCCGTTTTCCAGCATCCCTTTATAATAGGACGAGAATCGCTCTAAATTGGATTTTTTGGCGTCGGCAAAACTGTTCACTGGTTGATCGGCAAAAAACAGGCCCAGCATCGCGCCTGACCGGGCGCAGGCAACCGGAATATTGGTCTTTTCGGCCACTGACTGCAATCCGCTGATCAGCCTTTCCGCCTGGGCATCCAGGCTTTCATAAAAACCGGGTGTTTTCAATTGCTTCAGCGTCGCTATGCCAGCGGCCATGGCCAAAGGGTTTCCTGACAGGGTACCGGCTTGGTAAACGGATCCCCTGGGAGCGATGTGCGCCATAATCTCACAACGTCCGCCGTATGCACCCACCGGCAGGCCGCCGCCGATAATTTTACCGAAGCAGGACAGGTCCGGGGTTATGCCATAACGTTCCTGAGCCCCGCCAAAAGCGACCCTGAAGCCGGTCATAACCTCATCGAAAATGAGCAAGGCGCCGTATTTTTCAGACGTTTCACGAAGGGTTTCAAGAAACTGGTCATCCGGCAGCACCAAACCCATGTTTCCAGCTACCGGCTCAACAATGATGCAGGCAATCTGGTTCCCTTTTTCCGTCATCACCTTATTCAGCGTATCGATGTCATTGTAGGGAAGCGATAACGTATGCTCTACAAACGTGGCGGGGACTCCTGAACTTCCGGGAATTTGCAGGGTAGCGACACCGGAACCGGCTTTCACCAGCAGAGAATCGGCATGCCCATGGTAGCATCCGTCAAATTTGACGATCTTATCCCGGCCGGTGTAACCCCGTGCCAACCGAATGGCGCTCATGGTGGCTTCCGTGCCCGAATTAACCATTCGCACCATCTCCATCGAGGGAATGGCCTTGACAATCAATTCTGCCAGTTCGATTTCCAGTTCGGTAGGCGCCCCAAAACTGGTTCCCTTCTCCAAGGCGGACGAAATGGCAGCGATCACCGATGGATGCCGGTGGCCCAGGATCATCGGGCCCCATGATCCGATATAATCAATATATGCGTTGCCGTCGGCATCGAAGAGCCAACACCCGTCGGCACGGTCGATAAACAATGGATCCATTCCCACGGAACGGCAGGCCCTGACCGGGCTGTTCACGCCGCCGGGGATCAATTCCTGTGCCCTTTTGTATAATGCAGTGGATCTCTTCTTATTCATGGATGGGTATCCTTTCTGATTGAACAGAATAAAACGGGTTGACTTTTAGGTTGCTGGATGAGGAAACTACCAAACACGGGCAGTCAGGTCAAGCCGGAGCGACACGGGGGAGAGATGGCGATAACCGGAGGGCTGAAAGCTGGCCGGCCATTTTCCATGAGAGCTAAGTTTTTTTCAACTCCGACAGGCGCTTACGACGACCGATGAAACACCGCCAGGCAGTAGATAAACTTTCAAAATTGCTGATATATATTCTTGGCCGGCAGCCTGATGAATTCGGCCTGCTTCCCGACGAAAATGGCTACGTGAAAATCAAAAACCTGATGAAGTCCCTGGGTGAAGAATCCGGCTGGCGCCATGTGCGATTGAATCAAATTCGTGAAGTGATCTATTCAACCGGTTCGCCAGCAGTTGAGATTGAGAATAACCTGATCCGGGCCACAGACCGAACCCGTCTTTTTTTACCGGAGATCCCGGAGTCCTTCCCCAAACTGATCTATTACGCCGTTCGCCAACGCGCGTACCCCGTATTGCTGGAAAAAGGCCTGACCGCTGCCGCCTCCGGAAATCGGATCATCCTGGCCAGCGATATCGCCATGGCTCAACGGCTTGGCCGGCGGATCGATCCGTCCCCGGTAATTCTGACAGTAAACTCGGAGAATGCCCGGAAAAACGGGGCCACGGTATGGCGTTTTGGCAATCGATTGTTCCTGTCGGATGGTTTACCGCTTGGAAGTTTCAGCGGCCCACCACTTCCCAAAAAACGACCAGAGGCGAAGCAGGTGGAAATGCCCATATTGCAGGCAGCGCCAAAGACACCCGGAAGTTACTATCTGGACCTGACCATTGATTCAACCCATAAAGATCAGCCGAAAAAAAGATCGCGTCAACGCAAGAATGAATGGAAGCGGGATCGAAAACGAAGCAGTCGGAACAAGGTCAAAGGATGGCCGGATGATTAGCGGTCCGTCTATTTGGCCCTAGCGGCAAAAAAACGCATTGACATCCACCGTCTTGGCTGTTACTAGACGCCCTTGTTTTGCGACACCAAAAGGGCCGTTAGCTCAACTAGGCAGAGCACCTGACTCTTAATCAGTAGGTTGAAGGTTCGATTCCTTCACGGCCCACCAACGTTTTTTCCAAGGGACGGTAATGCCGCCCCTTTTTTTATGGTGCACAGCAATAACCCACCGCCAGCGATGGAAACCTTGTGATTTGTACTAAGCTCTTGACAGTTTTTTTCGGTTGATGATATTTGTATTAATTTTTGTTGATTCCGATGGAATCACTCATCCTTGCTCCGGTCCTTGGCCGGGGCTGTAAAGCCACAAGGAGGTTTTATGAAGCGGTACGAAACGATCGTTATTATTGACCCCGACCTCTCGAAGGAGGCAGAAACGCCGATCTTCGAGCGTCTAAACGATCTGATTCCCCAGTACAATGGGTTTCTGATCGAAACGGATGACTGGGGTACCAAGAAACTGGCCTACGATATCAAGAAAAAAAATCGGGGACACTATGTAAGATTGGATTATTGCGGTGACGGGGCATTAATTCAGGAGATGGAACGGTTCTTCAGAATTGACGACAAAGTCATGAAGTTCATGACAGTCCTGCTGGATGAAAATGCTGACCTCGACGCCATCAAAGCTGACCTGGCGGAGAAAGCAGCTGCGGCGGAACAGGCGGCAACGGCGGAACAGGCGGCAACGGCGGAGAAGGCGGCAACGGCGGAGAAGGCGGCAACGGCGGAGAAGGCGGCAACGGCAGAGAAGGCGGCAACGGCAGAGAAGGCGGCAACGGCAGAGAAGGCGGCAGCGGCAGAGAAGGCGGCAGCGGCAGAGAAGGCGGCAGCGGCAGAGAAGGCGGCAGCCGAAAAGGCTGACGTGGCCGTTGAAACTGAAGCACCAACCGAGAACAATGAACCTATCGAAGATAAAAAAGAGGAGTAACCCATGGCCGTTTCAAAACCCCGCCCCCGAAGAAAGAAAAGAAGAATTTTCCACCGGCGCAAAGTCTGCCGATTCTGCGCAGACCAGAGCCTTATAATCGACTACAAGGATCCCCGAGCGCTGAAGTATTTCACCACCGAACGAGGAAAGATCATCCCTCGGAGAATTTCGGGCGCCTGCGCCAAACACCAGCGGGCCGTGACCCATGCCATTAAGCGTGCACGGACCATTGCCCTGCTGCCATACGTTGGGAACTTTGACCTGTAGTCGGTCAAGCTTAGCCGACGGGACAAGAACGCCTATTTCCAGGAGAAGCGGATGGCACCGTTGCCATTTCAAAGTGAAGTATCGAAAGATATCGCTACCGGCGTAATGGCCACCCTCGTCATCTTTTCCGTGTCGGTCTTTATGCCGGTGGTGGGCTTTCTCTTCTCTATGTTCATTCCCCTGCCGATTCTTTTTTACCGGGCAAAACTGGGCAGACGCCACGGCATGATAGTCCCGCTGGTGGCCATCGCGGTGATGGGCCTTGTCTTTGGTGGGTTAACGATGGATATCCTCTTTTTTTCAGGGCTCATGTTTCTGGGGTTTGCCATCAGCGAGATGTTCGAAAAAGAGCTGTCCGTGGAGATGACCGTCGTGGCCGCCTGCTGCATTGTGTTAGGAGCCGGCCTGGCAGGTATCCTGCTTTACAGCATGGTCGCCAACACAGGGATATACGCCTTGGTTTCGGCTTACGTAGCAACCAATCTGGCGCTGTCCCTCGACCTATATAAAGGTATTGGCATCCCGCAGGAAACCATTGATACCATTTCCGGCTCCCTTGACCAGATTCAATTTGTGCTGGTGCGGATTCTGCCTTCACTGGCCGCCGCGTCCACGCTGTTTGTGGCTTGGACAAACTTAATTGCCGCGCGGCCGATTATGGAGCGCCGGGGCCTTTCTTTTCCGGACTTCGGCCATCTCAACCAGTGGCGGGCTCCCGAACCGCTGATTTGGGGTGTCATCGGCTGCGGACTGATCCTATTTCTGCCCGCAACGGATATCCGGCTGATCGGTGTCAACGGCCTGTTGGTGCTGCTGACGATCTATTTCTTCCAGGGTATTGCCATCGTTTCGTTTTTCTTTGAAAAAAAGAAATTGCCACGGGCCATTCGGGTGGTCCTGTACATGATGATCGCTTTGCAACAGCTATTCCTGCTGGTAATCATCTGCATCGGGCTATTTGACATGTGGATCAATTTTCGAAAAATTGACACCAATAAGCATGAACCGGACCTACCCTCGTGAATTCCAGGCGGTCCTTTTTTTGGAGGTAAAGCATGAAAGTTATTTTGAAGGAAACCATCAGTTCGTTGGGCATCATCGGAAGCGAAGTCAATGTGGCGGATGGATATGCGCGCAATTACCTGCTTCCCCAGCGCAAAGCCGTTCCGGCCACCCCGCAGCAACGCAAAATTCTCGAGCAGGAAAAGGCCAAATTCGAACTGCAGATTGCAAAAGAAAAAGAGTTCGCCCAAGAGATGGCCAACCGTCTTGAGGCCGTTATGGTGACCATTGCATCAAAGGTCCACGAAGCGGATAAGCTTTATGGTTCCGTAACCGTCCGAGACATCATTGTCGCCCTGAAGAAACAGGATGTCGATGTGGAAAAACGGATGGTGCTGCTCAATGAACCGATTAAAAACATTGGCACATTCAAGGTTCCCATCCGCGTATACCAAGGCATCAAACCGGAAATCACCGTGGAAGTCGTCCCCGAGGAAGCCTAATTCATGACCGATTACCGGGAGTTCTTGAGCCAAGGCGGCAAAAGGCTCCCGGTAGTATAGCTAACCCGGGTAAACCAAAAATAACAAATTGCTAACACCAAACTACAAATCTCAAAAAAGGGCAAAAACCAACCGTTGTTTGTCTTTTAGTTTCCCCACTATTGAGGAATGGAATCTCCTTTTTTTAAGATCGATAGGTTTGGAATTTTGAATTTAGCTATTGTGATTTATTGGTTATTTGGTTTTTGGTTATTGTAATTTATTTTTTGATAATCGTTTGTTTGCAGATAGAAGCCTCCGACACACTGTAAAATCAGGTGTTATTGTATGCCCAACACCCAACATCCGGTACCCAAAGACCCCGCATTCCATAAACTTCCGCCCCAAAGCATCGAGGCCGAAGAATCGATTCTCAGTGCCATTCTGATCGACAACAGCACACTCATTGATATTCTCGAGATCCTGTCTGCAGATGATTTCTACAAAACTGCCCACAAGATCACCTTTGCTGCCATAGAGACGCTTTATGCCAAGAGTGAACCGGTAGATCTGGTCACCTTGAGCAACCTGCTTCGAGAAAAGGACGAGTTGGAAAAAATCGGCGGGGCCGCCTATTTGGCCCGACTGGTGGATGCCGTGCCCATGGCAGTCAATGCGCACCACTACGCGCGGATCATTCACGACAAAGCCATCTTAAGGCGTCTCATAGAACGTTCCAACACCATTTCCAATCGGTGTTTTGACGACCGTGGAGAAGTCGAAAGTGTCGTCGAATTTGCCCAAAGCGCCATTTTTGAGATTTCCGAAGGAAAGACCAAGCAGGCTTTTTTTCCCATCAGCAAGATTATCGAATCCAACATCGACGCGTTAGAGGAGCGGCAGGGCAACCGGGCTCTGGTCACCGGCGTCACCACCGGTTTCTCAAAGGTGGACGCGCTCACCTCTGGATTTCAAAACTCCGATTTGATCATTATCGCCGGCCGCCCGGCCATGGGGAAAACAGCCTTTGCCCTGAATATGGCGCGCAATGCAGCCATCGAAGGCCAAGTGCCCGTGGCCATCTTCTCACTTGAAATGTCAAAAGAACAGCTCTCCTTGCGCATGCTCTGCGCTGAGGCCCGGGTGGACTCATCCCGCATCCGCAGCGGTTTTTTGAACAAGGAAGACTGGAACCGAATCACTGACGCAGCCGGTCGGCTGACCGAAGCCCCACTCTTTATCGATGACTCACCGGATATTTCGACCACGTCCATCCGGACCAAATCCATGCGCATGAAAATGGACAAGGGCCTGGGCATGATCATCATCGACTATCTTCAGCTCATGCGGGGCAACGCCAATATCGAACGACGGGACCTTGAAATATCGGATATCTCCCGGTCGCTGAAAATTCTGGCCAAGGAACTGAACATACCTGTCGTCGCCCTGTCCCAGCTCAACCGGAAACTGGAGGAAAGAAGCGACAAACGTCCCCAATTGTCAGACCTGAGGGAGTCCGGTGCCTTGGAGCAGGACGCTGACCTGGTGGCCTTCATCTACAGGGATGAAGTCTACAACCGTGACGAGAACAGTCCCCACCGGGGCACGGCGGAAATCATTCTGGCGAAACAGAGAAACGGTCCCACCGGCATGGCACCCCTGGCCTTCTTGAAATCTTACACGCGATTCGAAAACCTGGCCACTGAATGAAAGAGATCTTCGGCAACCTGTTGGGACTCAAGGCCAGCCAAATCAGGCGGTTGGAAAATCTAAGCCGACGACGCGTCCCCCCCCAGGACATCATCTCCCACGAATTGTGCCGAGACCTTTGCGCCCTTTCAGCTGAAACCAGCCGACAGATAGGCCTTCTCATCGACCGCAGCGGTAGGATTGTTCAAATCTTGATGGGAGAAGTGGACCGAATTGTTATCCCGGATCTGAAGGATTACCGGTTGGCACCGGACCGTCTGCGGGGGCTCCGGTGCATCCACACGCATCTGAACGAAACGCCCCTCACCCAGGACGACCTGACCGACCTGGCTCTCCTTCGACTAGATCTCATGGCAGTTGTCACCATGACTGGATCCGGTGAACCGGCATTGATCCACTGGGCCCATATCCTTCCGGGTGCAAACGAATCGAGCCCCTACCAGATTATGGATCCGATCCCGCCCTTCCGGCCGGAAATCGACTGCTTAAGCCTGATCCAGGCGCTCGAAGCCGAATTGGCCCGAAAAAAGACTGACACCGGCGGCCAGGCGGGGGCCGAACGCGCGTTGCTGGTCAGCGTCTTTACCGGCCCCCGAAAAGATGCCGTAGATTCACTGGATGAGTTGGAGGAACTGACCCGGACGGCCAATATCAGCATTATCGACACGGTTCTGCAGCAGCGGAAGAAAGCCAATCCACGTTTTCTCATGGGAAGCGGCAAACTAGACGAACTGTCCATCATGGCCCTTCACCGGGGTGCAACATTGATCATCTTCGACCAGGAGCTCAATCCATCCCAGATTCGCTCCATCGCCGACCGCACGGAAATCAAAGTGATCGACCGGACGCAATTGATCCTCGATATCTTCGCCCAGCGGGCCCAGACCCGGGAAGGTAAACTGCAGGTGGAGCTGGCCCAGTTGAAATATATCCTTCCCCGACTGGTTACGAAGGACACCGCCATGTCCCGGCTCACAGGCGGCATCGGCGGGCGCGGCCCGGGGGAAACCCGGCTCGAAATCAGCCGGAGACGGGCCAGAGACCGCATTCGGCGCCTTGAGCAGGCAGTCGCCACCGTTCAGAAAAACCGCAGCCAGCAGCGAAGCCGACGAAGCAAAAAGGGCCTGCCCATCATCTCCATTATCGGCTACACCAATGCGGGAAAATCAACCCTTCTCAACCAGTTGACCCACAGCCGGGTGCTGGCTGAAAATAAGCTGTTCGCCACCCTCGACCCGTCCAGCCGGCGACTTCGGTTTCCCAGGGACATCGAGGTGATCATTACCGATACCGTGGGATTTATCCGGGATCTGCCCAAGGAGTTGATGGCTGCTTTCCGGGCCACCCTGGAAGAACTGGAAAATGCCGATCTGCTGCTGCACATCATCGATATCAGCAATCCACGCCACCCGGACCAGATCCGTTCTGTTGAAACGATCCTTGACGAGCTTAACCTGTGCAGCATTCCCATGATCCGGGTGCTCAATAAAATGGATCGGGTGAATCCGGAAATCCGTAAAGGTCTGATCCGGCGACTGGATGGCATCGCGGTCAGTGCATTAAACCGGTCGACGCTCAAGCCCCTGTCGGAAAAAATGGAAGCTGCCGTGGAACACCTGTATGGGAACACCGCTTAAACAGGCAGAGAACGTAAATATTATTGTATATTGAATGGTTAGCGTTATCCCGATAATTCAGTTGACAGACTGTGCCAAATATTTGTAGATGTTTTCTCTTATGGATATAGAACGGATCAAACGTGTGGGGATCGCTGCTGCCTGCAACGGTGGCAAGGTTCTGCGGGAGCATTTCGGCAAACTTCGATCAGTCCGTAAAAAAGGGGCTATCGATTTGGTCTCCGAAGCTGACATCCGATCCGAAGCGACAATCATCGACACCATCGCCAAGGATTTTCCCGACCACGCCATTTTAGCAGAAGAGAGCGGGACACATGCGGGCAGCGGTGGCAGATGGATCATTGATCCGCTGGATGGTACGACCAATTTTGCCCACAACCTGCCGCTGTTCTGTGTCTCCATCGCCTTTGCGGTCGATGACCGCATCTTGGCCGGATTTGTCCTGGCCCCCCTTTTGGGCGAACTGTTCGTGGGGGTCAAGGACCAGGGGGCCCAACTCAACGGAACACCCATTTTCGTATCCAACACCCCCATACTTGTCGACAGCCTGCTGGTCACCGGTTTCCCCTACGATCACCAGACCATATTCGAGCCATTGATGCAGCGTTTTGGCAGTTGCCTGACGGCAACACAGGGGGTCCGTCGACTGGGATCAGCAGCCCTGGATTTATGCTATGTGGCAAGCGGCCGCTTTGACGGCTTCTGGGAGCAGCATCTCAAACCCTGGGATACCGCCGCCGGTTTTTTGGTGGCCACAGAAGCCGGTGCCCGAACTACAGTTTTTTCGGGTGCCCCCTACGCCATCGACAAGGATGAAATTGTGAGCACCAACGGCCTCATCCATGATGAACTTCTCAACTTACTGGAGTAACCGGATTTGCAGACACCATCAGAGCAGGAAATGGAACTTTCGTTTGATCAGTACTTGGGCTGTTTCGGCAGATATCGGAGAAACGATCCGATATGTCGCCAACGGTGTGCCCTGAGCCTGCGTTGCGCCATTGAGAACGATCAGAATGAACGGTTTGAGATGTTGGAAGAGCTGGTTTCAGCCGGCAGCATGGTTATAAAAGCCAATTAAATACCGCGCCCTCTCGGTTGCCACAGGGGCCCTTTGGTTGCAACCCCGCTAATCGAGTGACGTGGGAAAGATCTTTCCAGGGTTCAACAATCCCAACGGATCGAAGGCCTGCTTGATGCGCTGCATCAGCGACATCGCCTCATCACTGACCTCTTTACGAATATAGGGGGCATTGGTGATACCGACCCCATGTTCCCCGGAGACCGTCCCCCCCCAGAGCCAGGGTGGTGTCGAAAAGGGTATCCACGGCTCGATTGGCCTTTTCTTTTCCAGTGCTGTTTGATCGGATTTATCCAGCATGATGTTAAAATGGATGTTGCCGTCACCCGCGTGGCCGAAGGCCACCATGGTAAGGCCGGTCTGTCGCCTGAGTTCGTCGATCTTGGCTACCAGATCTGGCACCCGGCTTCGGGGGACCACGATATCCTCGTTGATCTTGTGCGGCGCCAGTTTGAACAGCGCCGGTGAAATGGCTTTTCTCGCCTGCCACAGCCGCTGCGCCTGCTCTTCGGTTTCAGCCACGGTGACCGAAACGGCGCCGAGATGCCGACACATATATTCGAGCATCCGGGCCGATTGACGGATTTCCTGACGTTTTCCGTCCACCTCCATGATCAGCAGAGCCTCAACATCCACCGGCAGCCCCACTTGCAAATACTACTCTGCCAAGCAAATAGAGGCATTATCCATGAATTCGATCGTTCGGGGAAAAACATGGCTGCGAATAATTTGAGAAACCGCACGTGCGGCCGTGTTCATACTGGCGAAGGCAACCGTCAGGGTCATCACGCTTTCGGGCAGCGGCAGCAGTGTTAAGGTTGCCTCGGTAATCAGAGCCAGGGTGCCTTCGGACCCGACGATGAGCCGGGTAAGATCGTATCCGACCACCCCTTTGGCTGAACGCACGCCGGTCTTTATGATTTCTCCAGTCGGAAGCACCGCTTCAAGCCCCAGCACATAGTCCCGGGTAACGCCGTATTTTACTGCCTTTGGTCCACTGGCGTTTTCGGCCAGGTTGCCGCCGATGGTGGAAAAGCTGGCGCTGGAAGGATCCGGCGGGTAAAACAGCCCTTGTCGTGTTACTTGATTTTGAAAGTCGGCAGTGACCACACCAGGTTGAACACGGGCGATCAGACTTTCCTGATCGATCTCGACGATCCGGTTCATACGGTTGAAGACGACGATTCCACCTTTGACGGCCAGAGCCCCGCCGGTCATGCCGGAACCGCCGCCCCGCGGAATCACCGGGGTCTTGTATGATACGGCAAGGGTCATGATCTGCGACACCTCTTGTGCCGACGCCGGAAAGACCACTGCATCGGAGACAAGAAGGGTGGCGGTGGCATCAAAACCGCAGCAGACCAAATCTTCACGATGAGAAGAGAAATGGGGAGTGCCGACTATGCGTTCCAGTTGTCCAGACAGTCGGGATTGATCGCCATGGTTTTCCCTGCCGAATCAGATCTTTCCTTTTTCCAGACGCTCGGACAAAAACTCGACGTGTTTCTGAAAGGGACCTTTTTCCTTGACGCCCTTTTCCACAGCCTTCAGGGCATACAGGGTCGTTGCATGATATCGGTTGAAACTCTTGCCGATGGTTTGAAGAGAATGGTCGGTGTACTGCCGGGAGAGGTACATGGCCAACTGCCGAGGCCGGACGATGGATTGTCGCCGGGAGGGGGAAGTGAGGTCCGCAATGCTGACATTGTAATACTTACAGACCAGCCGCTTGATAGAATCCAGGGTGATACCGTCTCGTGAGGTAACGATGTTTTTTACGACGCTGCGGGCAAGCGCCAAATCCACATCCGATCCAAGCAGCGATGCCTTGGCGGCGACACCGATAAATCCACTTTTCAGTTGCCTCACATCATCGGTCAGTTCGGATGCCAAATATTGCAGGACCTCTTCGGAAATGGTGTGCCCACTGGATAAAGCCGTCTTTTTGAGTATTCGGAGACGGGTCTTATAGTCAGGTGAATCGATTTTCGAAATCAGGCCGCAACAGAGCCGCGATTTGAGTTTGTCATTTAGTTTGGGAATGTCCGACGGCAGGTAGTTGCTGGAGTATATGATTTTTTTATTGGCATTCATCAATGACTCCAGCGTATTGGACAGTTCCTCCTGAGTCCCGCTTTTTCCGCTCAAAAAGTGAACGTCCTCCAGCAGCAGGACGTCGCAGTTCTGGCGGTACTTTTCCTTGAATCGATGGATACTGCTGCTGCGATAGGAACCGGTCATCTCATTCATAAAGTCTTCAGCCGTGATATAATAGACCCTTTCAGTGGGAAATGTTTTAAAAATGTGGTGCCCCACCGCTTGGGAGAGGTGGCTTTTTCCAAGGCCGGTTTTCGAATGCAGATAAAGGGAGTTCTGGTTTCCCAGGTTGCGCGCTGCCAGTGACAGAGCGGCAGAGTATGCAAAATCGCTGTTCTTGCCGACGACGAACTGATCGAATGTGTAGTCTTTTCTGAGCAGTCGGCCGCCATTGGTTGGCGAATCGATGTGCGGCAGTTTCATCTGCCGGTCCTGTTTAATTTCTTTGCATTCTGCGGCTTGGCTCGACGCGACGATCAGGCGGACCTTGAAGGCCCTGCCCGCCGCCCTGGAAACAGCCTCTTCGATCATTTGACCATAATTGTCGGATATTCGTTTTTTTGAAAAAAGATTGGGGCAGGACAGCACCATGGCGCCGTTTTCATTGTCGCTGAATGCGATGGGTTCAATCCACATTCGGTAGCTGTGGCCAGGAACTTTTTCCTTAAGCAGAGTTTTCACTGACGTCCAGATCTGGTCCATTTAGAAAATAAATTCCCTTCATCAGCATTTACAATTGACTGCGCGCTTTGATGAAACAGCCGACTATTGGTTTAAAATATGGAGCTATTGGTTAATTATCTGCGGTTGTTCGGAAAGGTAGTCGTAAAGATTGACGACTGGCGAGTTATTTACAAAATAGGATGTTCCAAGTCAATGTCAAAGACGGTCGGTTAATCAAATTGATAGCACGCTGCTCAAAAAGGTTTTTTATTATAATTTTTTCTGTTAGTTACCATGTAACTGCCGAGCAACTGCTTCGAAATACAAGGTTTTTCAACCCGTTATTTTTCCATAAGCATTCTAAGCAGATCGGGAGTTATCAACAATGTGTAAACAATCGTGTAAACTCTGATTTTCTTCGATTTGTTTGTTTTTTCTTTGTTTTCCTTTTTTATACCTTTATGTCGCTACAAATTTGAGCGGATTCAATCAAACATCAGCGATCCAACTGAACTGCTGATTCCAAAAGATGCAGGGTTTGTCCTTTGCCGGTCGCGCCCATGACCGATTGTGGGCCACGGGTGGACCGAAAATGTGCTGGATTGCTGGGATAAATGGAAATGAATTTACAAACCCGGATCGGCTAAGTATGATAACTGAATTTTTGAACCCAACAATCATGGACCGACCAAACCATGAAAGCGAGCTTACCGCTGCTGGGCATCACCATGGGGGATCCGGTGGGCGTCGGCCTGGAAATTATTCCCAAAGCCCTTTCCAATCCGCACGTCTTGCGGTGCTGCCGGCCCTTTGTTTTCGGTGATGCGACCCGCCTCCGGGTTGGTGCGGCGTCAATCGGCGTCCGTTTGAAGTTCTCAGAAAAGTCGTCGATCAACGATATCCGTGTTGGACACGACGGCATACCCGTAATCAATCCCGCTGGAATGGATACCGAAGGGTGTGAATGGGGCCAGCCCACGCCCATTTCCGGGATGGCCATGGCGGCCTATCTGAATGCGGCGATCGATGACGCCATGGCCGGCCGGATCGCAGCCATCGCCACCGGCCCCATCAACAAACTGGCATTGAAAATGGCCGATATCCATTTTAACGGACACACGGAGATTCTGGCCCAGTGTACCAGCACCCACAATTATGCCATGATGCTGGCCGGAAAGCGGCTTAAGGTCGTCCTGGCAACCATTCATCTTCCCATTGGACAGGTCTCCCGAGCCCTGACCAAAAAAGGCATAGCAACCATCGTCAGCCTGACCGATCATGCCCTGAAAACCCGCTTCGGCCTGCGGGTGCCGCGTATCGCCGTGGCCGGACTCAACCCGCACGCCGGAGAATCCGGTCTATTCGGCAGCGAAGAGGAAAAAATCATCGGCCCGGCCATCGGTATGGCCGCTTCTCGAGGGATTACGGTCACCGGCCCCCACCCGCCTGATACCGTCTTTTACCGGGCATCCCGGGGCGCATATGATGCGGTGGTGGCCATGTACCATGATCAGGGACTGGGACCATTTAAAATGATTCATTTTGATGACGGCGTCAACACCACCTTGGGCCTGCCCATCGTCCGTACATCGGTTGACCACGGCACCGCCTACGACATTGCCGGCACGGGGCAGGCCTCACCGGCAAGCATGGTGGCGGCCATTACCATGGCGGTGGACCAGGCCCGTTGGCTGGACCGCCAATGCACCCAAAGGCAACCGGCCGCTTCAATCATGAACCTCGAACCGTCAACCCAACCGAATCCGTGACGACGATAAACGCAATTACCATTGAAGGGGCCAGGCAGCACAACCTGAAAAACATCAGCCTGCGTCTACCCCGCAACCAACTGGTGGTTATCACCGGCCTGTCCGGCTCCGGGAAATCCACCTTGGCCTTCGACACCCTGTATGCTGAAGGCCAGCGACGCTACGTGGAATCGTTGTCCACCTATGCCCGGCAATTCCTGGAGCGGCTGGAAAAACCCGATGTGGATCTGATCGAGGGCCTCTCTCCAGCCATCGCCATCGAGCAGAAAACGGCCATCCACAATCCCCGTTCGACGGTGGGCACAGTCACCGAAATTTATGATTTCATCCGCTTGCTTTACGCCCGTACCGGGATCGCCCACTGTTACCAGTGCGGCGAGCCCATCCTTGCCCAAACCATCGACGAGATGGTTAAAGCGGTCATGAAACGGCCCGGAGGCTCCCGGCTGATGGTTCTCGCACCGCTTTCGAAAGAACCGGCGGGCAGTTACCCGGGTCTGTTAAAACGATTGAGAAAAGATGGGTTTGCCCGGGTCCGCATCGATGGGAAAATACACGCGTTGGAGAGTGCCATCGATCTTTCAAATCCCCTTCCCGAGCGTATTGATGTGGTAGTTGATCGGCTGATTCTCAACCCGCGCGTCCGCAACCGCCTGGCGGACTCGATGGAACTGGCCATTGCGCGATCCGAGGGACAGGTGGAAGTGGCCTTTGTCGGCCAGCGCATGGAAGCGGTAACAGAAGCCCTGTTTTTTAGTGAAAACGCCGCCTGCAAACGCTGCGGGGTCAGCTATCCGGAACTGTCACCGGCCAGTTTCTCTTTCAACTCGCCCCACGGCGCCTGCCCGCATTGCAATGGATTGGGCACGATTAAGCGCTTTTCGCCCCTGCAGATCGTCCCGAACCCCGAGCTCTCTTTAAGAGAAGGAGCGATCTCCGTCTGGGCCCATCGCCGTTCAGTCGCCTTTTGGGATTTTCTCGAAGATCTCACCGCCTTCTACGGCGTGGATATCTATACCCCTTACCGGGACTTTACGGAGACGTTTAAAACGGTGCTCATGCATGGTTCAGGGGACCGGCCGATCCCTTTCACCATTCATGAAAACGGTCGCATGAAAAAAAGATTGAAACCATTTGAAGGGATTATCCCGTATTTGCAGCAGCAGTATGCCGAAGCGGTAACGTCCGCCGAGAAAAAAAACTTGAGCGACTACATGGCCGAATCACCCTGCACCCATTGTCAAGGTTCACGATTGCGCAAGGAGAGTCGGCATATTAAGATCGATGGAAAGTCCGTTGGCGATTTGACCGCTCGATCCATCACGGATCTGCAGCGCTTTTTCAACGTCTACCGACCCGATGGCAAACGCGGTGTGATCTCCGAGAAAATCATCAAGGAGATTGCCGCGCGCCTGGCCTTTTTAAATGATGTGGGCCTTTCCTATCTAACCTTGGACCGGCCGGCCCACACCCTGTCTGGTGGAGAGAGCCAGCGAATTCGCCTGGCCACCCAGATCGGCGCTAAGTTGACGGGCGTGCTCTATGTATTGGACGAGCCTAGCATCGGTCTGCATCAACGCGACAACCAGCGGCTGCTGGATACGCTCATGAATATGCGCGACATGGGCAATTCGGTCCTGGTGGTTGAGCATGACGAAAATACCATTCTGGCCGCAGACCATGTCGTCGACATGGGGCCCGGTGCCGGCATCGACGGTGGCCATGTGGTCTTTCAAGGAACAGCGGCCATGATGCTGGAAGACGACCGGTCCCTGACCGGCAAATATCTTTCCGGCAAGCTGCAAATCGACGTGCCGGCCAGACGAAGGCCCGCCGACCAGGGAGAAATCCGTATTGTCGGGGCGAGTCAGAACAACCTTAAAAAGATCGATGTATCCTTCCCCACCGCTGTGTTCACCTGTGTCACCGGTGTCTCCGGTTCGGGTAAATCCAGCCTGGTGTTGGAGACCCTTTACCGGGCAGCCGTCCGCAGCCTTCAACAGCTCAATCTGCAGGCCGGCCATTACGAGCAGATCACCGGCCTGGAAAAGATCAACAAGGTCATCGACATCGACCAATCTGCCATCGGCAAAACGCCCCGATCCAACCCCGGCACCTATACCGGCATGTTTACACCGATCAGGGATCTATTCAGCCGGACACCGGAAGCAAGAATGCGCGGCTACAAACCCGGTCGGTTCAGCTTCAACATTCGCGGCGGTCGTTGCGAGGCCTGTGAAGGAGACGGGATCATCCGCATCGAGATGCATTTTCTGCCCGACATCTATGTCCCCTGCGACATCTGCAAGGGCAAGCGATACAACCGCGAAACATTGGAAATCCGCTATAAAGGCAAAAACATCGCCGAAGTGCTGGACATGACCGTCGACCAGTGCCTGGCCATGTTTCAAAACATCGATGTCATCCGATCCAAACTTCAAACGCTGGTGGATGTCGGGCTCGGCTATGTCCCTATCGGCCAGTCCGCCACGACACTCTCCGGTGGCGAAGCCCAACGAATCAAACTGGCCCGGGAACTGAGCAAGCGGGGTACGGGAAACACCCTTTATATTCTGGACGAACCCACCACAGGGCTGCATCCCGACGACATTCGCAAGCTGCTGGGGGTACTCAACCGCCTGGTGGATGCGGGCAATACGGTGGTGGTGATCGAGCATAATTTGGATGTAATCAAAACCGCCGATTATGTCATCGATTTAGGACCTGAAGGCGGCGAGGCGGGCGGGGTTGTAGTGGCGGCAGGCACACCGGAAACCATCTGTGAGGTGAAAGAATCCCACACGGGCCGATATCTAAAAAAAGTTCTACGTTCAGGGGCTGAGTTCAGCGTTATCGTTTCTGGTTTGTAGGGATGACCCGGCCGGGTCGCCCCTACTTCTCTCCTTCATTTCCAGGATCATTTCACCGACGCAATAAACAACACCCGATTTGCTCAACCCTGAACCCAGAACCCAAACGTAAAAAGGACCGCGGCAATCAAGCAGCGGCCCTTTTCATGATTGTCTGTGGCAGGTACGGACTTATTTTACAAACAACTCGGCAATAGCGCCTGCCTGGGGATGCGCGTAGATCAGGATCAGCGCCACAACGAGTGCGTAAATACACAGAGACTCGATCATGGCCAGGCCGATCAGCAAGGTCACGGTAACCTTACCGGAGGATTCGGGATTCCGGGCGATACCTTCAACGGCGGACTTGAGGCCCATGCCCTGTCCAATACCGCAACCGAAGGCGGCCACTGCAATACCAAAACCAGCTGCTGTCACACACGCGATGAAGAACTGCAATGCTTGAGCTTCCATATCCTACACTACCTCCTTTAAAAGATTAATGATTAGGGCTTCTTCCAGTTACCCCAAACCGATTGAACGCAGGCCGATTCGCCGATTGACATGATCCGAATCGGCGAATCGACGGGTTTCCCTTGAGTGCTTACCCATCAGTGGGCGTGTTCCATGGCCCCGGAGAAGTAAATGATGGACAGGAGAAAAAAGACGAACCCTTGCACGAAGGATACGAAAATTCCCAGGGCCATGATCGGCAGGGGGGCGAAAAAGGCGCCGGCCAAGCCGAAAAGAATGCCCAGAACAATCTCGTGGCCCATCATGTTTCCGAACAGACGGAAAGAGAGTGAGAGGATCCGTGCCAGGTGCCCGATGATCTCGATGATAAAGATCAGCGGTGCCATCCACCAGACCGGCCCCATAAAGTGCTTGATGTAGGCGGCACCATGGTATTTGACGCCGATGATGTGCGTGAACACCACCACTACGATGGCGCAGGCGGCCGTGGTGTTGAGGTTGGCGGTGGGTGGAAAGAACCCGGGGATGATACCGATCAGGTTGCCGATGAAGATGTAGAGAAAAATCGTGGCCGCCAGGGGAAAGAGCCATCGCGCCTCTTCACCAGCCGTTTCCACCATGAACTCTTCGATACCCAAAACGATCACTTCAAATAGGTTCTGGGCTTTTCCAGGTATCATGGAGATGGTTTTGGTGGCCAGGGCGCCGGCAATAATCAGGATCGCCATGAGCACCCAGGAGTAGACCACATGAGGGTATGTGTGGGCAAAATGCCCCAGCCCGATCGCTTCAAAAATCTTCACGAAAAATAGATAGGGATGCTCCATCCTTAGACCGCCTCCTTGAAAAATAATTTTTTTAGCTCAACCATGGTGGCCAGGGTGATGCTGGCAACCACGACGGAAAGACCAATGAACAGACCGATGGGATTCACCACCTCCTGGCTGATGAGGAAAAAGATAATCACGCCGCTGATGATGAATCGGATGTAGTATTTGATCAGGACCACGTTGGGAGAAGTCAGCCGCTGGGGGCGAAGGGCCTTGTTCAGGGTATGGGCCAGCAGATGAAAGTTGATCGTGACGATGAGTCCGCCGAAAATGATGCCCCGGGCGAATGCCGGGCTTGCCGCCAGCAGTCCCAGTAGGCTGACCGCAGCCAGAAGCACCCAGTTGGATCGCGTAACGAATGTGAGCAAGCGCTGCTGAATATTATTCACTGTATACAATTTTTCGCTGCTGTAGGTTTAACGGTAATTAATTTGGGCTGCGTTATCGGTCGTTGCAGTATTACAATACGGCGTCCTCCCTTTATCCTTGCCAAATTAGTTACCTTAAAGCCTATACGGGTCACAATTTGCGGCTCTTTTTAATTGCCAGGCCAATGTTGCGGTATCCGGCAGCGATGCCGAACCCCAAGAAAACAAGCGTCAACCACGGTGTCGTGTCAAAGCGCCTGTCCAGGTACACCCCGATCCCAAGTCCGATAAAAATGGAGAGTGACACCGAGAAACCCAGGCTCGAATAATAAGCCAGATCTCGTATCCACGTTCGCGTTTCTTTTTTCATGGGATTCGACCCTTCTCCGACCGCAGAGTGGCGTCAGATCAGGCCTTGATCGGAATGTTTGCGTCTAACACAGCCCGGGATTCAAGTCAATCTCAAAGTGGTTCCGAAGCGCCGAAAACCATCACCACACGAGCCGGTGGGCCTCGAAAACCGGGCCGTCCACACAGACGTGCCGGTAGCGTGCGTTGTCGTCCCGCACTTTCACGGCACATCCCAGGCAGGCGCCCATCCCACAGGCCATCATGGCCTCGATGGAAACTTGACAGGGGATGCCGCGTTTGGCGGCAATGGCGGAAACCGCCTTGAGCATCCCAGACGGGCCACAGGCGCAGATGAGATCCACCGGACCGGCATCCAGGGCCTTCTCCAGGCTGCGGGTCACCATCCCCTGATTCCCCTGACTGCCGTCATCGGTAGACACGTCCAACAAAAAACCAGGAAGATCGAATTCGGTGATGCAGACCAGGTCGTCCTTGGTCCGGCCGCCGACGAATACCACGCACCGATTGAGACTGCCTTCCCGCTCGAGCATCGATTGGGCCAGAAAGCGGATGGGGGGCACACCGACCCCGCCGGCCACGAGGATCAGTTGCCGGCAGTTGTCGGGCACCAGAAAAGCGTTTCCCAGCGGCCCGATCACGGATAATCGGTCACCGTTCCGGCATCGGGACAACCGTTCGGTTCCCTTTCCCACCACTTTATACAAGATTTCTACCCCCGTCACACGATCCGCGTCCCGGATCAGGCCCAGTAGGGAGAAGGGGCGACGCAACAGGGGTGTGGCTTCGGTGCCGATGCGGACCATGATGAACTGGCCGGGTTTAGCGGTGTCGAAACCGGCGGCGCAGGATAGCCCCATGCGGTAATAGCCCGGTGCTGCCGGCTGGTTCCTCAATACGATGGTGTCTTGTTCGATCATTATTTATTTAACCCGATCAGGGTGGCAAAACGACCAGTTTCCCGCGCCGACCGGTATGAAAAAAAAAGGTGGGGATTGCACCGGGTGCATATGCCGGAACTATTTACGTTGCCTTCCACCAGGCCGGCCGTGGTCAACTGATGCCGGCTGATGCGCCAGAAATCAAAATGGTGGGCACCTACACGAAAGGGCCAGAATTGTCGCGGGATCTCCTTTTTATAGTTGACAAACTCCGCACAGCAGGGACCCAGGGAAGGACCGATGGCAGCGGTCATCTGCCCTGGATCGCAGCCGAATTCGGCAACCATCCGCAAGACGGTGTGGCCGATGATATCGGCCACACTGCCCCGCCAGCCACAGTGGATGTTGGCCACCACGCGTTTTTTCGGATCGACAAGCATCACCGCCTGGCAGTCCGCCGTTTGGATCAACAGCCGGATACCCGGCACATCTGAAATCAGCGCATCGGCCGACACCGGCGCGGTTTGAATCGCCTCCCCGCGGTTAACTGCCGCCCGGGTGATGGTCCGGATGGATGTGCCGTGATTCTGACGGGTGTAAACGTGAATGCCGCCACCGGTCATTTTCCGCAACCGTTTCCGGTTGGCCGTGACTGCCGCCGGGTCGTCACCCACCCCATGGCCCAGGTTCATTCCGTCAAAGGGCGGCCGGCTGCCATCCCCCATTCGGCTCACAACAGCATGGACCAGACTAGGGATCTGCGCAAGCGCCGAAAATTGAAACAGATAGAGTTGCTTATTTTTTACCAGAAACAGTTGTTTACCTCTTTCTTGAAAATCATTGCCAATTCCCATTGGTCACTGGAATTCTTCTTAAATTGAGGATTTTGGTTCAAGATCAAGGCGGGATCGGGTTTCAAACCGCAGGCATACTCCAGTATGTCGAGGATTCGGAACGCGGTTCCAACGCAGATATTGGATCAAAAGTCCTATTTAAAAAGAATTCTACAGTGCCCTGGCCAACGTCAGCACATCCACCCGTTCGGCCCCGTCACGCATCAGGGCATTGGAACAGGCGTCGACCGTAGCACCCGTGGTCAAAACGTCATCCACCAGCAGCACCCGCTTGCCTGCAGTCTGACCACGACGATTCACGCTGAATGCATTCCGGATGTTGATCCGCCGCTGCTGACGGTCCAATCCGGTTTGAGGGGCCGTGGCCCGGGTGCGCACCAGCAGGTCACGAATGATGACGGTCTCTTCGGGCAGCGCCCACCGTCTCACCAGCAAGTAGGCTTGGTTGAATCCCCGCTGGCGGAATCGTTGCCGGTGAAGGGGAACCGGTGCCACCACATCGACCTCGCCAACCGTCCAATAATGCAGGAAGGCATCGAAAAGCACTCTTCCCAACGGATTGGCCAGGCTCACCTTGTCCTTGAACTTCAACGCATGGATAGCTGCTTTCAGGGTGTTATCATAGATACCGGCGGCGCGGGCCCGGATGAAGGCACCGGGTCCGTCCAGGCATCGGCCGCAAAGGTGATCCTCCCCCTCGCGACTGCTAAATACCAGTCCGCACCGGGAACACAACGGGGAAGCCACCGCTGTCCACCGGTCTCGGCAGTGCAGACAAAAATGAGGGGCCATTGCAGCGGAAAAACCAATTGGATTGCTCGTTGGCGGCGTTTCACGGTCATGCTTAAAAAGCCGGCCGCAACCCAGGCATTTGGCCGGAAAAAGGGCATCACCCATGCCGTGCAACAGCCGCTGAAGCACCCCCGGCAGCGTCGTTAGGCTCAGCATGCCGATGTTCTATTTGATCTGTGCGACGATAGCCGCGGCAAACTCGGAGCATTTCACTTCCTGAGCGCCCTCGATCTGCCGCGCCAAATCGTAAGTCACCCGGCGGGCCTTGATGGCCGCCTGAACGGCGTCGCGAACGGCGGTACCTGCCTCTTTCCACCCCATGTAGTCGAGCATCATGGCGCCAGACAGAATCAGGGAACCGGGATTCACCTTATCCAGCCCGGTATATTTCGGGGCGGTGCCGTGGGTGGCCTCGAACACGGCGCAGACGTCGCCGATATTGGCCCCCGGCGCCATACCCAGCCCGCCCACCTGGGCGGCCAGGGCATCGGATATATAGTCGCCGTTAAGGTTGGGCGTGGCGATGACGCTGTATTCATCGGGTCGCAGAAGCACCTGCTGGAACAGCATATCCGCAATCCGGTCCTTGACCACCACCTTTCCTTCGGGTGCCTTTCCATCGTACTGGTCATAGAGCTGTGCCTCGGTGATCGTCCGGTCGGCAAAGCGCTCCTTGGCCACTTCGTAGCCCCACTGGGCAAAGGCGCCTTCGGTGAACTTCATGATATTGCCCTTATGCATAAGCGTGACACTTGGAAAACCGTTCTCCAGGGCGTGAACAATGGCGCTGGCAACCAGACGTTTGGTATTGGCCGGGCTGATGGGCTTGATGCCGATGCCGGCAAGGGGCGGCAGGTCGACCCCCATTTTCGTTTTGAAAAAATCAGCCACCATGTTGGCCTCATCAGTTCCCGAGGCCCACTCGATTCCCGCGTACAGATCCTCGGTGTTTTCCCGGAACACAACCATGTTGATCTTTTCCGGGTGTTTCATGGGGCTGGGAACCGTTTCGATATAACGCACCGGGCGAACGCAGGCATACAGATCCAACTTCTGCCGGATGGCCACATTGAGGCTCCGTATCCCCTTGCCAATGGGCGTGGTCAACGGCCCTTTGATGGCCACCACGTTGGATTCAATGGCATCGAGGGCCTCCTGGGGCAGGTAGTTGCCGGTTTTCTCGTACCCCTTTTCCCCGACGGGCAACTCCACCCAGGATAGGTGTCGATTTCCGACGTAGGTTTTTTCAACCGCTGCGTCGATGACCAACCGGGTCGCCCGCCAGATATCGGGCCCGATGCCGTCGCCTTCGATGAATGGAATGACAGGATGGTCCGGAACGTTCAGACTGCCGTCACTGTTTTTTTTAATCCTTTCTGCATCTGCCATGAGGCGCTCCTCCTGGGTTAAAACCCAATCATAAATTCTACATTATATCGTCAACCCGCCAGCTGGCGCTGTCGGAAGGCTTCGTAGAGTACGACGGCGGCGGCAGCCGATGCATTGAGCGAATCCACGAGGCCTCGCAGCGGAATCGAGACCAGGAAATCGCAATGCTGGCGGACCAGTGGACGGAGGCCCTTTTCCTCTCCCCCCACCACCAAGGCCAGGGGACCTTTCAGGTTGGCCTGAAAAACAGTCTGATCCGCTTGCATGGAAAGACCGGCAACCCAAACGCCCTCTTTTTTCAGCCATTGAATGGTCCCGACCAGATTGGTCACCCGGCACAGCCGCGTGTGTTCCAAGGCACCGGCGGAGGCTTTGGATACCGCCGGTGTCGCCCCAACGGCGCGATCTTTGGGAACCACGAGTGCATCGGCGCCCACACAGTGCGCCGTGCGCACAATGGCGCCCAGATTGTTCGGATCCACAATACTGTCCAGCAGCACCAGCAGGCAGGTGCCATCCTTCCGACCGGATTCGGAAACGATCGATTCAATGGAATCGGCAGGCAGGCGGGCCACGGCGGCGGCAACGCCCTGGTGCTCGTCGCTGCTGCAGGCCGCGCGAATCTGTTCAGGCGTCAGCGTCTGACAGGAAATCCCTCGCTTTTCCGCCAGTTCAACAACCCGCGTCTGACGGTCGGAAAGGGCCGTCCGGTCCACCATCAATGTATACATGGTTCGCCGTCCGGCGGTCAATGCCTCCATGACCGGGTGAAATCCGTAAAGCACCTCCCGGCTGTCCGGCGCCGGCCTTCGTTTTTTGATTTTTCCGGCCATGTCAAACGGCCCCGCCTTTTAGTATTGACACAAACCGGGCGATGGCCGCCTCCAGGTCATCATTGACGACCACGTGCCGGTACATCCCCCGGCATGTAATTTCGGCTTGGGCGTTTTTCATGCGTTTGTCTATCACCGAGCCGCTGTCCAGCCCTCTGACGGTGATCCGCTGGCGAAGGATTTCCATGGACGGTGCCATGATGAAGATGGTAACCGCATCCGGGTAGCGTCGCACAATCTGCGCGGCCCCCTGGACGTCGATATCCATCAGGACATCCCGGCCGGCATCCAGATGATCCTCAATGAACTGGGCGGACGTACCGTAATAGTTGTCATGGACCCTGGCCCATTCAGCCCATTGCCCGGTGTCGATGCCCTTGCGGAACTGCGCTTCGGTGACAAAAAAATAGTCCCTGCCCGCCTGCTCCCCGTCCCGGGGCGCACGCGTGGTCGAACTGACCGAATAGACCAGATCATACAGGTGTCGGCGGGCCGCATCACACAACGTGGTTTTGCCGGCCCCCGATGGCGCGGAAACCACAAAGAGCCGACCGCCATGCGTTCGCTCCTCATGCTCGTCTGTCGACATCATGTTGGCCATCTGGGATCACTTTTCCGTTGTCAGGTCTTCGAAACGCTGTGAGATGGTTTCGAATTGGATCGCGGACAGTACGATGTGGTTGCTGTCCATGATGATAATGGCCCGGGTGCGGCGCCCCTGGGTGGCGTCAACCAGACGCCTTTCATTGCGGGCTTCATCTTTCAGCCGCTTCATGGGCGACGAACTGGGCGAAACAATGGACACCACCCGTTCAGCCACGACCGTATTGCCGAAGCCGATGTTCAGCAGTTTTTTTTCCATCCCCTTCCCTTCTCAATCTCAGGCTACTCCACGTTCTGGATCTGCTCGCGCAGTTTCTCGAGCTCTGATTTCACCGCCACGATGATGTGGGACATGGTGGCCTTGCCCGATTTCGATCCCATGGTGTTGAACTCCCGATTGAACTCCTGGAGCAAAAAATTCAATGGCCGGCCGGCCGGTGTATCGTCTTCCATCAGTGCCCTGAACTGCTGGATGTGACTGTTGGCCCGCACGATTTCTTCGGAGATATCACTCCGATCGGCCAACAGGGCCGCCTCCTGGGCGATGCGCGTCTGATCGATCTCTACGACACCGTGGGTCAGTGCCTCGATGCGATCTTTCAGCCGCTGCCGAACCATTTCCGGCAATTGTGCGGCCTGGCTACCAATCTCCTCCAGCATGGTCTCAATGGCATCCAGACGCTGCCGGAAGTCACGGGCCATGTTGTTCCCTTCCACACGTCGCATGGCATCCAGATCGGTCATGGCCGTCCTCAGACACGGTTCCAATTGCGGCCACACGGCGTCCATGTCTTTTTCCACTTCCACCGCATGAATCATGCTGCCCGCTGCCAGGACCGTCTCAGTACTGGTCTGGCCGGTCAGGTCCAATGCCTGGTTCAGTTGGGTCAATGCCTCGTAATAGGCCCGGGCCCGCGGCAGATTTACCTCAAAGGCGATGCCCGCCTCCGACGCATCGTGGATCTGCACCCGAATATCCACCCGTCCGCGGGCCACGGTTTCGGCGATGACGCCTTTTATACGCTCCTCCAGTGATTCGAAACCGTGGGTGAGCTTTAAGGCCACATCCAGATGCCGGCTATTATATGAACGCACCTCCACACGAACCGTGTAGGAAGCGGTCTGATTTTCCGCCCGGGCATAGGCGGTCATGCTCTTGATCATGGTTCCTGCCTTTGTTTTAAATCCAACATATATTTTTTTCGGACCAGGGTTAGAAAGTCAATCAGGGGCTTGTCGGCATAGTCGGGGTAGGTCCACGGCAGCGTGCGAAAGGCCCCTTTCTGAAAGATCAGCGTCAGGTCCGCATAAATGCCCTGGCCAATGTAAATGCGATGGGTAAAGTTCTTTCCGGTGGCCAGAACGAAGCGTTCGGGCAGCAGATATCCCGGATCGATATTGATCCTGCGCTGCCCCTGCCGCTTGTATGTTTGTTCCAACGCATTGGTCATCCGCTTGATGGTGGCCAGTTCGGTCTGCTCGACAAGCGTTTTAAAAACGACCAACCGGCGACTCAGCGGAGCGCCCATCTCCTTTTCATAATAAGTCGTGAAATCAAAATCAAGCCACGCACTGATCATGTCAACAGGGCCCAACCGGTCCTGCAATTCTTGCGCAACACCCGTGGCAAGGGCCTTGTCCTTGACGAAAAAACCCACAATCAGTTTGGCTGGCGAGGGGGGCTGGGGCAGACTCATAAGTTAAACGGCTTGGCCTCTTCGATCAGCATGATGGGGATATCATCCCGAATTTCGTAAACCAGCCGGCAAGCTTCACAGATCAGACCGTCTTGGGCGTCGTTGAGGCGGATGTCACCTTTGCACTGGGGGCAGGCAAGGATGTCAAGCAGTTCCTGGTTGATAGCCATTACTGACTCCTTCTTCTGTTTTTTTTTCATTTGCGTATATCATGGTGTTCAGTATGGTTTTTCTTTCTTATTCGATATCGGTGACGGATGGGGCACAACCCATCGTTGCGCTACTGAAAGGTGAGATTTAATATCATACAAGGGCAGAATTTGCAGCCTTTTTATGGTGACCGCACCGCCTTTGAGCGCAAGAACCGCGGAAATAACTAATCGACCTGAGATTGGTTTAGATGTTCCAGTTTAATATATGCCGGGTAAAGATTGGCAATGGATGTCCCAAATGTCAATGCTTACATTCTCCGCCGTGTTGACGGTATAGACCATATCAACCGCATCGTTTACAAAAAGCATCCCATGGGTTAAATACCGGGCATGTTGGGTAAGGCATCCTGAATGATGACCGCGCAAAAAGGGAAACAAAAGTGAAACATTTTTTAACGATAGAATTGAGGGACCGGCATCGACGGATCTTGTCCTTGATCAAGAAAAACAGCGGGCGCCTCATCTTCGCCGCCGGGTGCAGCTTGATGATATCGAGCGCCACCACCGCAACGGGGTACCTAATCAAACCGGTGATCGACGATATCTTCGTAAACAGGGATACCACCGGATTAGTCGTGTTACCCCTTTTGGTGGTTGCCGTTTTTTTAGTAAAGGGGTTGGGCAGCTACGGCCAGGAGTACTTCATGAACTATGTCGGCGAAGACATCATTCGCCGGTTGCGCAACCAGCTTTACGACCGTATTCAAGATCTCCCGCTATCCTTTTTCCAAAAAGAACGCACCGGTACACTCATGTCGCGGATCACCAATGATGTCAATATTCTCAAATCGATGGTATCCTCGGCCGTCACCGGATCCCTGCGCGATGCCTCAACCATCATCGGCTTGACGGCAGTCATTTTCTATCAGAACTGGCGGATGGCTATCATTGCTTTCATCGTCCTTCCGGTGGCCTTTTGGCCGGTTTTTATCCTGGGACGGAAAGTTCGGCGGGTGAGCACCGGATGTCAACAAACCATGGCCGAACTAAACGCGTTCCTGCATGAAACCTTTGCCGGCAACAAGATCGTCAAGGCATTCGGCATGGAGCAGCATGAGAAGCAGCGCTTCTTTGAAAAAACCAGCCGGCTTTTCAAATTGGAAATCAAAGGGGTCATCGTGCGAGCACTCTCCTCGCCAATTATGGAATTTTTCGGCGGACTGGGTATCGCCTTCGTCATCTGGTACGGTGGATCGGAGGTGATCGACGGCAAGACCACACCGGGTACGTTCATGAGTTTTCTGGCCTGCGTCCTGCTCATATATGACCCGGTCAAGAAACTGAGTCATTTAAACAACTCGATTCAGCAGGGATTGGCAGCCGCCGATCGTGTCTTCGACATCGTGGAGACCCCATCCGATATCAATGACCCCCTCAACCCCCGTCCTATCCAGACCGGTTCACACGATTTGCAGTTTAGCAATGTTCATTTCAGTTATGGTGACCAAGATGTTCTCAAGGGCATCGATTTAAAGGTCGACAAAGGCCAGGTGTTGGCGTTGGTGGGGATGAGTGGCGGCGGCAAAAGCACCATCGCCAATCTGATTCCCCGTTTTTTTGATGTCACCGGCGGCAGTATCTGCATTGATGGCATCGATATTCGCGAAATTGCCGTGGCCGACCTTCGCCGCCAAATCGCCATTGTCACCCAGGAGCCCATTTTATTTAATGAGACGGTTCACGACAATATCGCCTACGGCAGACCCGATGCAACGGCGGATCAGATCGTTGCCGCGGCAAAAGCCGCCTTTGCCCACGATTTCATTCACCGCTTTCCGAATGGATACGACACCATGATCGGCGAGTTGGGCGGAAGGCTTTCCGGAGGGGAAAAACAGCGTCTGTGCATCGCCAGAGCACTGATCAAAGACGCACCCATCCTGATTCTGGATGAAGCCACCTCAGCGCTGGACTCTGAAGCTGAGTCCGTTGTTCAAAAAGCGTTAGAGAACCTGATGCACGGACGAACGACAGTGGTGATTGCCCATCGACTGTCCACCATTGCCGGCGCCGATCGTATTGCCGTTATTGTAAGTGGCAGTATCGTGGAAGAAGGCACGCATGAGTCGCTTCTGTCCCGCAACGGCGAGTACGATAAACTCTATCGGATGCAATATGCAGCCAATACGGGGCACAATACAGGGGCTGGAAAGGATGCACGCTGATCATCATCAGGCCATTTGTTTGAGGTTGCCCAGTTTGGAAGCAGTCTTGACCTAAAAAGTTGTATCGGCAGCTATGGTGAAGGTTCATCCACCTTCTTGAATCATGGACAAGTACGCCGATATAGGGCCGCGAGGTGCCGTGCTCAGATACGGTATTCACCGCCATAACCGTCTAAACCTTCCGCCTTCGTTCCTTATAATAAATATCACAATAGATGGCTTCATTTTGATCGGATGCTGCAATTAAAATCTCTATCTCTTGTCAACAAATTCAGGGCGATCTACCTGACTACGCTAACTAGTGTCCATCCAGAAATGAGGAATTTTGGTCGAGATCAAGGCATGCGAAAATTTTTACCGCAGGCATATAGTTGATATTCCGAGGATAAAATTTTGAGCATAACGCAGACATCGGGCAAA
>RCNC010000217.1_pt1 | contig 37916 bp, 35 predicted proteins | sample 2041301 | NCBI WGS metagenome assembly RCNC01 (sample SAMN09708231, study PRJNA481090) | Marine sediment metagenome, whole genome shotgun sequencing project. | biome: marine sediment; feature: ocean; material: sediment; isolation source: Sewage treatment plant 13A marine sediment (STP13A) ...
AGGGTTCGCAAAAAGCCTCGACAGATCCACGGGTATGCCTGTGTTTTTTGCGAACCCTTCTCCATCAAGATTTCGGCACACCTCTTCGGAAAAAATCGCTCAGTTCAGGTTCATATCAAGGTCTCAGCCACAAACAGCTGCCACCGATGATGTTCTGACAACAGTTCGCACGCACGTCTGGCTTTGCGTAAATCCGAATAGATTCCGAAAACCGCCGGGCCACTGCCTGACATCAATGCGCCATGGGCCCCCAGTTGTAGCAGTTGTCTTTTAATATCCGATATGACGGGATATTTCGGAATTGCCACTGTCTCGAGATCATTACACAAATATTGATCGACATTGAATGCCGACTTGTCAGAAAAGAAATTTTTAAGTTTTTTTCCACACTTTGTCAATCCTAAATTCAGTTTTTTATATACGGCTGCCGTGGAAACAGGAATATCCGGACACGCCACCACAATCGGCAAGACCTGTAGTCCACTGTAGACCTTGAGGCTCTCTCCGATTCCAGTTGCCACAGCGGGCTTTTCCTGAAGAAAAAAAGGCACATCAGCACCTATGGCAAGCCCCATACGGTTCATTTCCACTACCGAAAAAGGCCATCCATGATATTGATTGAGTTGTAGCAACGTCCGTCCCGCATTGCTGCTCCCGCCGCCCAGCCCTGCCGCCACAGGGATATGCTTTTCTATAAAAATGGACACCCCGCCAGATCCGATGGCTGCCCCCGGTACTGCCGACAACCTATCATAAAACAGGCTTGCAGCCTTGAATGCCAGATTGGCCTCATTGTCCGGCACGTTTGGACTACCGCATCGAACAGAAACTCCCGGCGCTTCAAAATCAAATGTCATCACATCATACAGACTGATACAACTCATGAGGGTCACGAGTTCATGATACCCGTCAGGCCGTTTACCCGTGACGTGAAGAAACAAATTAATTTTTGCGGGTGAAAGAATCTTCATTTATGGGCCAAAAGCTTATAGCTAAATCCAATTTTCTTATAGGGGTTGTCGGAAAAACGTTCCGATTGAGGACCGTTTTTCTGCTACAAACCCTTATGCCGCCATCCTATTTTCGGAACATTATTATGACAAGCGGTATACACTTTAGCTTACTGACTTTCCTTTACATAGAGCATTCTCAGTTCATACAGCATGGTTTTAAGCATATTGGCTTCGTCATCCGACAAATTACCCTGGGTTTTTTCTTCCATCATGGCCAGTATGTCAATGGTCTGCTTGGCCATGGGCAAATTCTTGGCTTTCTGATTGCTAGCCGGGTCTTCCATAACGCCCAGATTGACAAGGGCGGATGAATTAAGTGAAAAAATAAAGGTCGGGAAATTGATTTCCGGCAAGGGGTAATCTTCATTGGCTGTCGCTTGTTCAGATTCTTCTGTTTTTTCTTCATCCACATCTGGAACGGCCTCAGTCTCTTCCGTTGTTTCGCCTTCCTGGGCATCTTGGGAAAATACTCTTTTGTCCTTGACTACAAAATCTTTTTTCTCGTCTGACATCTTTTCTCTCCTATACTGCCCTAGGGGCGTTACTTCGCCTTCGGCTGTAATTTACCCTACGGGCGTCATTTGTCCTGCGGACGACATTAGCGCTACGCGCGACATTTCGCCTTCGGCTGTTAGCTGAACCTAAAACCTAACACTTAAAACCTAATACCTAAAATTCTAATGAAACAATGCTTTTTACCGAATCCAGGCCATTCAGTGCCGACAGGGCTGTATCATCGATCCTGGTGTCGGTCTGCATGAAGATAATATTGTGGTCCCCACCCTCCTCCTGGCCTACCTGCATTCTGCCGATATTGACCCCATAATCTCCCAGGGTCGTACCGATTTCACCAATGGAGCCGGGGCGGTCAATATTGTAGATCAATGCCATATGCCCCTGAGGTATAAGTTCGAGCCTGAAATTGTTGATCTTGATCACCCGCGGATCTTTTTTGCCGAAAATCGTGCCCGATACACTGTTGGCCATCTCAGTAGTCAGTACATGGACCGTCAAGAGATTGGCATAGTCTTTTGATTCGGCTGTGCTGGTTTCCGTAACCTTGATACCCATCTCCCTGGCCAAAGCCCGTGCGTTGATGAAATTCACATCGTCGGTCACCATCGGCGTCATCAATCCTTTCATGACTGCCGTCGAAACCGGGGCCAGATCGACCTTTTTAAAATCACCGTCATAGGCGATGGTGACTTCCTTCACGGGTCCTTTGATCAACTGTGTCTGAAGAGATCCCATCTTCTCTCCCAATTCCAGAAGCGGACCGATTTTCTCCAGCAACTCGCCTGTCACGGACGGTACATTAACAGCGTTGACAATGGTACCCGTTTTTAGAAATGCAATAATCTGTTCTGCTACCGACACCGCCACATTGGTCTGGGCCTCACGGGTGGACGCACCCAGATGGGGGGTGCAGATCACCCTGTCGAGCTCAAAAAGCGGGTTCTCGCCCGGTGGTTCAGTTGCAAAAACATCCAGAGCAGCCCCGGCGACCTTCCCACTGACAATGGCTTCATGAAGATCCGACTCATTCACGATACCGCCCCGGGCACAATTGATGACCATGACCCCCTCTTTCATCAGACCAAAGGCTTTTTTATCCACGAAATTAAGCGTGCTCTCCATTTTCGGAACATGGACCGATATATAATCGGATCGCCGATACAGCTCTTCCAGTGAAACACTCTCGAACCCGGATGTTTCAATCTGCTCCGGTGCGATATGCGGATCGTAAACCACCACCTTCATTTTCAGCCCACGACCACGGTCCGCAACAATAGATCCGATCTTTCCAAAACCAATGATCCCCAATACTTTGTTGAATATTTCCCTTCCCTGAAGTCGTTTCTTCTCCCACAAACCGTCTTTCATGGTTGTCGTACCCGTGGGAATATTTCGTGACAGTGAAAGCATCATGGCGATGGCATGCTCGGCCGTGGTAACGACATTTCCTTCCGGCGTATTCATCACCGCTATCCCCTTTTTGGTGGCCGCAGGAATATCCACATTGTCGAGTCCGATCCCGGCTCTACCGACAACCTGTAAGTTTGTTGCGGCAGACAACAAATCTACCGTTACCCTGGTAGCACTCCGGATAACCAGTGCATGATAATCACCGATGATTTCTTTCAGGGCTTCAGGTGAAAGCCCTGTTTTAACATCAACCTCAATGCCCTCCGCCTCCTGGAACATCTTGACACCGATGTCACCGAGCACATCACTTACCAGCACTTTCATCTTTTTCTCCTTTTTGAACCACGAATCTGAATTAGACAGAATTCCTTACGGTCGCGGTGCAAAGCACCGCCGTATGGCCGAACATTCCTCACAGTTTGCCGCAAGATTCTTTAATAAATTCACGTATAGTATTCGATATTTTTTCTCAAGATTCAACTTAAATAAAATCGATATACGATTTTATTCCTTGAGTGACATATGGCAGAGAATAGCCGGTTCGATAAAAAGAGGCAAGATCAACCATAGTCGTACTATAGTTGATCCGTTCAATCTGTCAAGGCAACAAAAAAAACACCCGCACACAGTCTGTACGGGTGTTTTTAGCATTTCACCTAAGCCCTTAATTTCTCGACGCCTTCAACACGCCATTGGGGTCCCTTTTAAAAGAAATTATTTTGCGTCTTCTTCCTTAACCTCTTCAAAATCAGCATCCACAACATCATCATCCGCAGCACCGGAAGCCTGATCTGAAGCCCCTTGGGCACTGTCTCCTCCGTCCTGCCCCTGGGCCTGTGAGGCCTGCTGATACATTGCCTCAGCCAGTTTATGGGAACTCTGCGTCAGGGTCTCGCTTAAGCGTTTTATTTCCTCGGTATCCTCAGTTTCCATGGCTGTCTTGAGTGATGCGATGGCTGCCTCCACATCGGTCTTGGTCGCATCCTCAATCTTATCCCCCATCTCCTTGATAGACTTTTCCGTGGAATAGATCAATGCGTCGGCGTGGTTCCGGGCATCGACAAGTTCCCGCTTCTTCTTATCGTCTTCAGCATGCAGTTCAGCGTCCTTGACAAGTTTGTCGATCTCTTCCTGGGAAAGACCGCTGGAAGCCGTGATCTGTATGGACTGCTCCTTGCCGGTAGCCTGATCTTTAGCAGAAACATTTACAATACCATTGGCATCGATATCGAAAGTCACTTCAATCTGAGGAATTCCCCGGGGTGCCGGAGGAATCCCCACCAGCTCAAAACGACCCAGGGTCTTGTTTCCCGCCGCCATTTCACGTTCGCCCTGCATGACATGAATGGAGACTGCCGGTTGGCTATCGGCGGCCGTGGAAAATGTCTGGCTTTTCTTTGTTGGAATCGTGGTATTCTTTTCGATAAGCCGGGTCATAACACCGCCAAGGGTTTCAATCCCGAGCGAAAGGGGTGTTACATCCAACAGCAGCACATCCTTGACATCCCCCTTGAGAACGCCACCTTGAATGGCAGCACCGATGGCTACCACCTCATCAGGATTCACACCCTTGTGGGGGTCCTTACCGAATATCTTCTTCACACGAGCCTGAACTGCCGGCATTCGGGTCATGCCGCCCACAAGAATAACCTCGTCGATTTCCTTGGGCGACAGATTGGCATCTTTCAGAGCGGTCCGACAGGGTCCTTCCAACTTGTCGAGCAGGTCGGCAATGAGTGCCTCAAGCTTCGCCCGGGTGATCTTGATATTGAGATGCTTGGGGCCACTGGCGTCAGCCGTGATAAATGGCAGGTTGACATCCGTTTCCAGGGATGTCGACAATTCCATTTTCGCTTTCTCCGCAGCTTCCTTTAGACGCTGAAGCGCCATTTTATCGGTTCGGATATCAATACCCTGGTCTTTTTTAAACTCGCTGGCAAAATAGTCAATAATACGCAAGTCGAAATCTTCTCCACCCAGATGGGTATCCCCGTTGGTGGATTTTACCTCAAACACACCTTCACCGATCTCCAGAATCGAAACGTCGAATGTACCGCCACCCAGGTCAAAGACAGCGATTTTTTCTTCTTTTCGTTTATCCAGTCCATAGGCAAGTGATGCTGCCGTGGGCTCATTGATAATTCGCAGAACATTGAGACCTGCTATTTTTCCAGCGTCCTTTGTCTCCTGACGCTGGCTGTCATTGAAATATGCGGGGACGGTAACAACGGCATCGGTAACCGGTTCACCCAGGTATTCTTCAGCTGTCTTCTTGATATTGGCCAGTATATACGATGACACTTCCGCCGGACTGACAAGCTTGCCCCTCAGGTTGATGCGAACTTCGCCGTTACCGGACTGCTCGATTTTGTACGGGAGTATCTTCATGTCGTTCTGAATTTCAGTCGAACCAAAGCTGCGCCCAATCAGCCGTTTCACGCCAAAAATCGTGTTTTCAGGATTGGTGATCGCCTGACGCTTTGCAATCTGCCCCACCATCCTTTCACCGCTTTCTGAAACAGCGACAATCGATGGTGTCGTCCGGCCGCCCTCCTGATTCGTGATTACCTTGGCTTCACCGCCTTCCATAACCGCCACACAGGAGTTGGTGGTCCCGAGATCAATACCGATTATTTTTCCCATCTTGTTCTCCTCCTTGCCTTAAATAGATTCAACTGTCTGTTTATATAGTTTTTATTTTTAATTGTTATCATCATCGCCGGAACCCGCCGGCAACTTGGAAACAACGACCATGGCAGGTCTTAAAAGCCTGTCATGGATCATATATCCTTTTTGAAGTTCATTGAGAACGACATTCTCAGGCTGATCGCTTGTTTCCTCCTGCATCATGGCTTGGTGATAGCAGGGGTCAAATGGTTTCCCGAGTGCTTCGATGGGACAGGCATGAAACTTCTTGAATATCTTGAGAAGTTCCTTGAGTGTCAAATCCAGTCCTTCCGATAGCTGCCCTTCATCATTGCTTTCATTCGAAGACTCAATAGCCCTTTCAAGATTATCGACAACACCCAGGAGATCCTTGACCAGCGAAGCATTGGCATATTTTCTAAAATCCGCCATCTCTTTCTGGGTTCGTTTTTTATAGTTTTCGAGTTCGGCTGAAGCCCTCAGGAAACGATCATAAGCGTCCTTGGCTTCTGCTTCCGCCTTCTCGATCTTTTCTTCCGGTGTTTGCGGCACAGCGTCCTCGGGGTTCACATCACCGGAGTCACTCTCTGGGGGGCCTTGTTTCTGAATGTCAGGATCTTCCGTCTTAACGGTAACCTTGATCTCGTCGTTCTTTGTCATAAAGTCAACTTTCTCCTGGCTGTCATCTCCCGATTAGCTGCTTTTCGTCATTGCCGCCATGAAAACGCCTATAACAGGCCTCCTCGTCTGGAAAACAACCCAAAACCCACCCCTGAGCCACAGCAGCGAGCGAAATTTCCGTGGCTTGCCACCAAGTTAGCGAGCAAATCTCAATTAGCCGTATTTCCTTGGGATAGAAGAACCTCACAGCTTGCTGCGAGGTTCTTTAAACTGTTAAATATGTAAATATTCCGTGTACCTGCTTACTATTTTTTAAAAATATAAGACGGTATGGTACAATGTCAAGATTGTCGAAAGTTTTTAAATCCCCATTGGAAAAAGGTGAATGCAACATAATTTTGAGGGTAAATTGAAAGCCCGGGGCCGACAAAATACGATCAAGACCCCGGTATGAGGAAAACAGGAGATAACATGATTAGTTCCTAGGTTTGGCGCCATGATGAAACAACTTTTTACATGACGGGTTGTGCACCCTCTGTTGTGTTATTTCGAAGCCCCCTGGTATGTATTGATCGAGATCGATCCACGACACAGAGCCCATCACTTATCGCTGCTTCCTTCCGGATCTGACGTGGTTCGTGAGTGTCTGTTGCGTAGCGTCCGATCAAACAAAACCTGAGGACTCAAAAAATACCCTAAAGAGGGAGTTCAGCCCCGCATAAGCGGATTTCGGGACGAGGGAACCGCTAGCTCCCCGCCTAGCACAACCGCAAGGAATATAAACACAGCGAAGCGATTTATCAAGGGATAAAATTGTTCTACGATTTTATTTGAAACCATGTCTTGGCTGATATATTGTCGGAAACATGAAACAACACCCCCTGATTCAGTCGGTTGAAAAAACCCTCCTTGAATACAGCATGCTGCAATCAAAGGACAAGGTTCTCGTGGCTGTCTCCGGAGGTCCGGATTCAGTCGCCCTGCTGCATGTGCTGCTTGCCCTCCAGAAAAAACTTGATATCCTGATAGGGGTGGCCCACCTGGATCATGGTTTACGCCCATCAGCGGCTACCAGGGACGCTGCGTTCGTATCATCGCTATGTAAAGAAACAGGTCTGCCATCACATGTTACAACAGCAGACATCCAGGGTCTTCATCAGCAGCAAAAGGGCTCTCTCGAGGCATTGGGGAGAACGGCGCGTTATAATTTTTTCAGTCGTATCGCCCGAAAATTCGGCTATAACAAAATAGCCCTGGGTCATCATGCCGACGACAACGCCGAACTCGTCCTGATGAACCTGTTTAGGGGCAGTGGACCGCTGGGGCTTTCCGGGATACCCCCGGTCCGCAACAATCGGTATATTCGTCCATTGATTGAACAGCCACGGGAAAGTATCATGAATTATCTTCATGATAACCAGGTGGCCTTTGTTCTGGATGCCACCAACAATGACCTACGATTCCTGAGAAACCGGATCCGTCACGAATTGCTGCCGGAGTTGATTCATCGCTACAATCCCAACCTGGTGAATACCTTGAACCGCACCGCTGCTATTTTCAGAGCCGAAGAGGACTGGCTGAACCAATATTCAGACCAGATCATCCAGACACTGACAGATGGTGACGCAACACCCTTTCGAATGCCTATCCCAAAGCTTCTGGAAAACCATGTGGCCATTCAGCGCCGTGCGATCCGGGCAGCCATCGGGCATGTCAAAGGTAATCTGAAAAGCATCACACTTCAACATATCGATGCGGTGTTGCGTCTCTGCCGAGAAGGATCTCCAGGCCAATTCATGTGTCTTCCCGATCGACTGACCATTCAGAAGCAGTCCGAAAACCATGTCTCGATTTCAAGGCGGCCATCACCTCCCACATCCCGGGAACGTTCACATCCTATCGAGGCAGCACCTTTATATACAGTTCCGGTTCCACACCCTGATGAGGGCACACAGATGGTGATGATCAAAGAATTAGGGAAAACTCTCGTGCTTGGTTCCATGCCGGTTGAGTCCATCAGCAGTCAGACCCTTGCCGGGCAGCATACCGCATTCTTTGACATGGACAAACTCACGTTTCCCATGCTGCTCAGGAACACACTTCCGGGGGATAGATTTATGCCGCTGGGAATGCAGGGAACGCAAAAAGTGAAGGATTTCTTCATAAACAACAAAATACCCAGGGAAATTCGCCGGGAGACACCCGTTCTGGTCAACAGGGATGCCATTATCTGGATTGTAGGCCATCGAATCGATGAGCGAGCAAAAATATCGCAACAGACCAGAAATGTTCTTAAAATTGAACTTTTTCTTGCCTAATCCGGAAAAATGTTTACAGTTACTACGGTATTCCAAGGTTTTCAATTTCCAAAGTCCAAAACCCTTATAGGGCTTTGTTACCCATTAACTCATCGCTGGAGGACATGTCACTTGAACCCGTTTTACAAAAATCTCGCACTTTGGCTCGTCATCACACTGATGATGATCATGCTCTACAATCTATTCAACCAGCAGAATCAGCCCGAGACCAATATCAGCTATACAAGCTTTCTCTCCATGGTCGAGAATGAACAAATTGACGAAGTCGTCATTCAGGGTCAGGAACTTATCGTCACGGATACGGGAAGGAATCGCTTCAAGATCTTTGCCCCTCAGGATCCGGACATGATTCCCTTTTTAAGATCCAAGGGTGTGGCCATAAATGCCAAGCCGCCGGCTGAATCCCCCTGGTATATGTCTGTTCTTATTTCCTGGTTTCCCATGATTCTTCTCATCGGCGTCTGGATTTTTTTCATGCGCCAGATGCAGGCCGGAGGCGGCAAAGCCATGTCTTTTGGGAAAAGCCGGGCAAGACTACAATCCGACCAGCAGGAAAAGGTTACCTTTGAAGACGTAGCCGGTATTGATGAAGCCAAAGAGGAACTGGGTGAAATCGTCGAATTTCTCCGTGAGCCCAAAAAGTTCACCCGGCTGGGTGGACGGATCCCCAAAGGGGTTTTACTCATGGGGCAACCCGGGACCGGTAAAACCCTTCTCGCCAGGGCTATTGCAGGTGAGGCTGGTGTGCCTTTCTTCAGCATCAGCGGTTCCGATTTTGTTGAAATGTTCGTGGGCGTCGGCGCTTCCCGCGTGCGAGACCTGTTCGTGCAAGGCAAAAAAAATGCCCCGTGCATCGTCTTCATCGATGAAATAGACGCTGTCGGACGACACCGGGGCGCCGGTCTGGGGGGTGGTCACGATGAAAGAGAACAAACACTCAATCAGCTCCTCGTTGAAATGGATGGCTTCGAATCAAATGAGGGCGTGATCCTGATATCCGCCACCAACAGACCCGACGTCCTGGATCCTGCACTGCTGCGGCCCGGAAGGTTTGATCGCCAGGTGGTGGTACCATTGCCCGACATCCTGGGCAGGCAAAAAATCCTGGAAGTCCACATGAAAAGAACACCCATTGCAGCCGATGTCAACGTCACCACACTGGCCAAGGGCACGCCCGGTTTCTCAGGAGCGGATCTGGAAAATCTCGTCAACGAAGCCGCCCTGATTGCCGCCAAACGGAATAAAGAAAAACTTGACATGACCGACTTCGAAGATTCCAAGGACAAGGTATACATGGGCCTGGAAAGAAAATCAAAAGTCGTCAGGGAAGAAGACCGCAAGACAACTGCCTACCACGAGGGGGGACACGCGTTAGTGGCTCGCTTTCTTCCCTACACGGACGCGGTCAACAAAATCACCATCATACCCAGGGGTCGGGCGGCGGGTATTACCTGGTTCCTCCCTGAGGAGCGGGACTTCAAGTATAAAGACCAGCTGCAGAGTGAACTGGCGGTCGCTTTTGGTGGTCGAGTTGCCGAGGATATCGTTTTCAAACGAATCAGCACGGGCGCCTCGAATGATATCAAGCAAGCTACCGACCTGGCCCAAAAAATGATTCGGGTCTGGGGTATGAGCGAAAAACTGGGTCCTCTTTCCTATTCCAAAGAAGAAGAGCAAATCTTTTTAGGCAGGGAAATCTCTCAACACAGAGACTATTCCGAAAACACCGCCAGAAAGATAGATGACGAGATCAACCAGCTCATCGGTAACGCCTATGAAAAAGCCACGGAAGTTCTGAAGGAAAATATCGATATCCTGCATAAACTGGCGGAAAGTCTCCTTGAAAAAGAAACCGTCATGGGGGCCGAACTGGATGAACTTATCAACACCATGAGGCCCGGTATTGAGCTGCCATCGGTAGTTACGGCAGAAAATGAAGAGAGTGATGAAGCCTCCCAGGAACCCAGCGAGCAATAAGGGGAGCAAACCCACGTATGGCATCATTTGATCTGGCATGGGGGGGGCATCGATTGACACTCGACACACGTCCCCTCATCATGGGCATACTCAATGTTACCCCCGATTCCTTCTCAGACGGCGGTCTTTTTTTTTCCACCCGGGATGCCGTTTCCCAGGCAGAAAAGATGGTCCGGGAAGGTGCGGATATCATTGATATCGGCGGTGAATCCACCCGGCCGTTTTCCGAAGCTGTTTCCGAAGCGGAAGAGATCAGACGTGTTATTCCGGTTGTTGAAGCTTTAGTGAATCACGTCAAAATTCCCATTTCAATCGATACGACCAAAGCCACAGTTGCCAGACATGCTTTGAATGCCGGCGCGTCGATCATTAATGATGTCAGCGCTCTCCGGGCAGACCCTGCTTTGGCCGGAGTGGCCGCAGACAGCGGTGTACCCCTTATCCTTATGCATATGAAAGGTACTCCCGGAAATATGCAGGTCTCACCCAGGTATGACGATCTGTTGGGTGAAATCAACGCTTTTTTGAAACAGGCTGTTGCCACTGCTGAAAAGGAAGGGGTTCAACGGTCCAGGATCATCATCGACCCCGGTATCGGTTTTGGTAAAACCGTTCTGCATAACCTTCTGCTGCTAAAACACCTTAACAGCTTCAAGACAATGAAATTGCCTGTATTGATTGGGCCTTCCAGAAAGGCTTTTGTACGAAAACTTCTGAAGCCGGACCACCTGACGGATATCGACCCACAATTACCCCTGGTGGAAGCCGGCACACAGGCGGCGGTTGCCGTTGCTGCATTGAACGGGGCCGACATCGTTCGTGTACACAATGTCGCCGGCACGCTTGCCACGTTGAAAATTGTGGCCGCCACCCAGGCGGCCAAGCTAGCGTAACGCCTTGCTCCTAAAAGAGGAAAACCTATGCTTTTTGTCATTGATGTCGGGAACACCAATATTGTGATGGGTGTGTATAGCGAAAAAACACTCTTAAAAAGCTGGCGGGTTCGCACCGAAAGAAACACCACGGAAGACGAATTCAATATTCTCGTGGCCAACCTTTTTTCGGGCAGCGGGTTCATGCTTGACAATATTGAAAAAACCCTTGTCTCATGTGTTGTGCCGCCCATGGTTACGATTCTTGATTCTTTCTGTCGTAAATACCTGGGTCATTCACCCCGCTGGGTCAATGCGAAATCTTACGCACAAATGCCCATACGGATCTCCAACCCATCTGAACTAGGGGCGGACCGAATCGTCAATGCCGTCGCCGCCTATCATAAATACCAATCCAGCCTGATCGTCATCGATTTCGGAACAGCCACCACCTTTGATGCCATCTCTGAAAAGGGTGAGTATCTTGGTGGCGCCATCAGCCCCGGAATAATCATTTCGTCGGAGGCACTCTTTCTGAAAGCCTCAAAACTCCCCAGGATCGAAATTTTTGAGCCCCCGGAACATGTTGTCGGCAAGGATACCGGTCAGAGTCTTAAATCCGGCATCATCTACGGGTATGCCGGACTGGTTGACGGTATTGTCAAGCGTATGAAAGCCGAAATGGGAACCAACCCCAAAATTGTAGCCACAGGAGGTTTGGCATCACTCATAAGCCATGTCTCTGAAACCATAGAGACCATAGAGCCTGACCTGACACTGGAGGGATTGCTGATTATCAGTAACTCCCAGTAGATACCCGGGTCCAAAGGGTCCGGAACTGATTCAACCCTATAAGCGATTAATATTATACACATTCAGCGGATGATAAATTCTAAATCCGAATAGCCAAACATCTCAGGCCTGGCCCAAAGGACCCGGTTTTAAATAACGGAATAAAGTACTTATTTTATTGCATGTTAAGGGATTTTTCCAACTTCTGAATCTTGGCTTGAATGACCGGTTTCTCCTCCTCCGGCACATCCGGATCTTCAAGACGTCTTCGGAGACCGAGGAGTATCATCTCCTCCCGGTAATCTACACATGTGTAGGGATGGATGTTTGACATGAAGATTTAATCCAATGTTTCTTTATAAATGCGGTAAAACATTTCATATTCCGTAATATTTCTCGACAAGATCCTCTCGACATCGTGGAGATTCTTTTTGTTGATGATTAGGTTGACACTCTTACACAAAGCCATCATATGGTCCATGGTACGAAAGCGGTCGCTAATCAGTGTAATAAACATATTCCGCCGCACAGACATGTGAAGCCGTTCGAGGTAAATCAAAACCCCGTTTCGTTCCGGGTCTTTGGTACCAAAATATTCATCCACCACAACCAGATCATATAATTTGTACCGAAGATTTCTCAACGCATCCCGGTTGCCTTTGGCCTCACTGACATGATACTCCAAGAGTTCCAGTGCCCGGACGATACCATCGCGGACCACGGAATCCGATTCACAGACCAGGGCGATTTTTCCCTCTTCCTCGATAAAGTCAAACGGTTTTTCTGAGGCCTCATAGTCATCTTCCGCAAAGTCGAAGTCCTCTGCCAGGCCACCTGCTTCACCGCCTGTTACTGTGTTTATCGTTTCCGGAGCCGTAATGGAGATTATTTTCTTACATTTCGGGCATGGAAGTGTAGCGGTTTTCCCCCTGGGTATCGTTTCATCAGGGATCTTGAACTTGCTCTGGCAATTTTCACAGGTTATGTCCATAAGGCACCATCTCCATTACACTTTTTTTTCATATTCTTTGTCCATTTGCAGGGAATCAATATCGGTCGTCGTTTCTCCCCTGGCTGATTTGACAGTGTCGATCCCTCTGCCGGTAACACCCTTGCGTGACGAATACGCCAAAGCGTTTTCCTGCGAAATGAGTCCCTGTTCGTACAGACCCACCAAAAAGTCATCAAAGGTCGTCATACCAAATGGTTTTCCAGCCTGCATGATCTCATAGAATGTTTTTCCTTCGGATTCACCCTGCAAAATGGTGTCTTTCACCCGTAGATTTGAACCCAGCACTTCAAAAGCGGCCACCCTGCCCCCACCAACCTTGGGAACCAGTCGCTGTGATACAATCCATCGGACCGTATCAGCAAGACGTATGCGAACCTGATTCTCTTCTTCGGTACTGAACATTCCCAATATGCGGTTAATGGTTGCACCCGCATCGACAGTATGAAGGGTTGTCAGTACCAGATGGCCGGTTTCAGCAGCGCTCAGACCGATTTCCACTGTTTCACGATCCCTCATTTCACCCACCAGAATGATTTTGGGCGCCTGTCGCAAAGCAGCCCTCAGGCCACTGGCAAACGAGTCGAAATCGGTTCCCAGCTCGCGCTGGTTAAAGGTGGATTTTTTATGTGGGTGCTGATACTCAATCGGGTCTTCCAGAGTGACGATGTGCATGGATTTATTTTCATTGATGACTTCGAGAATCGCGGCCAGCGATGTCGTCTTTCCCGAACCGGTAGCACCGGTGACAAATACGATGCCATTCAACTCTTCAGAAATTTTATAGAAAACTTCCGGAAGCCCCATTTCTTTGATGGTGGGGACCTTTGATTCCAATTGCCGCAGGACCACCGAATAATTGCCTTGCTGTGAAAAGATATTGACCCTGAAACGTGCCTTTCCCGGCAGGCTGTAGGACAGATCACAGGAGCCCTTTGCTATCAGAGTCTCGGTCAGACGGCGGTCTCGGCTCATCAGGTTCAGGGCGACAATTTCACTCTGAAACGGTGTCAGTTCCTTGATTGGCGGAACCATGTCCACCGGTACCAATTGACCGGAACTTTCAACTTGCAGGGATTTTCCAACCGTTAAATTCAGGTCCGACACGTTGGTATGAGAGTCCAGCATTCTCGTAAGAATATGATCGACCTCCTGTTTCCTCATCCGATTACCTCCCCTTATGCCTCGGTAAAATCCGAAGGCGGCTCTCTCAACAGTGGACGAAATTTTGCTTTGTCGTTCGCTTTTTGATAGGCAGCGTCTCCAGTGATCCATCCCTTGTTGTAGAGATCCATAATGGCCTCATCAAGCAACTGCATACCGTATTTCTTCCCGGTCTGTATCATCGAATTGAGCTGATGTGTCTTTGATTCTCTAATCAGGTTGCGCACCGCCGGTGTTGCGATAAGAATCTCGAGTGCCGGGCACCTTCCTTTTTTGTCTGACCGTTTGAAAAGAACCTGGGCAACAATGGCGCGCACGCCATCCGCCAGTGTCGATCGAATCTGGGCCTGCTCATTGGAAGGAAACACCTCGACAATTCGATCTACGGTCTTGGCAGCGCTGGTGGTATGCAGGGTTCCAAAAACGAGATGGCCGGTGGACGCCGCTTCGATAGCCAGGGAAATGGTTTCCAGGTCGCGCATTTCACCCACCAGAATAATATCGGGGTCCTCCCTAAGGGCTCCCCGAAGGGCCGAGCTGAAAGACTTGGTGTGAATACCGACCTCCCGGTGGTTCACGAGGCAGGACAAGCTGTTGTGGACAAATTCGATGGGATCTTCAACGGTTATAATATGGTCATGCCGTGTCTTGTTCGCCTCATCGATGATGGCGGCCAGGGTGGTTGACTTACCGCTACCCGTAGGTCCTGTAATAACGACGAGACCTCTTGGGAGACTTGAAAGCTTTTTAATGACCGGTGGCAAGCCCAGGTCCTCTGCCGTCATAATGGTGCTAGGAATTTCTCTAAACACAGCGCCGACACCATTTTTCTGCATAAAAAAATTGGAGCGGTATCGTGCAAGCCCCGGAATCTCGTATCCGAAATCGACATCGCCCGTCTCTTCGAAAACCTTGACTTTGTCCTCGGGGGTAATCTCATAAAGCATCCCTCGAAGGTCGTCGTTGCTCAAAACCTTGTATTTGACTCTCTCGATATCGCCCCTGACTCTCAGGGCTGGCGGCTGACCCGCTACAAGATGAAGGTCTGATGCCCCTTGTTCATGCATCAATTTAAAAAAAGCGTCGATCTTAGCCATGTGTTACCTCTCATAGTTATGTTTCACCATTGGTATGAAATCTTATACTGACAGGTCAATTCTCGCCAAACACAAGACAGGAAATCATCCTCAATGGTTTACACCAGCGACATCGCCATCCTGCTCAGACTGCTCACCAGGAATGTTCGAAGAAAAATCACAGCCATAAAAATTAAAATCGGTGATAAATCAATGCCGCCCATATTGATGGGTATTCGCCTGCGAATGGGATAGAGGATCGGTTCTGTAGCATTATGAATAAAGCGCACAATGGGGTTGAATGGGTCCGGGTTCACCCATGACAACAAGGCCCGGGCGATGACAATCCACATAAATGCAAGGAGAACGATGTCAAGCACCTTGGCTACAGCCATCAAGAAATAGCCAATAATATACATATGATAACACCGTCCTTCGATCGTCTATTTGCCCGACCCACAAGATTAGCTTGAACCTGAAACGCTTACTTTCGGTTGAAATTTTGATGTCAAACCTAAGTACATAATGAACAAGAAGTCAAGAATTTTCATGTAAAACCGCCGGCCCCAAACAAGGAAAACAATACCATGGATCCGGAGCCGGGGCCGATCTCTGGCTATCAGTGATAAAATACGCTTGAATTGCCTTTTTTCTTGATTATTAAGAACTTTGTCATTAATGTATGGTTCGTTTTGCTCTATCTACACTTGGTACAATTTCCTGTCGCTTTCTCGTGCAAACCCGTATTGACGCACCGTGATATAGTGACAGGGCATATGTATAAATGTCTACAGGAGAAATTGTAATGCTTCAGGGGAAAAAAATCTGTTTTATAGGCACCGGTAACATGGGTGAAGCCCTGGTGAGTGGTCTGCTTTCAAATTCCACCAGACCCGAGGATATCATCTGTACCGATGTACGCGAATCTACCTTGACGCTTATCGCTGAAAAGTATCAGGTACGTACCACCACAGACAACCAGGCTGCCATTCAATCATCTGATATTGTCATTTTCGCAGTCAAGCCACAGATACTGGCCCTTGTTCTTAAGGAAACCGCCGAACACCTGAACATGAACAAGCTGATTATTTCAATTGCAGCCGGCGTACCGCTGGCTGCGATTGAATCCTGCCTTAACAAGGAACTGCGGCTTATTCGGGTTATGCCGAATATCGCAGCATTTGTAAAGGAGAGCGCCACGGCAATCGCCCCGGGCAGGAATGCCGGTAAAGAAGATATCGCCATGGCAAAAACTATTTTTGATTCGGTCGGCAAATCTGTTTTTATCGACGAAACAAATCTAATGGATGCTATCACCGGTTTGAGTGGCAGCGGCCCTGCATACATCTTTCTGATCGTGGATGCCATGGCTGATGCCGGCGTCAAGATGGGGCTTTCCAGACAGGATGCCCTGTTCCTTTCCATGCAGACGGTGTTAGGGTCAGCCAAGGTCCTGCTCGAAACCAAAGAGCATCCCGGGCAGCTCAAGGACAGGGTCACTTCACCGGGTGGAACCGCTATTGCCGGAATCCACACACTTGAAAAGGGAGGCCTCCGGACAACCTTGATCAATGCAGTGGAAGCGGCGACCAATCGATCCAAGGAACTCGGACAATTGATGATAAAGCATTTCGCCCAAAACGGTGCCGGCAAGTAAACAATACCGAGGCAGGACACCTGGTTTAAACAAGGATTGTTCCAGGCATTGACTTTCCGGTGATTATCTTTATATTGTAAGTTCTATGAGTCTTGAATGATTTGATGTCCTTTTAGTGAAAGAAAATATATCTGACCTGGCCCCATGGACCAGGTTTTTTGTTTCAACTTTTTGAGATAACGCATGTTTACCGAAACCGTTTCATATTCCGCCGCATTTGTGGCAGGACTGCTGTCCTTTTTTTCTCCGTGTGTCCTCCCGCTGATACCGGCCTACTTTACCTTTATTTCCGGGTTGACCCTAGAGGAACTTACCGACGGCTACAATGCCGAGATCCGCAGGAAAGTTTTCTTTTCGACCATGTCTTTCATTGCGGGCTTCTCGGTAATTTTCATACTGCTGGGGGCTTCTGCATCTTACCTTGGTGGGCTGACACACGATTACCGGGACATCATCCGTGTTATCGGTGGGGCTCTGATCGTCATACTGGGAATCCATTTGACGGGTATCGTCCGAATTCCTTTTCTTGAATTTGAAAAAAAGTTTCATTTGAAACAAAAACCATTGAATCTTTTTGGAACATTTCTGGTAGGTATGGCATTCGGTGCCGGGTGGAGCCCCTGCACAGGGCCACAACTCGGCTCCATTCTCGCTCTGGCCATGGGCAAGGGAACCGTCTGGAACGGCATCGGTCTTTTAAGCACCTACTCGGCGGGAATGGCACTACCTTTTGTGATCATATCTATCTTTATCAACTACCTGCTCGTATTTGTCAGGAAAGCTTCCCGATTTATGCCGGTATTCAACAAGGTTGCCGGAACCATCTTGATCCTGATCGGCCTGCTTCTCCTGGCAGACAAGCTCTATCTACTAACAGGCACAGGATAATCCATTATGACAAATCGAATAATACTTACCTTCTGCATGACTGTGGCTCTGATGATATGGGCTGTTGCCGTACCTGTAAGCGCTGCCGACCAGATCAAGTGGTATTCCTATGAAGAGGGGACAGCACTCGGGATGTCGGAAAACAAGAAACTATTTATCAGTTTTTATGCGGACTGGTGCAACTTCTGCAAGACCATGGACCAGCAGACCTTTCAGGATGCCAGCATCATTTCTTATTTAAATTCACACTTCATCTCTGTTAAGGTCGATGTGGAACGGGAAAAATCGGTTGCAAGAAAATACAATATCAACCCCCTGCCGGACTCCTGGTTTCTATCCGAAAAGGGAGACATTATCGGGAACAGGCCGGGGTATTTATCGGCCGAAGACCTGATGCCGATTCTTCAGTTTATCAAGACGGATAGCTTTTTAAAGATGAGTTACCTGCAATTCAAAGAGAGCCTTTAAACACAAACCCCTCATGCTCCATGTTTAATGGAACCTGTCATGTTCATGTGCAAAAGCATCTATCGATAGAGGTCTTCCTGTCTATAAAATCTCCGGGAAAGTCGAACGGATATGGAAAGAATGGTATAAAGACACATGAGCAACAGACTTACCGGTACCCATAGATGTGAGTGGTATTCTGAATTTTCCCGCACGAGCCATATACCGCAAGAACTGAACAGCAACACCATACCCATCAGCACAATGACCACGACACAGAGTGCCTCGGAGTCATACCAGGGAGAGATGGTTTTTCTGAATAATGGGTTTCGGTCAGATCTCATAATCAGACCCATACCATGTGACGCGTCATTATATCAACCCTAACGTTGCAAAAGCCGGAGGGCTTCAGAGCCAAGGCGTCGAGGGTGAAGCTGTAGTCGTTTACCGCGAACCCTTGACAACAAAGGATCTGATGTCCTCCGGCCTTTCCCGTAGGGTAAACAACATGACAAAATCGACATCATCCTTTGAATTCACCTAATGGAATGTCCAGACAATGGTGTTTCCCCTATGATATTGGTTATAACAACAACCCATTCGTTATCTTTTGTCATGTTGTTTATGCAACATTGGGGTCAAGCAAAATAGTAACCTTCTTTGGTACAGTCACGACACTTGCCAAGATGGATTCCATCACAACATATGGTAATATTAATGTTGACAAGTACCCATATGTTGTTGTAGAAGCGGCTTTATCCTTCAGTATCACAATATGTGGTACGTTGACTCCGAAAACCTTCAATCTACAAGTGACATATTCATAGCAGGACAAGAACGGGTCGATTTTCTGCTGTGGTTTTTCAATGAAAAACAGGGGATTTTTCGGCAATCTCCCCAACATTACAGGCAAGAGGAAAAACACGTGTTCGAGCAGATAAAAAAACGGGACGGTAGAATTCAGGAATTCGATTCAAAAAACATCACCGAAGCCATCGCCAAAGCTGGAAAAGCAACCGGAGAATTTTCAGAAAGAGAAGCCAAAAAACTGACACTTCGCGTCCTCACCCTGGCCCATGAACTCAGGCTGACTTCGATGCCCGAAGTAGAAGAAATTCAGGACATCGTCGAAAGAGTTCTGCTCGATTCACCTTTTTACAAGACAGCCAAGGCATATATCCTTTATCGGGAGCAGCATGCTCAGATTCGCCGAATTGCCACAGAAGCCAATATCGATCTGGTTGAACATTATATTCAAAAACTGGACTGGAAAATAAAAGAGAACAGCAATATGTGCTATTCTCTGCAGGGACTCAACAACTACATAAGCTCAGATGTCACCTCGGAATACTGGCTCAACAGTATCTATCCGCCGGAAATCAGGCGGGCGCACAAAAGTGGTGACATGCATATACACGACCTCAGCCTCCTGTCCGTCTACTGTGTGGGCTGGGATCTGAAAGACCTTCTCATTATGGGGTTCAGGGGAGTTGAGGGCAAGGTTGAAAGTGCCCCACCCAAGCACCTCCGATCAGCTCTGGGTCAAATTGTCAACTTTTTCTACACGCTGCAGGGAGAAGCGGCCGGCGCCCAGGCCCTATCGAATTTCGATACATTGCTTGCGCCATTTATCCGCTATGACAAGCTCGACTACATAGAGGTCAAACAGGCGGTGCAGGAATTCATTTTCAATATCAACATCCCCACACGGGTTGGGTTTCAAACACCCTTTACCAATATTACCATGGATCTTTATGTTCCATCCATCCTCAAGGACCAACCGATTATCCTTGGAGGAGAAGAAAAAGATAGCACCTATGCCGACTTTCAACCGGAGATGGATATTCTGAATATGGCTTTCGCAGAAGTTATGATGGAAGGCGATGCCAAAGGACGGGTTTTTACCTTCCCCATACCGACGTATAACATTACAAAAGATTTTGACTGGGAGAATCCTAATCTAGACATGGTATGGAAAATGACCGGAAAATACGGCATCCCCTATTTCTCCAATTTCGTCAATTCGGATATGTCGCCTGAAGACGCGCGATCCATGTGCTGCCGACTTCGCCTCGACAACCGTGAACTTTTAAAACGAGGCGGTGGCTTGTTCGGTGCCAATCCGCTCACCGGATCCATCGGTGTTGTCACCATCAACCTGCCGAGGATTGGTGTTTCATCAGACAATAAAACCGGGTTCTTCCAGACCGTCCAGAAAAATATTCTTCTTGCCATCGAAAGCCTTGCCATCAAACGAAAAGTTCTTGAACGGTTTACCGAAAAAAACCTGTATCCATATTCCAAGTTCTATTTACGGGACATCAAGAAGGGCTCCGGTCTCTACTGGAAGAATCACTTCTCAACCATCGGTGTCATCGGCATGAACGAAGCATGCCTGAATTTTCTGGGAGAAGACATCGGTAGCGAAACAGGCCACTCGTTTGCGCTGGAAGTCATGGATTATATCCGTGAAATCATTGCCGGTGTTCAAGAAGAAACAGGTGATATCTTCAATCTTGAAGCAACACCGGCGGAAGGAACCTCTTATCGACTGGCCATGCAGGATAAAAAACTTTTCCCGGAAATCATCTGCGCCAACGAGGCGGACTATCAGACCGGCGCAGCACCCTATTACACCAATTCAACCCAACTGCCGGTCAATTATACCGATGATGTGTTTGAAACACTGCAACTCCAGGACAAACTCCAGACAAAATATACCGGTGGAACAGTGTTACATGTTTTTCTTGGAGAGCAGGTTGAGGACCCGGCCGTCACCAAACACCTTATCAGAAAAATTGCCAATGGATTTCACCTGCCCTACTTTACACTCTCGCCCACATTCAGCATCTGTCCTTCCCATGGCTATCTGAAAGGTGAAAAGCCCATGTGTGACTGCTGCAACCAGGAAACTGAAATCTACTCGCGGGTGGTGGGATACTTAAGGCCGATCAAACAATGGAACCCCGGCAAGCAAGCCGAATTCAATATGCGAAAAACCTACAAAACACTTGATCAGGCTATCAACAAGGAGGCAAAAGCAGCATCTTCGGGTAAAATTCCTGATCCCGCCCCTCCTTGTGACGACGGTGAAACACTTGAAAAAACGCCTCAACAACGCCTGGCAAAATAAAATCGCGTCATGATCTTTGGCGGTCTCCAAAAACAGTCTCTTATCGACTTTCCCGGAAAGATCAGCTGTGTCCTGTTCACATCCGGATGTAACTTCAAATGCCCTTACTGCCACAATCCTGACCTGGCACGAGGACAGGTCGAAAAGTCTTTAGATATAAAAGAGAAAAGCATTTATAATTTTCTGGAAAAGCGTATAGGCTTTCTGGACGGGGTTGTCATTTCCGGTGGAGAACCGACGCTCCACCAGGATCTTTCGATCATCTGTCAGAAAATCAAAAGAATGGGCTATCCCATCAAGCTGGACACCAACGGAAGCCGACCCAAAATACTGGCACAGCTCATCCACGACCGTTATGTCGACTACATAGCAATGGATATAAAAACAGACCCGTCAACCTATCCTCGCGATATTTTACACAATGAGAACCCGGAAACTATCTTAGAAAGTATCGCTCTTATCATGTCATCCGACATGCCATACGAGTTTCGCACAACATGTATCAGACCCTTTGTAGACAAACCCATTATCAAAAAAATTTCGCATACCATTAAGGGCGCAAGATGTTACGCCCTGCAACAGTTCAAAGATCAGAATATATTGTCTCCTGAGTATTTTCGAGATATCACACCCCACTATTCACACGCAGACCTGGAGGCGTTTCAGGCCATCGCATCTCCCTGGGTAGAAAAGTGTCTCGTTCGTTGAAACTAAACGCGATTCATAAATCATATCATCTTCAACATAATTCTTGACACATTGGATTTCTTTTCTCTATGTTAATAGAATCGTTAACCCAAGCGATTCCCGGTCTTGACAAAAGGAGGAGATGACATGACGACCCCATACGACGTTGCGTTTAAAAAATCCATTGAAGATCCAAACGGATTCTGGGCCGAAGCTGCTGAGGACTGTCACTGGTACAAAAAATGGGACAAGGTTCTCGATGATACCAACAAACCGTTTTACCGCTGGTTTGTAGGAGGAGAAATCAATACCTGTTACAACGCCCTGGATCTTCACATAGACCAGGGCAGGGGTGACCAGTACGCCTTGATATACGACAGCCCTGTCACCAATACCATTAAAAAATACACGTATCGTGAGCTCAGGGACGAGGTTGCCAAATTTGCCGGCGTTCTTGCAAGTCTGGATGTACGCAAAGGGGATCGGGTTCTGATCTATATGCCCATGATTGCCGAAGCTGCCATCGCCATGCTGGCTTGTGCGCGCATCGGTGCTGTTCACTCCGTCGTATTTGGTGGGTTTGCACCAGATGAGCTTGCTACCCGCATCAATGATGCCAAACCAAAAGTTATTGTTTCAGCCTCTTGCGGTATCGAGGTTGCCCGTGTGATTCCTTATAAACCACTACTTGACAAGGCCATCAACACGTCAAATGATGATTGCAAACCAAAAAACTGCATCATTCTCCAGCGCCCCATGGAAACAGCCAGCATGATTGCCGGCAGAGACCTGGACTGGAATGATGCCGTTGCAACGGCAACACCCCATGACTGTGTTCCGGTGGCGGCGACAGACCCCCTGTATATTCTGTACACGTCGGGTACAACGGGTGAACCCAAAGGGGTTGTGCGGGACAACGGCGGTCATGTGGTTGCGCTGAAGTGGAGCATGAAGAATATCTACAACATCGATGCCGGTGATGTCTATTGGGCGGCTTCCGATGTGGGATGGGTTGTGGGACACTCTTATATCGTCTATGCCCCACTCTTCAAGGGATGCACCACGATTCTGTTCGAAGGAAAACCCATCGGCACACCTGATGCGGGCGTTTTCTGGCGCGTCATCGCAGAGCATGGTGTCAAAACCATGTTTACTGCACCCACTGCTTTCCGTGCCATCAAGCGTGAAGATCCCAAGGCCGAACTCACGAAACAGTATGACCTCTCGAAGTTTAAAACACTTTTCCTGGCGGGTGAACGCCTGGATCCTGACACCCTCCACTGGGCGGAAAATCATCTGGGGATTCCAGTCATCGATCACTGGTGGCAGACGGAAACCGGCTGGTCCATATGTGCCAATCCCATGGGTATCCACTCTTTTCCTGTAAAGGAAGGCTCACCCACAAAACCTGCCCCGGGCTGGGACGTTCAAGTCGTGGATGCCGAGAATAAACAGGTCAAAGCGGGTGAAATCGGCGCACTGGTTGTCAAGCTGCCCCTCCCGCCCGGCAGCCTGCCGACCCTCTGGAAAAAAGATGAGCGATATATCAGTTCCTACTTAGAAGAGTTTCCAGGTTACTACAAGACTGCCGACGCCGGTTTTATTGATGCAGATGGATATGTCTTTGTCATGTCAAGAACCGACGACATCATCAACGTTGCCGGCCACCGCCTTTCCACAGGAGCAATGGAAGAAGTTCTGGCGGACCACCCGGATGTTGCTGAATGCGCTGTCCTCGGTGTAGCAGACCAACTCAAGGGGCAGGTCCCGGTGGGTTTTCTGGTCCTGAATGCGGGCGTTGAAAGAGATCCTGAAGAGATCATCAAAGAGGTTGTCCAGTCGGTAAGGGGTCGTATCGGTCCGGTGGCTTCCTTTAAGACAGCCACGGTTGTCAAACGACTACCCAAGACGCGATCCGGAAAAATATTACGCGGTACGATCCAGAAAATTGCCGACAACAAGGAATATAAGGTTCCGGCGACTATCGATGATCCGACAATTCTCAGTGAGATGGAAGATGCACTGATTGAAATCGGTTACGCCAAGGCCAGAAAGTAAAAAGAAATGGCGCCGTACAAAAGTGCGGCGCCATTTCTTTTTTAGCCGATCGTATTTTTAACAATTCCTATGATTTTTTCAGGGTCGAAAGGCTTGCTCACGAAAGCCACGGCATTTTGGACGGCATGATCACCGTCGATCCCACTGATGACAATCACCGGTATGTCTTTTAGTTCTTCTTCCTTGCGCAATTTACGGTAAAACCTGGGCCCCCACTCACCTGGCATTTGAAGATCCAGTGTGATCAGATCCGGCTTTTCTTTTTTCACAATTTCCAGACCTTCCATACTGCTGGATGCCGTACAGGTCTGATAGCCATTGTCACTGAAAACAGCCTGGAGATATTTTACGATAATCGGGTCATCGTCGATGATCAGTATTTTCTTTGCCATTGTGAGCCCCTCTTTTTTTCCTTTTGTAACATTAGACTTTTGACGCAAACCCTGCGGGTTGTTTATTGTGTGCCCTTATTCCTTGCGGTGGCACTCACCACACATGATGGGGCCTTTCTTTTCAGACAAATGGCATCCCTTGCAGTTCGCATGAAAGGCCTGCATCAAGGCAGGTTGATCTTCAGACGATTCTATTTCATGGCAGTCAGAACAGGCCATGTCTTCCGAGGATTCGTCTTCGAGCTTGACGCCATCTTCGTAGACATGATGGCACTCGCTGCAGTCATCGATTTCAGCTGCCTCGTTATGTTCATCGTGATTGAAAACCGATGCAACTCTTTCAGGATTGGGGAATATGCTGCTGTCTACGACGACCATTTCTTCTTGAGAATAGGCTGCCACCAGAAGAAACACCGTCAGTAATAGGACCGTCAATAGGCCAACACCACGTTTTCTCATCCTCTTTCTCCCCACCCATTCTGTAAACGGTAATGGATGTCAAATTATGAACGCATTGATTGGCGACTTATCCGCCCCGATTCGGCCAATAATCTTGGCTATTGAATAACCTCGCAGCAAGCTACGAGGAATTTTTCACGAGGTGAGCTTGTCGCAGTCGCAAGGCGCCGGGCCATGAAGCTGTAGGTTGCTACCGCGAATGGCCCGCAACACAGCGGATGCGATAATATCGCTTTGCAAAACTTAGTTCTAAACCGATTGTTTCACGAAGCGAGCTTACTGTAGCCGCAAGGCGCCGGGCCATGAAGCTGTAGGTAGCTACCGCGAATGGCCCGCAACACAGCGGATGCGGTAAGATCGCTTCGTGAAATTTAGGGCTTTTCCATTACTTCGTATAATATATCACTGATAAATTTGAGATCCAATCCGACTTCATAATGATGAACGATATCTTCCAGTCCGCTGTGACAGTTGTGACAAGGGGTAACCAGGGTTTTGGCGCCCTTGGCCTTTGCGGCAAACAGCTGTTCCGCCTTGACTTTATTTCCTTCGACGCGGGTCATTTTATAGGGCGGTCCACAGTTAATGACACCGCCCCCGGCGGCACAGCAGTAATTGTGCTCCCGGTTGGGATGCATCTCGATCAAGTCTTCGCAAATGGCCCTGATTACGTAGCGGGCTTTTTCATGAAGCCCACCACCTCTCACCACATTGCAGGGGTCGTGAAGCGTGACGGGCTGGTCATATTTTTTAACGATCTTGATTTTGCCTGATTTGAGCAATTCATAATAAAACTCGATGGCATGTACCATGGGTATGGGGGGTTCTCGCCATCCGAGCCACCGGTTTCCCATGTCATAGACTGATCGGAAAGCGTGTCCGCATTCACCCATGACGATCCGTTTCACCTTCAGCCGCGAGGCTGCCTCATAATGCGTCCGTTTGATACGCCCCATGATTTCATTGTCGCCGGTAAACATGGCCATATCACTGTTGTCCCAGCCGATGCCGGAGGGCATGGTCCAGTCGACACCGGCCACATCCATAATCACGGCAGCCTGGTATATCAACTGGGCCTGAAATTTCGGCTCAGGCGCAATGACGGAATACATGATATCCGCCCCCTCCTTATCGAGGGGTATCCGCAGGGTGGGTATTTCAGCCTGGGCTTCTTCCTCCTGCCACTGAAGTGTGTCCGGCCATTCGTCCCCCTTGACCCACATCTGGTTCATGGTAACGGCATGACTGTGAGCCGTATCCTGGATATATAGAGGGGTAACCCCCAGTCGATGAATGATCCGTCTTACAACACTCATGATGTAGGCAATATCGATGCCGAAAGGGCAGTACATTGCACATCGCTTGCAGAGGTTACATTCCGTGTGAGAGATAACGGCAGCCTTTTTTATGAATTCCGGTGATACCCTTCCCTTTTTCCTGAGCATCTCCCACATGGTCTGTTTGACCTTTCCAACAGGAGAATAACGTGGATCGTTGTCATGCGACAAATAGTAATGACAAGCCTCCGAACACAGCCCGCAATGGATACAGGTGTCTACATAGGTCTTGAGACGTGCCCCGGTTTCATTCTCGAGAACACTCTTGATAACCTCTTCTATCTTCTCTTGCGTAAGGGCGGACGCACCAACCTCAATTCCCTGGTCCAGTCCCTTGGATTCTTCCTTCTTAGCAGGTTCAGTCATATTGGGTGCCTCCGAGGGTCGTTATAGACTGTGACATTACCAATCCTTTGCATGCCTGACAGCGCCGAATTCCGATCCCATATACGCCCGTGTAAACGGGGAAAACAACATGTGGCTCAGTCTTGTAAATGGGATGGTAATCAGCATGATTTCTCCGGAAAGAATATGGAGATTGAGAAACAGCGGATAATTGAACCACTGGTGATAGGCAATAAACCCGGTCGCAAACGGTGCTGCGACAATGAACAGAATTAGGTAATCTGATACATCTGTGACATATTGTACTTCCGGCTGCGATAACCTTCGAATCAGATAAAAAATACAGGCCCCAACGACAACCAGGGTCATCATATCTGTAAGGCTTTCCGGGAGCGACCACCAGCTGATATGCCAGGCTTCATCCAACAGGATGACATGCGCCAAGAGAAAGAAAGGCGTCAGGAAAAGACAGATATGAAAGGCGAATGTTACAATGGTCAGGACCGGGTGCTTTCTCCAGTTGGTCGTAGCAAATGGGATAATCCAGTGCAGAATAGAGCGAAAGCTGTATTTCCAGCTCATATAAGAAAAAATAAATTTTTCTTTTTTATTTACGAGAACCAACATCGCAGCCAGACGATACAAACTCCCGCCGATAAAAATGAGGAACGCCGCCCAGGCCAATGGACCCGTCAACAATCCATAAAATTCGTGCATGATCCCCCCTTATCGCGCGAATTCACCGACAGGTACGACCCGTCGGTAATAGGTGTTATCTTCAATGGATCTCAGAAGTATCTTATCACCCTCCGGGCTGAAAACCGGATCCCAGGCTGCATCACATATATGGGGGCCCAGGTGATCATTCAGCGCCACTGCAAACTTTCCATTCTTTTCAATCTTCGCTGCCACATGCTCCCCATCAGGGCTGAAAACAGGCTGCCACGCCATGTCAAAGGTGTTGGACCAGGGAACGCCATCCGTAACCACACACCAATTCCGGCCATCCTTGGCCAGGGCCCCCACCCGTTTCCCGTTCGGGCTGAATACGGCATCGGTGACCATATCCTTGAAGCTCTGATTCCATGGCAAGCCATCAATAGCGACTGTCCAGCGTCCATACTTGGGTGCCACCACAGCTGCTATCCGATCACCATCAGGGCTGAACATCTGGTGCCACAGTTGAACAAAGGGTCGATCCCATAAAAGTTCGCCGTCTTGAGCCAGCATCCAATGCCCTTTCACACGAACCGGAGCGACCACCTGATTCTTCTTTGGATGAAAAGCAGGCTCCCAAACACCATCATACGTATGAGCCCAGGGCTTGTCATCAACGGCAATGGTATAGTCATAGAGGCTTTGTCGAACTTCTGCGGCCAGATGTTCGCCATCCGGGCTGATGGTCAGGTTCCAGACATTGACAAACGTCGTATCCCAGGCTTTCCCCTGCAGTGCTGCCGTAAATGTTCCCTGCTTGAATTTATGAATCTCACCCGAATCGGCATTGACAACCTGTACGGCTCCGGCGGTTTTTGTTCCACAGTCGCTCAAGGCAAAATAGGTCATGTTGACATATGTCTCATCCCATGGCTTACCGTTCAATACCATGCAGTAACGCATGTCCTGCTGGGCTGCCACGGCCATACCGCCACTGTGCCGGCTGTAAAGGGGGTTCCATACATACCCGAACATATTCTCCCAAGAGGACCCGTCTATGGCAACAGTCCACTCGCCCTGTTCCGACACCAGCGCGGCCAAACATCCGTCCGATAAAAATCTGAGATGCCATATTTTGTCAAAATCGGTTTCCCATGTATCACCGTTCACGCATACATTGAAAACCTCCTCACCTGTATTGACGATGGCGGCCACCTTCTCGCCATCCGGACTGGCATAGGGTTCTTCAACCCATCCAAACCGGCCCCGCCAATCTGCCATGGGGATTTTTTTTTGGCCAGTCTCCCAATCCCAATGCTTGCCGTCGATCATACGTCCCCCTTATTCCCACCTAAACTGACCGATATGGACCCCACGGATTTTTTGAGATACCTTATAGTTGCATTTAGCGGCAGGATAACTTTGCAATCGCCGGTGATTGCCCATCCAACAGAACTCGCCCACAGGTCAGAAGAATCAAATCATTGACAATGAAAATACAGAATATGTACCGAAATAGCAAGCCTGAATAAAATCGTAAAACGATTTTACCCGGTGCGACCTCATCTCTTAAAGAACCCCTTGTCTAACACGATGTTACATGTTATCAGAAGACATCATTTTGGGAACCCCCCGGCAGCAATTTAGGTGGTATTCTTTTGTTTTAATAAGGAGGAAAAGTCCATGCCAGATGTAAGCAAGTATGTGCCACTGCTTGTGGTGATTTGTATTGGAATTATTGTTCAGGTACTGCTGATCCCGCTCGATTGTATCAACAAGCCCTATAAAACAGCCGTCGCTTTTACAGAGGCTTATTTAAAAATAGACCCATCCATGGCGAAGTATTTATGTGAAGACAGTAAAACAGTCGATGAAATCGACACGGTGGCGCAGTATATCTACGATACGACAAAGCAGGCTCAGGATCGCGGATTTGACAAAATTTACCTTAAAAGCAAACTTTACAATGTCGAAACACACACCACGTATCTTGGGGATTCCGAAGCAACGGTTTCTATCTCTGCCCAGAAAAGAACCGCTATCAACCCGATTTTTGCCTTGGTTACCAAGCTGTTCTTCATAGGTGAAACCCACCCATTCAACGAAACCATAGAAATCATCAAGGAAGACGGCACATGGAAAGTCTGCGGTTCTCCCTTGTCTTTGCACCAGGATGTCTGATTTGAGATATGGAGACAATTTACACAAGGATTCGGACCAGAGCCCGCCAGATCGTCTCCAGATTCCCTACCCCCGATTTCTATAAGAAAGAAGCCGACGCCATTGCCTCATCTCGTAAGCTGATGGAGAAAAGCAGGCATATCTCCGACCTGAAAGCCATCGTCATTGAACACCTTGAAGACGATTTCGGGCATGGTCTACAGCATGCCGTAAAAGTCAGCCTGGAAGCCGGTGCCCTGGTTTTGATTGAGGGGCAACAAATACCGCTTTCCAGACAGACCATCACCAGGCACGTCCTCCTGGTCCAATGCGCAGGGCTTCTTCACGATATTCGGCGAAAAAAGAAAAATCACGCCATCAAAGGAGCTGAATTCACCAGAAAGCTTCTCCAGGATTTTCCCCTGTCATCCAGTGAGGTGGCGAATATCTGTCTTGCTATACAGAATCATGAAGCCTTTAAAAATAAAATAGAGATTGATTCAGCCGAAGGAAAACTCATTTCGGACTGTCTCTACGATGCCGATAAATTTAGATGGGGACCGGACAATTTTACAGACACACTCTGGGAGATGGTTTCCTTTCTGAATCCGCCTCTGGAAACATTTATCACACACTACCCCAAAGGCATGAAAGGTCTCGAAAGAATCAAGCAGACTTTCAGATCCCATGCAGGAAAACGGTACGGCCCCAATTTCATCGATATCGGCCTCGCTATCGGTGAAGAGCTGTATCGGGTGATACAAAAAGAATTCGATCCTTTTAAGTAAGCGATAAGCTGTAAGCAGTAAGCCCGCTTATCGCTTAAACCTAACACCTAAAACTTAATACCTAAAACCGACAGCCACATACCCCTTCGAAAAGTCAATAAACACAACAAACACAAAGAACACAATAAACGATCAGGAGGAGTCAATGGAACAACCCATCAAGATGTACTGGAAAATCAAACTTAACGAACTCAAGGAACAGTTGGAATCCAACAATTTCCATGTCAGCATCGCCGATAGTATGTCCCACGCCAAAACGCTTGTCCTGGAGACGTTCATTCCAGAATTAAAACCCCAAAGCATCTCCTGGGGAGGTTCCATGACTTTTGTCGCAACAGGTCTGTATAAAGCCCTCAAGGATAGCAAGGAAATAAAGGTTGTGGATGCCATCGACCTATCTATTTCAAAGGCAGAATTGATGGAACGTAAACGAGCGTCCCTGCTGGTGGATCTATTTATTACCGGAACCAATGCCATTACCGAAGACGGACAGTTGGTAAACCTCGACATGATTGGCAACCGGGTCGGTGCCCTGACATTCGGACCAAAGCATGTCATCGTACTGGTGGGTCGTAATAAAATCGTACCGGAAATCGAAGATGCCATGGCACGTATCAAGGACTTTGCCGCACCTGCCAATGCCATGCGTCTCGACAAAAAGACCCCTTGCGCCAAAACAGCTTATTGCCACGAATGCAGCAGCCCGGATCGCATATGCAATACCTGGACGATAACAGAAAAATCGTTTCCCAAACATAGAGTGAAAATCGTGCTGATAAATGAAGATTTGGGGCTATAATAACTTTAGGGTCTAAGGGTCCGAGGGTAATACAAAGGTTGGAGATAGTTGATAGCTGTGATCTGTCGGCTGCCTATGGCTTCCCGGCATCCAAGCATCCCAGCCTATCATGGTCAACTCAATAAGCACAACGAACACAAGGAACACAATAAACAAGCCCAAACAGAGGTAAAGATGACTGGGCAGGTACAACCTGATTTTGAACAATCATATGGCCAACCGGCCGTCTGGCTTCTCATTTGCCTGACAATTCTGGTCGGTGCCATGGCACTGGCGTCTGCCGTTCAAAAAGATTTTGGGAATGTACATGTCTCGAACGTAACTTTTCGAAACTTTAACGGCATAGCCGCCCGGGCAAAACTACTTCAACCTGAAAACGATTCAGGAAAACAGTCATTACCGGGTGTCGTCTACATTCAGGAATCCCATAGTCGCCTGGCCATCACCGAATCCCTGCTGTGGATGAAGCAGGCACTATCACCACCCACAGCGTTCTGGATCGACCCGGACCGACAGATGGCCTGTCAAGGAATGGGCAACACTGATGGCCATGCTGGCCGGCCTGTGGTCGCTGATACCCCTTGGTTCCCTGCTGGTCCGGATGTCGTTTTTCAACGACATTCAGGCGACAGCTTCAACCCGTTATGCCTGCAGGATGAACACCTGCTTTCGATTTGCTCTTGTCAATAGCTTGCTCATAGCTGACAGCTTTCAGCAACCCTCCAACCCTTGTATCCCCCTCGAACCCTCGAACCCTTCTTTCTTGTTTGACACATCTTTTAGATTTCACTATACTCTCCCAGAATTGTTAGATGCCTGTTAGATTGATCAGTTTTTCTGCAATCCCTACAAGATGTTATCAACAAAGGAGAGTATTATGGCGGATAAACCCTGGCACGGGGAAAAATGGCCTCAAGGCGTACCTTTTGAAATTTCCGGTTATGACAACCCCCTGTACAACATTCTGGATGAATCAGCGCAGAAGTATCCGAATAATGTTTACACCATCTTTAACGATGCGACACGAACCTATGCCCAGGTAAAAGATACCGCAGACAGGATCGCCAATTTCCTGGTATCCAAGGGTATCAAAAAGGGTGACCGGGTTGCCATCTTTCTCCCCAACCTGCCACACTATCCAGCCATATTTTTTGGCATTCTCAAAGCCGGCGCCGTCTGTGTAACCTGTAACCCTGTCTACACTGCCAGTGAGCTGAATTACCAACTGGGTGATGCCGGCGCCAAAATGGTCTTCTGCATGGATCATCCACTGTTCTACCCCACAACCGTCAAAGCTATCAAAGATACCGAAGTTGAAAACGTGGTTGTCTGCAGCGTCAAATCTTATTTGCCCTGGATCAAAGGCTTCCTGGGAAGTCTGCTGGGTAAAATTCCCAAGGCGGAAAGCTATCAGGACGGCCATCTCTTTTTTGACGATGTGGTTTCCGCTGCCCAGCCCCAACCCCCTGTGGTGGATATCGATCCCATGAACGATCTGGCCTTGATCATTTATACAGGTGGAACCACCGGTCGCCCCAAAGGTGCAGCGCTCACGCATTCCAATTTTTATCATAATGTTCTGGCCCTGGGGGAATGGGGCCGGCTTCCCCATGAGCCTGACGGTGCACCGGAAAAAATCCGCCACGGCGGCTTTCACACCTACCTGGGTGTATTACCGTGGTATCACAGCTTTGGTCTGACCGTTGCCATGCAGTCAGCCTGTGCCTCCGGAAGCAAACTGATCTGTATTCCCGATCCACGCGCCGGGGACCCTCCTTTTACAGAAGTCCTGAAAGCCGTTCAAAAGTACAAACCCACATTGATGCCGGCGGTCCCCACAATTTTTGTTGCCTTTACCAACCATGCCCAACTGGATCAGTTTGACCTGACATCGCTCATGGGCTGTTTTTCGGGTGGTGCACCCCTTCCGCCAGAAGTCTGCAAACAGTTTGAGGATAAAACCGGTTCGGTTATTTTCGAAGGCTACGGGCTCAGTGAAACATCCCCGGTCGTTTCATCAAACCCCACCAACACAAATGATCGGAAAATCGGCTCCATTGGTTTCCCTTTCCCCAACACCGATGTAAAGATTGTGGATCTTGACACCGGTTTGAAGGAACTGGCCCAGGGTGAAGACGGCGAAATTGCCGTTCATGGCCCCCAGGTCATGCAAGGCTACTGGAACAAACCCGATGCGAATAAGGAAGTCTTCAGGGAGCTCGATGGAAAACGCTACTTTCTCACCGGTGACATCGGTCATATCGACGAAGATGGCTATATTCTGATCACGGACCGCAAAAAAGACTTGATCATCGTGGGCGGCTTCAATGTTTATCCCAGAGAAGTTGAAGACACGCTATTTACCCATCCCAAGGTTGCCCTGGTTGCCGTTGTGGGCATACCCGATGCGAAAAGTGGTGAAATCGTCAAAGCCTACATTCAACTGAAGCCCGGGGAGACAGCCACCAAGGAAGAAATAACAGCCTTTTGCAAGGAAAACATGGCCGGTTACAAACGCCCGCGTGTCATCGAGTTTCGGGATGAAGTGCCTGTATCCAATGTCGGTAAAGTGCTTCGACGGGTTCTGAGAGATGAAGAAATAGAGAAACAGAAAAATCAATGAAACAAAAATTCGACAAAGTCGGCAGAAACGACCATTGCCCCTGCGGCAGCGGCTTGAAATACAAGCGCTGCTGCATCGGCAAGGATCCCGCACCCCGGGAAAGCCTGGATACGCTCTATGAAAGGGAATACCAGATCCATCTCAAAAAAGAGCCGGACATCGAGGGACTCCGCAAGGCCGGGAAACTGGTAATAGAAACCCTCGACCTTGCAGAATCCATCGTCAAACCCGGATTGAAGACAGACGACATCAATACACTCGTACATGACTTCACTATCCAGAACAACGCCATACCAGCGCCCCTGAACTACCGGGGTTTCCCGAAGAGTGTCTGCGTCTCGGTCAACGATGTTATCTGTCATGGCATCCCGGGAGATTACCAACTGGCAGATGGTGATATCGTCAACATCGATGTCACTTCGATTCTGGATGGATACTATGCCGACGCCAGCAAAACTTTTTTTGTTGGATCGCCTAGCCCCAAAGCCAGAAAAATTGTCCAGGTGGCCCGACAGAGCCTCAAAGAAGGTATGGCCATGGTAAAACCTGGTAACACCGTCGGTGACATCGGACATGCCATACAGCAATATGCTGAAGGCAAAGGCTGTTCGGTTGTACGAGACTTTGTCGGACATGGCATCGGCACGGAATTTCACGAACACCCGCAAATACCCCACTTTGGGAAAAAAGGCCAAGGAGTAGAACTGATACCGGGTATGGTGTTTACCATCGAGCCCATGATCAACCTGGGAGGATTATCACTGCGCATCCTGAAAGATAAATGGACGGCCGTAACCAAGGACGGTTCCCTGTCCGCCCAGTTTGAGCAAACCCTTCTCGTGACTGAAAATGGCCTGGAGAGCCTGACCCCATATAACCTATAGGTTGTTCTGCCGTACAGCAGTGCTTCGCATCGATCGTAAGAAATTCTGTTTAAGTTAGATTCGCCTTCTGTTTCGGTTTATGGGCTGCTATCTTATCGCCCGTGCAGGCGGATAACCCTAGTTGCTACCCCCTTTCCTTATTGTTGAAATAACGCCTAATGACTTGCTGAACAATGCTTCCTTTTCAAGCATCGTTTTTCATCTGTAGCCTTGACATACCGCTGGGATCCTAGTATCCTAGCTCAGCTTTACGATTTTCCCGACTGCATCGCAACCCGGAAATTTCATGAAATGTTTCTGTTAAAGAACAAGAATGTCGCCGATTATACCCCAAAATAGCTGGAGTCTACGCAAGGAGATTTTCGACTATCTCAGCAAGCAGATCGAAAGTGGCTCCCTGACACCGGGCTCTCTCATCAATGTACGCCAGTTGACGGAAACGCTGAATGTCAGTCGCACGCCGTTACGCGAGGCGCTTGCCCAGTTGGAAATCCAAGGTCTGGTATCCATTTTGCCCCAGCGTGGCGTTCTGATCAATGTCCTGCTGTATGAAGATCTGTTGGATCTCTTTGAAATTATCGGGGCCCTCGAGTCCCAGGTGGTTTTAATGGTTTTTGATCGGATCACAGATAGAAAGATCCAGTTGATGAAGCGTTACAACGGGGTTATGAAACAAGCGATAATAAAAGGAGAAAATCGAAACTTCCATGAGACCAATATTCTTTTTCACAAGGTCTTTCTTGATCTGTCCACCAATCGGGAATTGACCGGTTATGTGAGCAGTCTGAAGCTGAGATTGTTCGGGTTTGCGCTCAAAAGTTACCGGGATCGTTTTAAAAGAGCCATTGTTGCAGAACACGATGTGTTTATCGCGCTGCTAAAGGAAGGCAAACGGCAATCCGCTGCGGCGTATCTGAAAGACGTTCATTGGAAATTCAATTATCCTGATAATTTTATCCGGCCTGATACCGTTGAAAAAAACAGGACAGCCGATATTAAAAATGTTGGATCATCCCCAAAAGAGTTGATTTAAAAGAAGGATCCAGGGAGTCCAGGGGCCCAGGATTATAGTAAGGTGCTTAAAAAGTATAAAGAACTAACCGTTTGGCAAAAATCGTATAAGCGTTGTTTGCATATATATAAAGTCATGATAACCAATATAAATTTAGGAGACTGATGATGGCTAAGATGAAAATGACCACCGAAGAAGCTTTTATTAAAGTTCTTCAGATGCATGGAATTGATTGCGCATTTGGTATTATCGGCTCGGCAATGATGCCGGTTACCGACCTGTTCCCCAAGGCAGGTATCACTTTCTGGGATTGTGGGCATGAATTCAGCGCAGGCATGATGGCGGACGGATTCACCCGTGCCTCCGGCAAGATGAGTATGCTGGTTGGCCAGAACGGCCCCGGTATCGCAAATTTTGTTACACCGGTAAAAACTGCTTACTGGAACCACACGCCTCTCCTGCTGATAACCGGCCAGGCCGCAAACATGACCATGGGGCAAGGTGGTTTTCAGGAAGTCCCTCAAATGGCCATGTTTGAGGACATGGTTGCCTACCAGGAAGAAGTTTTACATCCATCCCGTATGGCCGAGGTTCTCAATCGTGTAATCATGCGGGCCAAGCGCGCCTCTGCGCCGGCCCAGATCAATATTCCGCGTGACTTCTGGACCCAGGTCATTGACATCGAACTGCCCCCTATTATCGACTTTGAGCGTCCGGCAGGTGGTGGAGAAGCCATCGCCCGCGCAGCCGAGCTTTTGTCCAATGCCAAATTCCCCGTAATCCTGAACGGCGGTGGCGTTGTGATCGGTGGCGCCATCAAAGACTCAATAGCGCTTGCCGAGCACCTGGACGCCCCGGTCTGCTGCAACTATCAACACAATGACGCTTTCCCCGGCAGCCACCCGCTATTCCTGGGCCCTTTGGGTTACAATGGTTCAAAGGCCGGGATGAATATTATATCCAGGGCTGATGTTGTACTGGCCCTGGGCAACCGTCTGAACCCTTTCTCAACCCTGCCATGCTACGGTATTGAATACTGGCCAACCGATGCGGCAATTATTCAGGTCGATATCAATCCCGACCGTATTGGTCTCACCAAACCCATCACGGTGGGAATAGTAGGGGATGCCGGGAAAGTGGCCAATTCTCTTCTGGGGCAACTGTCCCCCACGGCCGGTAATGCGGGCCGTGAAAAACGCAAGGAAGCCGTAGAAAAAGCCAAGGCCGCGTGGAATAAGGAGCTGGCCACCATGGATCATGAAGAAGACGACCTCGGTACCACATGGAACGAACGCTGCCAAAAACGTGAACCTGAAAAAATAACGGCACGCATGGCCTGGCGCGCCATCAAGACCGCCCTTCCCAAAGAGGCCATCATCTCTTCGGACATTGGGAACAACTGTGCCATTGGCAATGCATATCCTGACTTTGAAGAAGGTCGTAAGTACCTGGCACCAGGCATGTTCGGCTCCTGCGGCTATGGTTTCCCGGCCATTCTGGGTGCAAAAATCGCCATGCCCGGCGTGCCGGCGGTTGGTTTTGCCGGTGATGGTGCCTTTGGTATCTCGATGAATGAAATGACTGCCTGCGGGCGTGACGAATGGCCTGCCATTACCATGATCATTTTCCGCAACTACCAGTGGGGGGCCGAGAAACGGAATACCACCCTTTGGTATCACGATAACTTCGTTGGAACCGAGTTGAATCCGAATGTCTCCTACGCCGGCATAGCCAAGGCATGCGGCTTAGACGGTGTTCAGGCAACCACTATGGAGGATCTGACTGAGAAACTGGACCTTGCCATCAAGGCACAAATGGAAGAAGGTAAAACCACTTTCATCGAAGTCATGACAAACCAGGAACTGGGCGAACCTTTCCGTCGCGATGCCATGACAACACCCGTTCCCATTGCAGGGATAGACCAGGCTGACATGCGTCCCCAAAAATTCGCATAAGTGGATATAACCTTGGAGGCTGCGGATGCCCATACAAAATAAATCAGCAGTGCTGGTAATCAATTCGGGAAGTTCATCCGTAAAATTCACCCTGTACCAGATGCCGGAAGAAACCATTCTTGCATCGGGTGCTGTAGAGCGGATAGGTATTGAATCCTCTATACTGGAATTTCAGAACAACCGGGGCGATATCCATCGTCAGCCGGCAGGCGCTGAAAATG
>RCNC010000278.1_pt1 | contig 37911 bp, 34 predicted proteins | sample 2041301 | NCBI WGS metagenome assembly RCNC01 (sample SAMN09708231, study PRJNA481090) | Marine sediment metagenome, whole genome shotgun sequencing project. | biome: marine sediment; feature: ocean; material: sediment; isolation source: Sewage treatment plant 13A marine sediment (STP13A) ...
CGGTCCTCGGCGGGCAAACGGGCCATATTTTCCTGTACTTTAACCATTGAGCCACCAACCGTATCAAAATCAGGTGTAAAACCGGATTCAAGGTAGTAGGCGATATCGCTTTGCGACCAGTCACCCAAACCCTTTTCAACGGGTCTGATGTCGGGCACCTTGCCCTCACCATCGGGGTTTGGCGCACCCCTCAGCCAGCGCTTGTTGTCGAGTCCACCCGTCCAGTTACGAGGCGTATGACATTCGCCACAGTGTCCCGGACCTTCAACCAGGTAACGCCCACGTACCAATTGCCCGTCATCCATCGGCACAGGTACAACAAATGCCGGATCGAGATTGACAAGCTTCCACAAACCCAGACCTGAACGTATGTTAAAGGGAAATTTGAGATCATGATCCCCGGACTTGTCCTGCGCTACAGCCAAGGTATCGAGGTAGCTCTTAAGATCCATCAAATCTTCGATTCGCAAACGACTATAGGAAGTGTAGGGAAACGCGGGATAATAGTGACGGCCATCGGGTGACACCCCCAGTTGCATGGCACTGACAAAGTCGAGCATTGTCCAGGAACCGATTCCATTGGAAGGATGCGGTGAAATATTGGGTACCCGGAAAATACCAAAGGGTGTGTCCATTTCAAGCCCGCCACCCAGGATGGCGGGCTCAGAATGATCTTTGGTGGATGAATGGCAGGAAGCACAACCGCCTGCGTGGAACAAACGTTCGCCATTGGCAACATCAACGTTGTGCTGGGGCAAAGTACCTGCCGGCAAACTGGTCGGCCGGGTTAACAGTAACGCCAGCATCATCGCCAACGCGATCAGACCCAAGCTGATTAGTAAACGTTTCATGCGCTTGTAGTCCGCGATGGATCCGCTGCTATTTCTCTACGCGATATCCCTCATGACAGCCCTTGCAGGTTTTGAATACCGGACCTGCTGCTGCATTCAGGGCTTCAACGCTGCCCGGTTTGGCCGCGATTGCCGCGTCCACCGATGTACTGAAGTCTGCCATTTTTTCGTTAAAACCATCACGGTCAGTCCAAATCGTAACCTTTGCCTCTGTATCATGACCGGTTCCAGATCCATCTGGAAACAGATCACCGGCTTCAGTAGCGGTATTCTTCCAGACCTTGAAGGCTTGCATGGCGGCCTCGGCATCGAATGGCTGCTTCTGTTTAAGCATACCGCCGATCACTTTTGCCGCATCCCGGGTGTCTTCCATTAGTTGCTGACGCTCTAGAATCGGGTCGGAATCAGCAAGGGCCACACCAGAAACGAAAAGAGCGAGTAGAATGGTTGAAATAAGAATTCGTGACATTTTGTTTTCCTGTTAATTGGTCGTATAAGGTTAAGAGTATAGCCATAATATTGGACTATGATAAGAAAAGGACTTAAACCAGGCTTTAAACCCGGAATTGACCGACCCGGTGACAACGACCGTTTTCGCAGGGTTTTCCCGTTCAAACGTTCATGGGTGGCCATTGTCGTACTTGCTGCCTTTGATGCCGTTTTTTTATTTCCTGCAGTTACAACCTTCAACCAGGCGCTGACCGAATGGGGTCGCTTCGACTCGTTATTTGACCTGATAGCCGCACTGTTTATGAGCGCCTGGCTACTGGGCTGGATGATCGCACCGTTGTTGATAACCGGAATTCTCTTATTGATGCTGTTTGGCAGGGAAGTTCTGAAGGCCAACCGCGGCACTGTTGAGATTTTTTTCGGTTTGCCATATGTGGGTGTGACAGCCAGCTACGATGTCTCAAAAATGCGCAATCTGCGTTTTAACCGCCCTCCCAAAAAGTCTGGCAGCGCATGGCGCGGCACCCATATGGTTTTTGACTATGGAGCGAATACCGTTGCGGTTGGTTCTTCTGTCAGTGGTGATGAAGTAATAGAGCTGAGAAACCAGTTACAAATGGCAACCGGTGCAAAAATACGTCGTGGTGATGCCCTGCCCGATGAAATCAGCACAGAATGGGAGAAAGAAGAACCGGTATCCCATATAACACCACGAACCGGGTCTGCAGTTTCCGGAATCCCAATGTCACTGACATCACCCTCGACGCTGGTCCTGATTATCGCCAACATGGTCCCGCTTGCCGGCAGCGTTTTTCTGGGTTGGAACCTGGCCGACGTGTTGGTGCTCTACTGGGCTGAAAGCGCAGTGATCGGTTTTTTCAATGTCTGCAAGATTGCTGTCATAGGCCGCTGGGGGGCACTGTTGGCCGGACCGTTCTTTGTTGGTCATTTCGGTGGATTTATGGCCATCCACTTTCTGTTTATCTATACGCTGTTTATAAAACAACCTCAAAATGGTGGCGCTTCAAGTGGCGACCTGGCTGAGGTCGCACAACTCTTTGTCGTGTTGTGGCCTGCCCTGGTCGCCTTGTTTATCAGCCATGCATTCTCCTTTTATCAGAACTTTCTTGGCCGGCAGGAGTACCTCGGACGAACAGTAAATGACCAGATGTCAGAACCCTACTCCCGTATCATCTTCATGCAGTTTGTTTTGATCTTCGGTGGTGGATTGTCAATGGTTTTGGGTGGCCCGGTACTGGTACTACTTATCGTGATCGCTTTAAAGATATACTTTGATGTGAGAGCACATCTGAAACAACACACCGCCAGGTAACGGGGTCAAAACACTGATATGAGTATTTCGAAAGTCACCGGTCTGTACATATACCCGGTCAAGTCCATGAAAGGAATTGCTGTCGAAAACGCGCCATTGACAAGCAAGGGCCTGCTTTACGACCGGCACTGGATGGTTGTGAGAGAAAGCGGCAGTTTTGTCACCCAACGGGATATCCCACGCATAGCTCTGGTGAATACCAACCTTCGTGAAGAAGGCGTTGAATTAACCATGCAGGGCCATGGCTCCATAACAGTCCCATTTGATCTTTTTATTGGTGAACACATCGAAACCTGCGTATGGCGTGTTAAGTGCCAGGCTGTAGACCAGGGTGAGCAGATTTCAAATTGGCTAACACGGGTATTGGACAGCAATGAGCCCTTGCGACTGGTGAGAATGAATCCTGAATTTGTCCGTCCTCAGAACAAGCCGGAAATCATGGGTAAGGAAACCACCACCGATTTTGCTGATGCGGCACCCTTCATGGTAGCCAATCAAGCGTCACTCGATCAACTCAATTCAGTACTCAAATCCAATTCGTTTCAAGCAGTGCCAATGAATCGTTTCCGACCAAATATTGTCGTACAGGGGCTTGAGCCCTTCGCAGAACATAAGCTTGCGGGATTAGGTGCAGGCAATTATGAATTCAGACTCCGCGCCCCGTGTGAGCGCTGTATTATCACGACCATGGACCAGGAAACCGCTGAGAAAGACCCGCACGGGCAACCATTCAAGACCCTTCAAACCATCAACCCCATACCTGCGAAAGTGAAAGCACCGGCCTTTGGTCAATATGCGACGCTCACCCGTGGTGAAGCCAGGAATATTGTGGTGGGTGACCGTATTGAACCAATCGTCGTTTCACCCTCCAAGCAGGTTTGAACCGTGATCAAGATCCTGACGCACAGCGTATCACTCAAGAGGTATTAGTTTGACAAAACCAGGTACCCGGCACCTGACCATTGTCGCTGCACTATTGGCGATGATTGGACCATTCAGCATTGACGCCTACTTACCTTCATTTCCAACCATTGAAATGGAGTTTGGCGTCAGTCGGGCAGTGCTTTCCCACAGCCTCGGTGTTTACCTGCTGGCTTTCGGTATTTCCACCCTTTTCTGGGGCCCGCTGGCCGACCGGTACGGACGTCGTATTGTCATCATTCTCAGCATGGCCTTGTATACCCTTGGATCCATCGCCTGTGCTTTGGCAGGCAGCGCTGAGAGCTTCATATTCCTGCGTATCTTGCAGGGCCTCGCGGCCAGTGGAGGTCTTATCGCAGGCCGGGCCATGATCCGTGATGCCCATGATGCCGAATCAGCACATAAGGCCATGTCACAGGTGATGTTGTTGTTTGCGATATCACCGGCAATCGCACCGATTCTGGGAGGCTGGTTGCATGATCAATTCGGCTGGCGAAGTATTTTCTGGTTTCTCAGTATATATGGCGTTTTGATGGTGTTGATGGGGTTTTTCATCGCTGAAACACTCGACTCAGAACAACGCCGGTCCATACGCCCTGCCACGGTCATTCGAGTTTATATCGGTGCAGTATTGCATAAGCGTCTCCCTGCATTGGTAATGTGCCTGTCTCTGTCCTTCGCCGGCGTATTCCTGTATATCGCCGGTGCACCCAGTGTGATGTACAACTTCCTCGGTCTTGGCAGTGATGATTTTGGCTGGTTATTTGTTCCGATAGTGGCCGGTTTAATGCTGGGTGCCGCCATCTCGGGTCAACTGGCCCACCGATGGCCCTCTCAACGTACCATTTCCGTCGGCTTGATGCTGATGATCCTCGCTTCAGGCATCAATATCATCGTGGCCAATTTGGCCGAGGCGACTATCCTGACCGTTGTCGGACCCCTTGTGCTTTATGTCGTCGGAGTGTCTGTGATGATGCCCGCAATCACCGTGTTGGCACTGGACTGTTTACCCACGCACCGTGGTACTGCGGCATCAATGCAGGGTTTTTTACAGATGATGACCAATGCCGGTGTCGCCAGTCTTGCAGTGCCGTTCCTCAATGCTAGCTGGTTAAATTTCGTTTATGGCCAGTTTGTATTCCTGCTTTTTGCAGTTGGACTCTGGTTCCGGCTTGGGCGAATAAAGAACTGAGACGATCAGCGCTCAAATCCTCGGGCGCTTTGTGATAATCTGAGGCTTCATCAACTCGAGTTCAACGTCATGAACCCTTCCGATCAGACTACCGAAACCACCCCATCCTCTATGGCAGGAACCATCCGAACACGATGGCTCAACTTTCGCCGCAAACGTTTCTGGGTATTATCTGCCATTTTGCTTTATACCCTTCTGGGCTTTTTTGTGGCTCCCCGCGTCGTTCAAAACAATATCGTAGCTTTGTTGGAAGAAGACCTGGGCAGAGAAACCCGCATAGAAAATGTTGAGGTTAATCCTTTTACATTGAGTCTCAAAATCCAGGGCTTTGAACTGGATGACAAAGATAGAACACGGCTGGCTTCGTTTAATGAGTTTTTTGTCAATTTTCAGTTATCCAGTCTATTTAACCGGGCCTGGACATTTGACGAAATACGCCTCGATAAGCCTTACTTTATCATGGAGCGATTCGATCAGACTGATTCCCGGTTAAAGCGTTTTGTTACAGATTTCGCGGCAACCCGGCCTGCTGTAGAAGACAAGCCACAGGACGTTGAAGCAAAAGAAGCCATGCCGCGTCTCCTGATCCATGATTTGATCCTGTCGGAGGGTCATGTGGATTTGAAGGACAACCTGCCGGACACGATGGTTGAGACCCAACTCGAACCAATCAATATATCCATCCAGGGTCTGAACACTCTGCCGGACAGACTCGGCAAGCAATCGGTCACCATCCAGTTGGCCGAGAATGCCAGCCTGAGATGGAATGGCAGCCTGACACTTGGTCCGTTGGACTCTAAGGGCGAATTGGTATTGGAAGGCCTGCACCTTGACCCCGTCATTGCCTACCTCAAGTCTTCAATGCCACTGGACACCCTCGCGGCTACGCTCTCCACAAGCTTAAAGTATCACGTGCATATGAACCTTGGTGGTCAACCGGAAGTTGACGTTAGCGACCTGCGGATAGAGCTTGAAGATGTTAAGGTCAATGGGTTGACACCAGTCACCGAATTCATAAATATCCCAAATATTGCACTATCCGGAGGCACGTTGCGTTACCCGGAGCAGAGCCTGCAGTTTTCCAAACTCATCATCGATCAACCACGCATGGCAGTCTGGATTAAGGAAGATGGTGATCTGAATCTACTGGATCTTGTTCCTTCACAAGATGAAACTGCTGCCGATGAACCGTCAACATCCGAGCAGATGGCCTGGCAGTTCGGTATTGACGAATTTGAGCTATCAGGCGGCACAATTGAATTCTCGGATACCAGCACCGAGCCGGTTGCCAGGCTAGATATACAGGATCTTGTTATCGCACTATCAGGTCTCAGCAATCAGGACAACGCCTCGATGCCGGTCAAACTTGATGGCAAATTCGGGCAAGGTGGTGCTTTCAACGTGGACGGCAGCCTGGACCTGCTCCCGAACATGGCAGTAACCGCCAGCATCAACACGCAGGACGTGCCACTGAGCCTCGGGCAGCCTTATGTTCAGCAGTTTGCTCATATTCAAATCAATAGCGGTGCCCTGAACAGCGAGATAGAACTGAGCTTCACTGCCGATCAAAACCTGACTTCGACCGGTTCCGTGCAGATTCCCACCCTGGATATTGTCAACACACTTGATGGTGGAAAACTGCTCAGTTGGAACTCACTCGATGTCGATCAGTTTGACTTCAACCTGGATACCAATAAACTGCACTTGTCACAACTGACCTTTGATCAGTTATTTGGCACTTTTGTAATGGATGAAAATAAGGAAACCAACTTTTCAGTCCTGATCATTGAGCAGGAACAAAAAACCACCGCTACGACAAGCCCTCCGCTGGATTTCATCATTGGAGGAATTCTCATCAAAGACAGTTCAATGGACTTCTCAGACTTGTCGCTGCCGTTGCCCTTTGCGACCCACATCGTCAATTTGGAAGGCCATGTTTCCACTATCGACACCGCCAGCGATGCGCCGGCCAATATCAAACTGGAAGGACAAGTAGACGAGTTCGGCCTGGCGCGTATCAACGGCAGCATGAACGTGCTGGATCCGATCCACCACACCGACATGACAGTTGAATTTCGCAACCTGCTGATGTCAAACCTCTCACCCTACACAGTGCAGTTTGCAGGACGTGAAATTGACCAGGGCAAACTGAATCTCGATCTGGGTTACGTGATTGAGAAAGGACTGCTAAATGGTCGCAACAACATGGTACTGAGAGACCTGGAATTGGGCAAAAAGGTTGACCACCCCGACGCAGCCAGCTTGCCCCTTGGGTTGGCAGTCAGTTTATTGAAGGATGCCGATGGTGTTATCAAGGTAGATCTACCGGTCGAAGGTGATGTCAATGACCCGGAATTCCAGATCGGTGGCGTGGTTTGGCAGGCTCTTTCCGGCATGATTACCAAGCTGGTTTCTGCTCCATTTCGTCTGCTGGGCAAGCTGATTGGTATCGACTCAGAAGACCTGGGTCAGTTCGAATTCCTGGCCGGGCGTTCCGACCTGACACCACCTGAACTGGAAAAAGTTGCCCAACTGGAAGAAGCACTACAGCAACGTCCTGAATTGGTCATCGAGATCAGCGGTGTAATGGACCGGGGCGTCGACACTGATGCGCTGAAAAAGATAAAACTCATCGCGGTGGCCACCGAACGTCTTGGCGAAGAATTTGGTTCCCAGGATGACCAGGCGATGATGCGTGATGACGAGATACGCGCTGTGGTCGAAAACATGTTCGGCGAACGTTTTCCGGATGTGGATCGCAGCAGCATAAAGGCACAACATACCGTCCCACCCGCTTCCGACCCTGAAGCTCCCGTCGTGCTCGATGAACTGGCCTATGCCACCGCGCTGTGGAATCAACTGCTAGATGCCGAAAACGTCAGTGACCAGGACCTGGCAGATCTTGCCCAGGCAAGAGCGCAGGTAATAAAGGATGCTTTTCTGTCCAGCGGTCAATTTGCCGAGAGCCGCGTTGTGATTGCATCTGCGAAGGAAGTTGAATCCGAGGATAAGCAGTGGGTTGTGCTTGAGCTGTCTGTCGCCTCAAAGTAGTCATCAGTTTCCGGATATGGCAAACAGATATCGGTATAAATCGCGTGGCCGGTGTTTTTCAGCATTTTGTTTCGTGCGCAGTGGTATTTGTCATCGATCGATTACAGCGATACTGGTTCTCTGACCTGCCTACTGGCATAATTCCACCGCTCATTTCATATCGGAGTTACCAATGTCCACATTGATCGAACAGGCACACTCAAGGGAGTGGTTCTATTCCTATGATTTGCCTGATGGCAGTTCAACGTCCACCTATCACGACGCCGATATCCATGTAATCCACGATACACGCTGGCAAATGCTGGAGTCTTACCTGGATAGAAATCTGGGAACGGAACGACAGGGTTTGTCCGCCCTGGACCTGGCCTCCCACCAGGGTTGGTTTTCGGTCAATATGGCACGTGCCGGTTTCGCGCCTGTGTTGGGGATTGATGCACGCCAAACACATGTGGATGATGCCACGCTGATCTCCAGCATCTATAACCTGGAGCAACTATCCTTTCAGCAAGGAGACATACACGAACTAAACCGGAATCAACTGGGCCAGTTTGATGTCGTAATGATGTTGGGTTTGCTCTACCATCTGGAAAACCCGGTTGGTGCGCTGCGTGTCTGCCGTGAGCTATGCAAAAATCTGTGCATCATTGAGACTCAAATTGTCCCCGGTATGACCGGTTTTGTGGATTATGGAAGTTACCAGTACGTTCGCCCGCTTAAAGGGAGTTTCGGTATCATCGATGAAATGGATGACACCCATGGGCCCGAAGCCAGTGTCACCGGCATCAGCCTGGTACCCAGTCTTGATGCACTGATGTGGCTGTTGAAAAAAGTCGGGTTTTCAACTGTCACCTTGCTCGAACCACCGCAGGATGCCTACGAACAGCTACGCCATAACAAGCGAGTGATGGTCGCGGCACACGTCTAGGAGGCTGTCCGGCAGGTGAGAATTGCAGCCGAAAAAATTGACCTCTCGTGTCCTGAAACCAAAATATACAACCGTCTATTGTCGTTGGATCACAAGCACATATTGGAATTGGGCTGTGGCAATGCCCAGAAAACCCGCGACATCGCAACAACCGGTGTAAACCGAAAGATAACCGCTTTGGAAGTTGATGAAATTGCCCACGATAAAAACCTGAAGATAACGGATTTGCCCAATGTGACATTTGGTCTTTCCGGCGCGCAGGATATTCCCTTGGATGATGAGTCAGTCGACGTGGTGTTGATGTTCAAATCACTCCACCACATACCCACAGCACTCATGGGACAATCATTACGGGAAATCAGACGGGTGTTAAAACCGGCAGGCCTGGCTTATATTTCCGAACCGGTTTATGCAGGGGAATTTAACGAAATTCTGCGTTTATTCAATGATGAACAAGAAGTTCGCAAGACCGCGTTTAACACGTTAGAAAAAGCTGTCGATGATGGTCTCTTCAGACTCGTCGAGGAAATATTTTTTAATACACCAAGACGATACCAAGACTTTGCCGAATTTGAAAATCGCATCATCAATACCACGTACAACCAAAACTGTCTCAGTGAGGAACTTTACCGACGGGTTAAGCAACGATTTAAACAAAATACCAGCGACAATGGGGTACACTTTCTAAACCCTGTTCGCGTCGATTTGTTGCAAAAATAGTTCGCATCACCTGCAGGCAATATGCCGGCACTCGCGATTAAACTCCCTGTCTGGGTATTCCTTTTCAACCTTAGCAAAACCTTAATCTGCGCTTAAGCTTGGCGTAAGGTGCAGTATGATATTTCTCACTCAGTTAGTTCTTATCTGCCGCGACCACATTAAGCAGATACAGGACTAACGTGATTTATCGAGGGAAATGTAAGCACCCACATCTCCGTGGTATTCAATCTCCTCGAAGTCAGCTACCGGCGCCCGCCGGGATACTGGCATCACTCAGGCGTCACGCATTTTTGCGTGGCGTCTTTTTTTTCGTGACAGCAAGCTTTGTGAATACCAGGGATATTCAGAACTGCTCCACATCCAGCGCCATCATACTTTCGCTACCTGCCTGAATCGTCACAAGATAACTGCCAGTGCGTGACAACAGGTGATCAAAATAGAATTGTGCTGTCACCTGCTTTGTTTTCAGAAAGGCCTCATCTCCTTTACCTGCCTGCAACAGTTCTGCTGCTTTAAGCGCTGATCGACCCATGATCCAGCCACCACACAGATAGCCGAACAGCATCATGAAGTTCACACTGGCTCCTCCTGCTGCATTGCGATCCTGCGACCCATGCTCAAGCAACCATGCGCAGGCTTCACTACCGGCTTGCACGGCTTTCATCAGGGAATCAGACATGGCAGCCAGACCTTCAACAGCGGACATACCTTGGGCAGTAGCCGTTATCTCTTCCAGTAAATCTTGAAGCGCAGCACCCTTGTCACCGAGTGTCTTACGACCCACCAGGTCCAGCCCCTGGATGCCGGTCGTACCCTCGTAGATGGTCATGATGCGTGCATCACGGTAGTGCTGGGCGCTGCCTGTTTCCTCTATATAACCCATGCCACCGTGTATCTGGGTGCCAAGATAAGTTATTTCCTGGGCCAGTTCCGTCAGCCAGCCCTTGACGATAGGTGTGTAAAGACCGCTCCGTAAAGCATGCTTTTTCGCTTGCTCCGGGCTCTTCGCATGATGTTCCTTGTCTGTTTCAGCCCCTGCAACATAGGCCAGGCCGCGCATTGCCTCTGTCGCTGACTTCATCAACATCAGCATACGCCGCACATCCGGGAACTCGATGATCGGGTAGCGGGTGCCGTCACTGCGTGTACCTTGCAGACGCTCCTTTGCATAAGGAACAGCCTGCTGATATGAGCGCTCGGAAACACCAAGACCCTGGATACCGACACCCTGACGGGCTTCGTTCATCATCGTGAACATGGCCATCAGGCCATTATTCGGCTGACCTACCAGGTAACCAACCGCTCCACCATTATCCCCAAAATTCATCGTGCAGGTCGGGCTGGCGTGAATTCCCAGCTTGTGTTCAATTCCTACGCAAAAGACATCATTGCGTTTGCCAGGGCGGCCGTTTTCATCCAGAAGGAACTTCGGCGCCAGGAACAGCGAGATCCCACGCACACCTGCAGGTGCATCAGGCAATCTCGCAAGCACCAGGTGGATGACGTTTTCTGTCATTTGGTGATCGCCCCATGTGATAAATATTTTCTGCCCGCTAATCAGGTAGTGATCACCTTCCGGTATGGCCTTGCAAGCCACCGCGGCCAGGTCAGACCCGGCTGCAGATTCCGTAAGACACATAGAACCTGTCCATTCGCCACTGACCATGTCCGGCAGATAGGCACTCTTCAATTCATCCGAACCATGGGCTGCAATGGCCTCAACAGCACCGGTTGTCAAAAGTGGACACAATGAGAATGCGGCACAGGCTGTATACCAGATTTCAGTGGCTGCGGCGGCCAATATCCTGGGCATGGCTTGACCACCATATTCCTCACCACCGGCAAGCGAGCCCCAGCCATAATCAACATATTGACGGTATGCATCAGCGAAACCCGGTGTCTCCTGAACCCCATTTTCTCCGAGCGTGGCACCCTTTTCATCACCAACGGCATTCAGGGGAGCCAGAACTTCACTACCAAAGCGGCCGGCCTCCTCCAGAATCGCATCAGCCAACTCGCTGTTTACTTCCTCAAGGCCTGCGTCCTGACAAAACCGGTCAAAGTCAATCACCTCGTTGATTAAGAACGAGGCATCTTTATAGGGAAAACTGTAGTCGCTCATTAGATTCAATTCCTGCGTGCAAAATATTGTGTTATAACCGGGGTATATTATGAACTTTTACGGACTTCGGGGAAACTATTGACTCAGGAAAAACTGCAGTTTGATGTGGCTATTATCGGGGGTGGACTGGCTGGTATCACTGCAGCGCTTGAATTACTCGAGCAAAATTTGAAAATCGTCATCATTGACCGTGATTCAGAACACAATTTCGGTGGTCTCGCGACGAATTCCCTTGGCGGCATGACCCTGGTCAACACCCCCATACAACGATTGAACGGTATTCATGACAGCCCTGAAACTGCCTTGCGGGACTGGCATTCTTTTGCGCAGTTTTCTGAACACGATAACTGGCCGATGAAATGGGCAGAACTGTACGTCAACCGGAGCGTTGATGACATTTACAACTGGCTCAAACCCAAAGGCATCAGGTTCTTCCCCATCCCCCACTGGGTAGAAAGAGGAGAGTTTGGAGATGGCAACTCCCTGCCCCGCTATCATATTGTCTGGGGCACGGGTCAGCACTTGATGCGTACGCTGATCAATGAACTCAGGCAACATGTCAATGCCAGTAAGCTGACCTGCCTTTTTGACCACAAAGTAGAGTCACTGGTACTACAAAACCAGCATATTTCAGGTGTAAAAGGTGCTTCTGAGAAAACCGGCCAGATATTCGAGATCGATGCTCCCGTGGTATTGGTGGCAAGTGGTGGCATCAATGGAGATATCGACCGTGTTAAAAGGGAATGGGACCAATCCTGGGGCAAACCTCCGGAACACATACTCAATGGGGCACACCGCTATGCCGATGGCACCGTTCACGATGCCGTTGAGCAGGTTAACGGTAAGGTAACCAACCTGCACCAGATGTGGAACTATGCTGCGGGCATCCAGCACCCGGATCCTCGTATCGAATCTGAGGGCTTAAGTCTTATCCCACCAAAATCAGCATTATGGCTGGATGCAACAGGAAAGCGTTTTGGTCCTGTCCCCCTGGTAACGGGTTTTGATACCCATCTCATTTGTAAGCGTATCGCCCAGGACCCGTTTGGCTATAGCTGGCAGGTCATGAATTGGAAAATTGCGTTGAAGGAAATCGCCGTTTCCGGTGCCGAGAGTAATACAGCTTTTCGGGATCGGCGAATATTCCAGTTGGCCCGTGATATTTTGTTAGGCAACCACAAATTGCTGGAGTACCTGGCCAATGAAAGTGAAGATGTGGTTGTTGGCAACAGTCTTGAAGAATTGGTTGATAAAATGAATAAATTGAACGCCAGCGGGAACAGAACCTGTACGGGTAAAGTTGATTTCGATACCATCAAACAGTCAATCGAGCGTTATGACGAACAGATTGATCTTGGCAGGGAATTCCACAATGATGATCAGCTAAGACGGATAGCGCAGGTAAGACACTGGCGTGGAGACCGCTCCCGGACCTGCAAGTTTGAGAAAATTCTTAACAAGAAATCCATGCCCCTCGTCGCATTCCGGGAGTTTATTGTTAGCCGTAAAAGCATGGGTGGTATTCAGACAGATCTGGAAAGCCGCGTACTTTCCTGTTATGGCGAACCGATACCCGGCCTATATGCTGCTGGTGAGGCAGCAGGTTTTGGCGGCGGCGGCATCAGCGGATTGAAATCCCTTGAAGGTACTTTTATTTCCAATTGCATTTTGAATGCCCGCATGGCCACGCGCTCCATCACTAATCAGCCATTGACCCCATAAAGCATTCACCCACTTATGACAAAACTCAGAGGTCATCAATGAAAAAGTCCGGCGCATGGTTGGTCCGTTACGCACTTGAGCAGATCGGCGTCAGACATACTTTTGGTATACCCGGTGTTCACAATACGGAAATTTATGACGAACTGAACAAGTCCGAATCGATCCAACCGATCCTCGTTACCCATGAAGGCGGTGCTGCTTTTATGGCTGATGCGATAAGCCGCACATCCAAGAATATTGGCACCTTGCTTATCGTCCCCGCTGCCGGTGTAACCCACGCCGCAAGCGGTATCGGTGAAGCATTTCTGGATGGCATCCCGATGCTGGTTATTTCAGGTGGAATACGCACCGACAGTGACAAAACCTACCAATTACATGATATTGACCAGCATGCATTGCTCGCCCCTATTACCAAGAAGACCTTTAAGGTCGAAACGCACAAGCAGATTATCCCCGCCATTTACGAGGCTTATCAGATTGCCTGCGATGGCGAACCAGGCCCGGTTTTTGTAGAGGTACCGGTCAATTTGCAATTGTTCCCGGGAGAAGTTTCAGAAACCCAGACATATATTGCTCAAAAACAGGCAGAAGAGATTGATCAAAATACCATTCAACAAGCTGCAGAAATACTCTATAAAGCCAGCCATCCCGGTCTGTTTTTGGGCTGGGGAGCAGTTGATGCCAGTGAGGAGTCAATCGGAATTGCAGAATTCCTGAATGCACCGGTATCAACTACACTACAGGGTCTGAGTGCTTTCCCTGCCAACAATCCTTTGCACACAGGCATGAGTTTTGGAAAAGCTTCAGTACCGGCATCTGAGAATGCGTTCAAATCGTGCGACTGTATGCTCGCGGTCGGAACCCGTTTCAGCGAAATTGCCACCGGTAGTTATGGCGTTAATCCGCCTGAAAACCTGATTCATATCGATATCAATAAAAAAGTATTCTCTGCCAACTACCCTGCCGTTCTCACAATTGAGGGGGACGCCAGGGTGATATTGGCGGCACTCCTCAAATCACTGCGGGCACTCGGCGAACCCAAGGCTGACGACAGCTTGATAAAAACCGCCATCAAAGACGACAAAGCCGCGTATTTCGAGGAGTGGTTCAAACATGACAGCAAGGACCGGGTTAATCCGGCCCGTTTTTTTGTCGAACTGCGTAAACAGTTGGATGATGATGCCATCGTCGTGGCTGATGATGGAAATCACACCTTCCTGACTGCCGAACTGATGCCCATTCATAGCCCGCGGGGCTTCATCTCCCCGACTGATTTCAATTGCATGGGATATTGCACACCCGCGGTGACTGCCGCCAAACTGGTCAATCCTGATAAACAGGTGGTTGGCATTATTGGCGATGGTGCGTTCTTGATGACCTGTATGGAGACACTGACCGCTTCCTTACTTGGGACTGGCGGCGTCTATTTCATCTTTAACGATGGCGAATTATCACAGATCTCCCAGGCCCAGGAGATTCCTTATAACCGTAAAACCTGCACGGTTTTGCATGAAGTAAAATTCAAGGGAATCGCCGATGCCACGGGCTGTGAATTTATCAGCATTAATGATGATGCGACTTGTGAAGAGGGAATTCGCGAAGCCCTTGCTCATGCCGCTAAGAACAAACCGGTGATCGTAGATGTAAGAATCGACTATTCCAAACGAACCCGTTTCACCAAAGGCATTGTGAAAACGAACCTGGAACGATTTTCATTTGGCAATAAAGCCCGTTTCATAAGCCGTGCACTGTTCAGACGCGTTACGTTGGGTGCGTAACTCGTTACGAGCGATTATGGGAATTTACGACAAATATTTGCTACCCAAACTGGTGCATTTTACCTGCGGCCAGGTACCCACCATGCGGCAACGTGAGAAAGTGGTTCCATTGGCCATGGGAAGGGTACTGGAAATTGGCATTGGATCCGGGCTCAATATCCCCTTTTATGATGCACAAAGAGTTGAACACCTCTGGGGTCTGGATCCGTCTTCAGAAATGTGGTCCATCGCCCAGGAAAATGCTGCCGAACATCATCTGGATGCTGAATTCATTCAGTCCGGTGCCGAGTCTATTCCGTTGGAAAACAACAGTGCTGACACCGTTTTGATGACCTTCACCATGTGCACTATTCCCGATATTCATAGGGCCCTTGATGAGGTCAGACGGGTTTTGAAACCCAGTGGAAAACTGATTTTTTGCGAACATGGCACAGCACCTGACGAGAATATTCGACGCTGGCAGAACAGACTCAATCCGATCTGGAAAAAGTTGGCCGGTGGCTGCAATCTCAACCGGTCCATCCCCGTGATACTTGAACAGTCCGGTTTCAAATCCACAGATATGCGAACCATGTACCTGCCAGGATGGAAACCGGCGACTTTCAATTATTGGGGTACGGCGAGCTACATTTATTGAGGTGGTTATGAATGACTACTGCACTGGACACGAACGGTGCGCATGAATATCAACTCTGAACCCGTCAGGGCCGGATAGACTACCCGGCCCATCAAGTAAAAATCTATTTCGTATTTACCATTGCTTCGAGCGCATCTTCAATCGAACCCGGGGCCGACATCAGCTTGGTAAACCCATGCTTGCCCATCATGCTCAGATTGGGGAAATGCATGGCCATACGGAAACGCATATGTAATGCCTCGACATTTTTGCCGTCAACCAGTACCTCATAAGGGAAATACGCACGTTTTTTGCAGCCTTCGAAATCAACTATGCTCATCTGAAACTCAGAGTCTATGTCTTCTTCATCCTCATTGGTCATCTTCATACCAACACCGAATACAGTCTGCTGCTTTCCAGGTATATCGATACGGTAAACCTGGGTTAAGGCATCACCAGACTTGGCCAGGCCGTTCTCCACCGCTGCAATGGCCGCCTCATAAGAGTCAAAGGAGCCCAACTCTGAAGGATCATCAAAGTACTGCATACCCAAAGTGTAGTGATATTTGCCAAGCTTCTTGGCAGTGGTCTTTTTATTCCCGCCCCCGCAAAAACGGACAGCGCCCAGACTCTCAGACAGGACATCTGCAACGGCTTGCATATCGCCGCCCAAACGGTAGCCATACTGGATATAAACTGGATTAACGTAAGAGACCTCAATATTACCATCGGCTTCAGAAATACTGACACGCTGGCCGGCGGCATAACCGCCGCGGTCCGTCATCGCAGCAACTTTCTTTAATTCATCGTTTGTCACTACAATGACATTGGTACCATCGACCGGTGAATACTGGCCCACTACTTCAAAACCTGCATTTTTCAGCGTGGCAACCGTTGCCTCGGTTGTATCAAGCAGGGTTCCCGCTTCAACAGATGCAACTACAAAAGGTTTGTAGACCGGGTCCTTGGCCACGACAGTGGCGGTAAATAAAACGGCTGTCATCAACAGTGACAGCGAAATCAGGGTTTTCATGAGTCATACTCCGTAAAAAAGGTCGATTGCCGTTTCAGAATCTGAACCAGTAAAAACCAGGGGGACAGAAGGGTTATTCAGCAACACCATTAAGAATTTCTAATATACACCAATTAATATCAAATCCAGCTGATATATATCAAGATTCTTTTGTTGCCTGAGAGTTCAACGGAATATTTAATGCTTCAAAGGAGGACATGGGCAATTTATATATGCCGAATTCTTACCGTTCCCGCCTTCGCTGACGACGGTGATGCCAATGACCCAAAGTCACCAGGCGGTCCATTTCTGCCTTGCTCCGGTAAACCATTCCATCCTGTATGATGCGCAGTTTGATAGCAGCGCTTTGGTCGCTCGAGGCGTCGACGGGTTTGGCGTCTTGCTCACAGGCTTCAGAGTTTCTGTATTCTGGAAGGCTTATCTTTACTTGACTCATTTACACACCTCATGACCAACAGAGTGATCAATCGGCTGACCGTGCATCCTGAATATTAGTCCTTATTTGAGATGGTTTTGGGCCCATACGACCAAAGCACTTGATTCTACGATGAAGTGACCAGGTGCATACATGCCGGGCAGAATTCAACCTGCCTGGCAGGGTCTTGCGAAATCTATGACAGGCCACCGCAGGTAGTGAGCAATGTCACTTCCTCCATACAATGATTGACAACCTTTAACTGCCGTTTATGGGCAACAGACAAATGATCATGGCTATTTTGTTTATTCTGATTTCGTGACACCTAACTTACTGCTAAAGTGGATGACAAGTCATTCCCCTGGCATGCCTAAGAACAAGCAGAGAATTGATGCGTAAGAAAAACGGAAACTCAAGGATCAAGCTGGCGGCGCTGATCATCGCGCCACTGATAAGTTTGTCAATTATTCTGTTTGGCGATTTTGCACCCGAAAATCCCAAAATCGCTTATACAATGGCCATCGCGGTATTGATGGCGATCTGGTGGATCACCGAGGCGATACCACTCGCAGCAACTGCTTTGCTCCCCGTTGTTCTATTCCCCGCACTAGGTGTTGTAGATGGAAAAACCATCTCGACAATGTACTTCAACCATCTGATATTTCTATTTATAGGTGGGTTCTTAATGGCCCTGGCCATGGAGCGTTGGGACTTACACCGACGTATTGCAATCAAGGTCCTGATGTTCTTTGGCATCAGTCCCGGCAGGATTTTGATGGGCTTCATGGTTGCCACTGCCTTCCTGTCAATGTGGATGTCGAACACGGCGACCACCATGATGATGATCCCCATCGCCTTGTCGATCATATACAAACTTGAAGAAATCCTGGGCAAGGCCAAATTGGGCACGTATTCGATTGGTTTACTGCTTGGTATTGCCTACGCGGCGTCTATCGGCGGGATAGCCACACTGGTTGGAACACCACCCAACCTGTCTTTTGCGCGAATCGCGAATATCATATTTCCACAAATGCCGGAAATATCCTTTGCCGACTGGTTTATTTTCGCAACCTGGATCACCCTGCTGGTTTTCATAGCAGCATGGGTATTGCTGTTCATTATGTATAAACCAAAGCATCCATGGGATGGTGTTAACAGGAAGGAATTCAGGAAGGAATACCAACTCCTTGGCCCGGCAAAACCCGAAGAAAAAATAGTCTTTGTGCTGTTTATACTGATGGCGTTGCTGTGGGTGTTCAGAGCAGGTTTTCACATCGGCATGGTCAATATCCCTGGTTGGTCACAGCTGTTTGCACACCCGGAATACATCAACGATGGCACCGTGGCCATTGCAGTCGCCTTGATCCTTTTCATCATTCCCTCCAAGACAAAAAAAGGTGAAAGACTCATGGATTGGGACACCGCCAACCGTCTTCCCTGGCATATCGTGCTGTTGTTTGGTGGTGGTTTTGCCCTGGCCAAGGGTTTTGTTGACTCGGGTTTATCGATTTGGTTCGGTGAGCAATTGTCCGGACTGGCCGGTACCCATCCAATGGTACTCACATCAGTGATCGTGGCGATGATGTCTCTCCTGACAGAACTGACATCCAACGTGGCCAGCACCGAGATGATATTGCCGATCCTGGCGGGTCTGGCATACAGCATCCAGATTAACCCCCTGTTACTGATGATACCGGCAACCCTGGCGGCGTCACTCGCTTTCATGCTCCCGGTTGCCACCCCGCCAAATGCAATTATCTTTGGTACCGGCAGATTACATGTCAAAGATATGGTAAAAACCGGCTTTCTGCTAAACATCATAGGTGTTGTTGTAACCACGCTGGTGACCTATTTCTGGGGTACAGTCGTTTTCAAGATCGACGTAAACAGTTTCCCTGAGTGGGCGACGACCATGACCGGCGGTGGATAAGATACACTTTGCGGAAGCACATTCACGACACACGAGTAGGGATAATTCATCATGATCAATTCAAAGGTTTCCAGGTACCTCGTCTTGCTTGCCACCACTATTTTCATATTGACGACGGCCACAGCATGCTGGGCGGGTGACGATGGAGTGCATCCCCGTATCCTGGTTACAGGACAGGGCAGTGTTGATGTTGCACCGGACATGGCCATGCTTGCGCTGACGGTAACCCGGGAGGCGGAAACGGCCCGGGAGGCATTGGATGCAAACTCTGCAGCCATGAAAGATGTGCTGGATGCCATGAAAGCGGAAGGTATTAAAGCACGCGATCTTCAGACAACAGGCTTTTCAATTCAGCCCAAATATTTCTACCCGCAGCAACAATCTTCTAGCACCCGCGAACCACCCCGAATTGTCGGTTATACCGTGCGCAACAGTTTGACCGTCCGCGTTCGGGATATTGCTTCGCTCGGTCAAATCCTTGATAAATCGGTCACACTCGGAGTGAATGAAGGTGGCAACATCAGCTTTACAAATGATGACCCCTCTGCGGCGCTTACCGAGGCCCGTGTCCTGGCCATGAAAGACGCCCTGGCCAAGGCCGAAACACTGACCGAAGCAGGTGGCGTAAAAGTTGGCATATTGCTGGAGATTTCAGAACAATCATTCAACCCACGGCCGATGCCGATGGCAAGAGCGGAACGCTCGATGGCCATGTCAGCCGATGCCGTACCAGTTGCCACCGGTGAGAACACCTACAGGGTCAGTGTTAACGTTACATTTGCGATTGACCAGTAAAGTCTTCGTAGGGTGCGTAACTTGTTACGCACGAGTCGATAGTTGTCAACGTGCGTAACAAGTTACGCACCCTACAGATATTACTCAATCCCAGCTTCAACCCGGGCTTTTCCCCGCTTGATTTGTTGTTGGATGGTGAGGCTGTAAGCGACATAATATTTCAGGATATTCGCGACATATTGAACCGTTTCACGTCCGATATCCTGGGCCGCCATGATCTCAACATTATCAAACCATATGTTGGGGTCATAACCCTGTTCAGTCGCCTTGCCACGTAATTTTCGAACCCGTGCCGGGCCTGCATTGTAAGCGGCGAATGCAAACATGGTCTGGTTGAACTTGTCAATTTCAGGATCAGAAAAATAACGATCACGGATGAAATCCAGGTATTTGACACCTGCGTGGATATTGGCCTCAGCGGTGGAAATATCAGGAATACCCACATTGGGATCTGCAGCGGTGCTGGGCAGTAACTGCATGATACCCACCGCACCGGCCCCGCTCTTGGCTTTTTGATCCAGACGTGATTCCTGGTAGCCCTGTGCTGCTACCATCAGGTAATCAATACCGTACTGCGTGCCAAATTTTGAGAATATATCAACCACTTCCTGAAAGCGTTCATATTCCTCTGCACGGAGGGCATTTTTTGCCCAGTCGAAATTCTTCAGGTATCGATTGATGACGATATTACCCTTGAGCGTACCCTGTTTGTGGGTCTTGATAAATTCATTGAGCATTTCGGCCAGTTGTGGGCTGTCCTTACGCATGGCTATACCGAGACGTGCACCGGTCCGAAAGGTCAGGTCATCCCGGACAACGAGGTTCTCAAACACATTGGTCCATGCCTTTGCCTTGAAATCATCAACCACAGCCCATTCGAGCAAGCCTGCGTTGATCATCTCCAGGAGATCTTCGTCTTCGAGTTGCTCAGGGGCATCGACGATTTCGATCTTTTCAAGGCCCTGCTGTTGTAAACGCTCATTGAGCATATCCAGGCTGGATCGATAACTACTTGATGCCCGCACATAAATTTTATGCCCGGCAAGATCCTCGACTTTGTCTATTTTGGGGGCCAGGGGACCGGTCACAAGTACTTCGGAAAGCGCCTTGCTCACCGGATCACTAAAACTAATGACCTCGGCACGCTCCGGTGTAATGGTCAATCCTGCCGCGCCAATGTCACCGCGACCACCCAGCAAAGCCGGGATTATTTCATCCCTGGCAACCGGTAGGAATACCACGTGAATCCGGACGTGTCTGTTGCCCAGTTTTTCGTTTACATATTCCTCAAACATTTTGAACCATTCGTAATTGATACCCTTTTCCTGACCCTGGTCGAGGAAATACCGGGGAAGACCATAGACTGTCAAAACCCGGATGACACGCTCCTTGATCATGGCATCAAGATCGCCTGTCCACGGGTCCCTAAGAATATCCACGTCCATTTTCTCTTTCAGATCAGCCATCGATTGTTCTAACCTTTCAATATCCGAAAGTGGCGCTTTCTCTTCAGCTTGTTCCACCTGCTCCGGTTGCACGACTGTAACGGCTAAGGAGCTGACTGTTTCCTCCTGTGCACTTAACTGTTCAGATGCACCGGCGTCAGCTGGCTCATCACAAGCTACCAGTCCCAGAACAAATGTAAGCAGGACTATTCTTTTAATCAATAACATAGCATTTCCCTTACAGATTACAGTCCAAATTGTATCATTTCTGGAGTAGACTTAAGTAATACACGGCCTGAGCCTGACTTAATCCGAAACCTGAAAAAGTGATTGCCATGAAATTTCTCGAATTGTTTCAAAATTGGAAAGATGTAGAAGAGTTTGACGCCCAAACCGTCATCTTTCCGGCAGGGGCGCCGGCAGGGACATTGTATTTTATTATTTCAGGCAAAATCGAGCTGAGCTTACACGGCGAAACGCTGAGTACCGAGGGTGCTGGCAGTATTATCGGCGAGATGGCGATGATTCCTTCAGCCACGCAATGCACGACGGCTACGACACTCAGCGGGGTTACGCTAGCACGATTTGATCATTCTCAATTGAAAGAACTAGTTGATAAAAATAGTGCATTTTCAATTCATATGATGGCCGTACTGGCCAGCCGCTTGCGCGCCGTCGACAAATTTATTTCCACACAAATGAGGCAATCAAGTAATCGATTTGCCAAGTGACCGGCATTTAATAGTGTAGGATTACCCGTATGGATTTATTGGAAATTTTCAAAGATTCGGAAGATCTCGTTGAGTTCCCTGCTGGCACCGTTATCATCAAAGAGGGAGATGAGGGAAACCACATGTACGTAGTGTTGCAGGGTGAGCTCGTCATTTCACTCAAAAACAAGGTCCTCGCAAGCTCATTGCCAGGTGAGATTGTCGGCGAGATGGCCCTAATTAATTCTGATATTCGCAGTGCGACAGTAACCGCGAAAACTGATTGCCGGTTAGCGCTTATTGATCAGGCAAGCTTCAGATCATTGCTCCAGTACGTCCCGGAGTTTTCACAGCACGTGATGAGCGTTTTGGCCAATCGACTCCAGACTGCCTACGAAATGATTGAGTAATAACCATTCCGAAAAGCCTGCCGTGCAATAATTAGAGACAAGCAAAAGGGGCAAGAGTAATCCCGCCCCTTTTCATAGGTTATTCAGTTTTCCAACCCTGCCAGGCCGGCAAGGAAGGCGTATTCCTGTGCGGTTTCCTTGTAACGGCGATAACGTCCTGAAGCACCACCATGCCCGGCATCCATATTGACATGCATGATCAACTTATTGCTGTCTGTACGGCGGTCACGCAGCCTGGCGACCCACTTGGCCGGCTCAAAATACTGAACCTGAGAATCGTGCAGGCCTGTGGTTACCATCATATTCGGGTAATCCTGCGCGCTTACCTGGTCATAGGGTGAATACGACAACATATAGTCGTAGGCATCCTTGTTTTTAGGATTGCCCCACTCATTGAATTCACCGGTCGTCAACGGGATGGATTCATCCAGCATGGTCGTCACAACATCCACAAACGGAACTGCGGCGATAACCCCGTGATACAACTGCGGTGCCATGTTGACCACCGCCCCCATCAGCAAACCACCGGCACTGCCACCCAATGCATAGGTGCGGGCAGGATCAATGATTGGCTTATCCTGTAGCGCCTTGGTGACATCTATGAAGTCTGTAAAGGTATTTTTCTTATTCATCAGGCGACCGTCTTCATACCAGATCCGGCCCATTTCCTGGCCGCCACGGATATGTGCCAGTACATAGACAAAACCACGGTCAAGCAGACTGATGATGGAATCCCGGAACCTCGGATCGGTAGAACTGCCATACGATCCATAGGAATAAATCAATGCCGGTGCCGAGCCATTCAGCTTTGTATCCTTGTGATAGGCAATCGAAACCGGCACCTTGGCGCCATCACGTGCCGTGATCGTCATGCGTCCGCTTCGATAGTTATCACTGACAAAACCACCCAACACCCGGTCCGCCTTCAAGAGCTGACTTTCACCGGTTTTCAGGTCGATTTCCCAGGTCTGGTTAGGGGTAATCATGCTGGCGTAGTTATAGCGAATGTTATCGGTATTGGTATTAACATTCCTGGCCGGTGACATGACAAAGGCTTCTTCACTGCCCTCAAGATAACGGTCCACGCTGCTGTCGTGCGCCATGATCCGCACCTGTCGCAGACCATCTTTGCGCTCGCCGACCACCAACCAGTTATCGAATGCCAGGACAGAACCCACCATCGCATCTTCGCGGTTGGGTATCACCTCTCTCCAACTGGATTTGTTGGCCGAGTTTTCCAGCTCAACCGTCATGACCCGAAAGTTTTGTGCCTGCCAGTTGGTACGGATAAAGAAACGGCCATCGGCATGGTCAATATCGTATTCATGACCTGTCTCACGTGGCAAAAAAGGCTTGAAACTTCCCAGCGGATTATCGGCGGCAAGCAACTGGACCTCGGTGGTATCCGTATTCTGGTGCATCAGGCCAATGTACTCACCTGAACGCATACGTCCCAAACCCGAGTAATAGGTATTATCCGTTTCTTCATAAACCATGACATCTTCAGAACTGTCAGTACCCAGTTTGTGCCGCATCACCTGGTATGCCAGGAGGGTTTCCAGATTTTTGTTCAGGTAAAACAAGTAAGCGCCATCTGCTGAAAAGGCCAGTGAGTTGGAAGCATTTTTTATCAATTCAGGTAAAAGATCACCGCTTTGAGTATCCAGTATTCGAATCTCATTGATTCGTCTGCCTGAGGTATCCTCCGCAATCGCGACATAGCGGTGATCATCGCTGACCTCCATACCCATGAGCCGATAAAACTCATGCCCCAACGCTCGCTGGTTACCATCAACAAGAATCTCTTCCTGTGCGTCCATGTTGCCCTTCCTACGAGCGTAGAGCGCATACTCACTGTCAGGCTGGTAACGGGAGTAGTACCAGTAGCCATCTTTGAGATAAGGCACGCTGGATTCATCGGGATCGAGACGGGATGTCATTTCCTCAAACATGGTTTCCTGCATCGCAGCCACAGGCTCCATGATCTTGTCGAAGTAGGCATTTTCTTCCTCGAGATAAGCAAGCATCTCCGGATTTTCACGGGTATCGTCCCGCAACCAGAAATACTCATCAATACGGGTATGACCGTGTAGAGTCATTTCATGGGGGCGTTTTGCAGGCATGGGCTGTTCCACCGTGGTTGATGCAATATCGACAGGGCTCGGATCACTGGCTTGCGCTTGTGTCTGTCCAGCAGGATCAGACACAGGTTCACAGGCGATCAGGAATAATATACTTAAAGGTAATAAAAAATGAATTCTCATGGTGTGCCTCTTGATGGAAACTCGAGTTTTCTGAAGCGCTTGAAGGCGACATCATAAAGTGCCAAAGCCATACTGCCAAGCACGCAGGCCGCAAAGTAAGATGAAATAACTACCTGAGTTGACTGTCTTTGCTTCCGCGTCGGTTGTACCCGCTGCGACTCACTTGTTGCTTGTCGTGTTCCGACTGACAGGCAACACACAGTCTCACGCCGGGAATCGCCTGACGACGGGCTTCAGGAATGGTCACATCACACTCTTCGCAGTGCACCAGGCTTTCACCACGTGGCAATTCACTACGGGCACGCTGGATGGCATCCTCAATGGTGGCATCAATTTGATCCTGTACTGCCCCGTCACTGCTCCAGCCACCAGCCATGTTTATCTCCCGTTAATACAATCCATGTTCGTATTCTACCTGTTTTGGAACACTCAACCCTGAATACTGGCTAACCAAATGGTGTGCCTGGCTCCCTTCTTCCCATGCGCAAAAACAGTCACTTCCTCAACCATAAATCCACAGCGCCTGAGCCTGTCATGAAAAGCCTGATCCGGATCCGCGGACCAGTAAGCCAGGATACCCTCCGGGCTCAGCGCATCCTGGGCGGCAGCGATGCCTGACATTGAGTACAACCAGTCATTGGTACTTTTAGTCAGACCTTCCGGTCCGTTATCGACATCCAGAGCGATAACATCAAAACAGGCTCTACTCTTCCTGAGCAATTTCACCACATCGCCAATATGAATTTGAGTTCGTGAATCATTGATCGGGTAACCGCTGCGCTCACCCAGCGGACCACGGTTCCACTCAACCACTTCAGGAATCAGTTCGGCCACGGTCACTTCTGCATACGAGCCCACTTCTGCCAGCACCGCAGCCAGGGTGAAGCCCATTCCGAGACCGCCGATCAACACCCGAGCAGATTCTGAGTGCTTGAGTCGCCGGCAAGGCAGGCTGCCAAGCGCGTCCTCGGACGCATGCTTGCGGGTGCTCATTAACTCATAACCACCGGATAGTTTGATAAAAAAATCATCCTTACCCCGATACAGGTAAAGACTCTGGTCAGTATTCGGGATAGCCGCTTCGCCAAGTTGGGTCCAGTGCCTCATTTAATATCCATCGTGTCAGGGTGCCCTTTTATAAGCTGTGGCGCTTTTGCTGTCCATCGAATATGTATAATCCGGCGAATTAGGGACTACACTTAGTACAAGACCCCGGTATGAAAAGTGAGTTACCCTTAACACATGCAAATAAAACAGCCTAGACACAAAAAGCCCGATTCCAGAAATAACACACCAAAAGCTCAGCTGGGTGAATGCGCCCTGCTAGAAACAGTTACCGTCACCAAGACCGGTGCCTTCATGGACTGTGGCTTGGAGAGAGACCTGCTTGTTCCGGTCAGTCAACAACTCAGCCCGATGGTAGAAGGTCAGTCATATGTCATTTACCTGTTTCTTGATCCAGAAAAACAGGTCATCGGCAGCACCAAGCTGCACAAGTTTCTTGATGAACGGGCCAAAAACATGGCAGCAGGGGAACAGGTTGACCTGATGATCGTGAATGAATCCGAGCTTGGTTTCAAAGCCATTATCAACGGAACACACCTGGGATTACTCTATAAAGGTGAGGTATTCCGTACCCTGAAGCCCGGCGACAAGACCATAGGTTATATCAAGTCGATTCGGCCCGACCGGAAGATTGACCTTTGCCTTCAGCGACAAAATCAACAGTCAAAGAACGATCTTACAGATCGAATCCTGGCTTTCCTGGAAGCCAACGGAGGCACCTCCGAACTAACAGATTACAGCCCGCCCGATGCGATCTACAAACAGTATGGCGTCAGCAAGGGCAATTACAAAAAGGCATTGGGTAAGCTGTATAAGCAACGCCGGATCAGCCTGGAAAAAGACAAGATCTCACTGCTGTAGCCTGAGGCCAGTAACTCATCTATAACCGATAAAACGGCTTTGAATCAAACCTGTGGAAGCCTCAATGCCTGAAAATCAGCGACTGTTAAGCCTGGATTTTTTTCGGGGTTTCACCATCGCAGCCATGATCCTGGTCAATAACCCCGGAAGCTGGTCGCATGTCTACCCTCCCCTGTTACATGCACCATGGCATGGCTGGACACCCACAGACCTGATATTCCCTTTCTTTCTGTTCATCGTCGGTGTTTCAATCACGCTTTCCTTTTCATCAAAAAAGGAGAATCATGCACCACGGAAAGACCTATACATAAAGATAATCCGTCGGAGCATCATACTTTTCGCTCTTGGTTTATTCCTTTCAGGGTTTCCGTTTTATGATTTAGCAACTATTCGCATTCCCGGTGTTTTACAACGTATCGCAGTCTGTTATTTCTTTGCCGCAGTCATTTTTCTCAACAGTGATGCAAAAACACAGGCGCTTTGGGCAGTTGCTTTCATGTTGATCTACTGGGCGTTTATGGAGTGGTTCCCCGTACCAGGCGTTGGCAGTGGTTCATATGAAAGAGGTGAAAATTTTTCGGCGTGGGTCGATAACCTGTTACTCCACGGACATTTGTGGTCGCAAACAAAAACCTGGGATCCTGAAGGTATCTTCAGCACCTTGCCAGCCATCTCGACAACTCTATTTGGCGTACTGACCGGCCATCTGATTCGGCAAAAGAAACCAGCCACGAAAAAAGTACAGTTGATGTTGATATATGGCGCAGCCGCGATTGCCATCGGCTGGATCTGGCACTATTACCTGCCCATCAATAAAAGTCTGTGGACCAGTTCCTACGCACTTTTCATGAGCGGAATGGCAATGGTCGTCCTGGGGATTTCCTATTACCTGATCGATATCAAAGGCTGGCAGATAGGCACCAAACCATTTCGTGTTTATGGCATGAACGCCATTACCGTATTTGTGCTTTCTGGCGTCGTGGCGAGATTGCTATACCTGATAAAATGGCAGTCCGGCGATGATGTCATCACATTAAAAACCTGGCTGATGAATACCCTCTTCCTGCCCTGGCTCAGCCCGATTAATGCTTCGCTTGCCTTCGCCCTTTGTTTTGTTTTTGTTTCTTATTTTGCAATGTACTATCTATATATAAAACAAATATTTATTAAGATATAGTAATGTAACTTATACTGATGTAGCAGTGGGGGTGTACTACCTCCTTTCAGGACCGTGAGCGACAGGGAAGTCGCGCCCGAGCCCACACGGACGTGTTCATGGCGAGTCCTGAAAGGAGGTAGTACACCCCCGATGCGGCCCACATGACGAATCCCTGATCCAGGACGGTCGTTCAATGAGTGATATTTACCAGGGTGTGACCCTCGAGGTCATGGGTGAAGGAACCTCAATGGGCCCACTCAATGACATGATGAGACAGCAGAGGATTGAAAGACAAAACGATATCAAATACGACGTACCCTGGACCACGCTGGGTGAGTACCTGCAATACATGGAAGACCGTGGAGTCTCCACCAATATCGCCTCGTTTGTTGGTGCATCCACGGTACGCATCCATGAAATGGGTTACGTAGACCGAGAACCAACCGGGCAGGAACTGGAGAACATGAAACAGCACGTGCGCCTGGCCATGCGTGAAGGTGCAATGGGTCTGGGTTCCTCCCTGCCTTACATCCCTGCCCCGTTTGCCACCACCGAAGAACTGATTGCCCTGACGGAGGTTGTGGCTGAATATGACGGAATGTATATCTCCCACATCCGTGGTGAGGGCAACAATATCTTTCCAGCGGTTGAAGAGTTGATAAGAATTGTTCGTGAAACCGGCGCACACGGTGAAATATATCACCTCAAGGCTTCCCAAAAACAGAATTGGGACAAGCTGGATCATGTCATTGCCATGATCGAAGTGACAACCACATCCACGTGCCTATGGTTCGTTTGCACGTTTGCTGGGTAAATATGTACGTGAAGAAAAGATCATTACCCTCGAAGAGGCTATTCATAAGATGACAGGTCTGCCTGCCACCAACCTGAAACTTGATAAACGGGGAATATTAGCTCCGGATTACTTTGCGGATGTCGTCATTTTCGATCCGGAGACCATTAGCGACCAGGCGACCTTTGAAGACCCTCATCAACTGGCAACAGGTGTTGTTCATGTCTTTGTCAACGGAGACCAGGTTCTCAATGACGGCCAGCACACCGGAGCAACACCGGGCAGATTTGTTAAAGGTCCGGGCTGGGATAAAAAGTAGGAGTCTTAGACCCTACAGGCAACAAACAGCCAGTAACAAGCCCTGAGAATATGCATACTATACTCACGATAACTATCGGATTTTCAAGCTAACACTGGTTAATTGACCTTAACTGATGCAAACTACCCAACCATCAAGACCGGATAACCGGCGTGGATATATACCGGAGAGGAAAGAAGAACCGTGCGTATTGTAAAAACAATAACGTTGACCTTGGCCATGTTATGGCTATCAACACTTCCCGTACCGACTCAGGCCTCCAATTTCACCGATCTCAAGGGTAACCCCAATTTGCGTTCTGCCTCGGCCCTGGTCATCAATGCCGAGGGCAATGTGATCTACGGTAAGGATATCGATACGGTCCGCCCGATTGCTTCCATTACCAAGCTGATGACCGCCATGGTCATCATTGATTCCGATCTCGACCTGGATAAGAAAATCACCGTCACCAAGGCAGATCGCGACCTGGTTCAATTAACCGGCTCCCGTCTGGAGTACGGCGCGAGCCTGCCCCGCAGCGAGATGATTTTGCTGGCCATCATGTCGTCCGAAAATCGGGCAGCGACGGCCCTGGGAAGAAACTGGCCGGGTGGCATGACAGAGTTTGTGAAGGCGATGAACAAAAAGGCAATCCAACTGGGTATGGACAACAGCCATTTCGCTGACCCTGCGGGATTACACGTTGAGAATAAATCCACCGCCCATGACCTGATGAAAATGGTGACAGCAGCCCGGGGTTACGACTTGATCAGGCAAGCCAGTACCACCACGCGGATCGAAGTGCGTCCCTACGCCAAGCGTGGCCCGTTGGTATATGGCAATACCAATCGCCTGTTAAAAAACAAGACCTGGGATATCGCTCTCAGCAAAACCGGTTATATCAATGAAGCCGGACGTTGCCTGGTAATGCAGGCTAACATTGAAGGAGAACAGGTCTCAATTGTGTTGCTGAACTCGTTTGGCAAACTCACACCATTCGGCGACTCCAATCGTTTGCGCAAGTGGATGCTGGCGAAAAGCTGATAACAAAAAAGCTGAAAACATATAAGGTGAAAACGATGGCACTACAAGGTTTACAACTGCGTTCTCTGGTTACACATGACAATAAACTCGAACTTTCGCTGGCCGAAGTCGAAATTCCGGAACCCGGCCCGAATGAAGTGATCGTCAGGGTTGAAGCAACACCCTTGAATCCTTCCGACCTCGCCTTGTTACTGGGTCCCGCCGTTATCAGCACCGCCAAGGCCAGTGGAACCTTGGATCGACCGGTTATCACGGCTGAAATCCCGGCAGGATTCATGAAATTGGTCAGCGCACGCCTGGGACAATCCCTTCCGGTAGGCAACGAGGGTGCGGGTACCGTGATTGCCGCGGGTTCATCCGACACCGCACAGGCGCTGATGGGTAAAACCGTTGGTATGGCCGGTGGGGAAATGTATGCCCAGTACCGCTGCATGAATGCAATGATGTGCCTGGAATTGCCAGAAGGCACACCGGCAGCCGAAGGCGCATCCTGCTATGTCAACCCGATGACAGTTCTGGGTATGGTTGAAACCATGCGTGCCGAGGGCCACACGGCGCTGGTACATACCGCAGCGGCTTCCAACCTCGGACAGATGCTAAACCGTGTCTGTATTGAAGAAAATATTGACCTGGTCAATATCGTACGCAAGCCGGAACAGGAGGAAATCCTGCAAGAGCTTGGAGCCAGGTACATCTGTAATTCCAGTTCCGAATCGTTCTTTAAAGACCTGACGGGTGCCCTGGTTGAAACCGGTGCAACTTTGGCATTTGATGCCACCGGCGGTGGGAAACTGGCTACGACGATCCTCAGCTGTATGGAAGTTGCTGCGGCACGCACCATGACCGAGTACAACCCTTATGGTTCGGACATATACAAACAGGTTTATGTTTATGGTTTCCTGGATAGGAACCCAACGACACTCAGCATCAATTACGGTTTTTCATGGGGTCTCGGTGGCTGGCTGTTGACAAATTTCCTGCAAAAAGCCGGTATTCCGAAAATGATGGAACTGCGCGCCCGGGTTGCCTCAGGCCTTAAAACTACATTTGCCAGTCATTACAGTAAGGAAATCTCGCTGCAGGAGGCATTATCTGTGCAGGCAATTGCCGAATATGGCAGACAGGCCACTGGTGAGAAGTTCTTGATTAAACCCTGGCACTGATACAGTTTCTGGGGAACAGGGCTTATTCACTGTTCCCATAGTTATACCAATCGACGTTCCTGGTCAGGTAACGAAAGGTGTTGTGAACTGACCAACACCTGGGTTGTGTACAGCCGGACTCAGGTCTGATTTTCAAGTATCATGTCGACTTCAGACCAAGATCCGACAGGCTCCTAGACCCTTTCCGATGGGTCAATCTCCTCACAACACACCGAGCAACAATTGAATATAAATTTGATTTCCCAATTAAGAACTGAATGGTTTGGGAACATTCGTGGCGATGTACTGGCCGGCCTGGTCGTTGCCCTGGCACTGATTCCGGAAGCTATAGCCTTCTCGATCATTGCCGGCGTCGACCCGAAGGTCGGGCTATACGCATCATTTTCCATTGCAGTAGTGGTCGCCATCACCGGTGGCCGGCCAGGTATGATTTCGGCTGCAACTGCAGCAACCGCCGTCCTGATGGTCACGTTGGTAAAAGATCACGGCCTGCAATACCTTCTCGCCGCAACCGTGCTGGCGGGTCTGTTACAGATCGCAGCGGGCTTTTTGCGTGTAGGCTACCTGATGCGGTTCATATCAAAATCTGTGATGACGGGTTTTGTGAATGCCCTGGCAATACTGATCTTCCTGGCCCAGTTACCTGAGTTGATCAATGTACCGTGGCTGACCTACGTGATGCTCGCAGGTGGACTGGGCATCATATATTTGCTGCCACTGATCACCAAAATGGTGCCCTCGCCACTGATTTGTATCATCGCCCTGACGGTCATTTCCATATACCTCGGATTGGATGTGCGGACGGTTGGTGATATGGGTGAACTTCCTTCGACACTACCTATTTTTCTTATTCCGGATATTCCGCTGAATATCGAGACATTCATGATCATTCTGCCCTACTCGGCCGCTGTTGCTGCCGTGGGGCTGTTGGAATCACTGATGACGGCGACCATTGTCGATGAACTCACGGACACACAAAGCGACAAAAACCGTGAGTGTATCGGCCAGGGCATCGCCAACACCGCCACCGGCTTCATTGGTGGGATGGCGGGTTGTGCCATGATCGGTCAGTCAATGATTAATGTGAAATCCGGCGGTCGTGGCAGATTATCTACATTTTGTGCAGGTGTTTTTTTGCTACTGATGATCGTTTTTCTTGGAGACTGGGTAAAACAGATTCCCATGGCCGCCCTGGTTGCCATTATGGTCATGGTTTCCATCGGAACATTCAGCTGGTCATCCATCAAGAATCTCAAGCTTCATCCACGTAGCTCTTCCATCGTCATGCTGTCGACGGTTTTTGTGGTCGTGGCGACCCATAACCTGGCCATTGGTGTGTTTGTCGGTGTGCTGTTCTCTGGCATCTTCTTCGCATGGAAGATCTCCCAGATATTCCTGGTGACCTCAGTCGCTTCGGATGATGGCACTGAACGCACTTACATCGTTGAAGGGCAGTTGTTCTTTGCATCTGCTGAAAATTTCACCGCTTCATTTGATTTTAAAGAGGCACTTGAGAAAGTTATTATTGATGTCAGTAATGCACATATATGGGATATTTCGAGTGTCGCCGCACTCGATATGGTGGTACTGAAATTCCGCCGCGAAGGCGCCGAGACCGAAATCATTGGGCTCAATGAAGCCAGTGAAACCATTCTTGGAAAACTTGCAATGCATGATGAACCGGGCGCCCTGGAGCGTCTGTTAGGACATTAGAACATGATTAAACTAATCGCGTTTATAGATCGTTCAATCTACGCAAAAAGCGTTTGTGACCACGCTGCCTGGATCGCAGGAACTGTCAACGGTTCGGTTGATTTGATCCACGTTCTGGGCCGGCGCAATGAGTCAGAAGCGCCTGTGGATCTCAGTGGCAGTATTGGTCTGGGTGCCCGCACTGCTTTGCTGGAAGAATTGGCCGAGCTTGATGGGCAGGTGGCAAAACTAAAGCACAAACATGCTCGTGCAATTTTGGAGGACGCCAAAGAAATCATCCAGAATGCAGGTATCAAGCAGGTGTCCACTCTGCTGCGCAACGATGGAATTGTCGAAACCGTTCAGGCTTTTGAAAAAGACGCGGGCCTTATCGTCATCGGTAAACGTGGTCAAAACACGGAATCTGATGAATCGCATCTCGGCTCAAACTTCGAACGGGTTGTACGTGCCAGTCACAGACCCATTTTAGTGGCTTCCCGGGACTTCAACCCTATCAAACGTGTTCTTATCGCCTTTGATGGGGGTGCCAGTGCCATGAAAGCGATCAACTATTTCGCCAGAAATCCAGTATTCAACTCCCTGGAGTGTCATTTATTAAGTGTTACCGACCCCTCTGATAAGGCAAAACAACAGCTCGAATCAGCAGCGAATTTATTGCGAGATGCAGGCTACACAGTGGAAACCACCATGCAGTCCGGACAGGCTGAAGCAGTCATTTGCGAAAAAATCAAAACCGACAACATAGATATGTTGCTAATGGGCGCCTATGGGCATTCACGTATCCGCAACCTGATCATCGGCTCAACCACCACTGCGATGATCCGTTCGTGCAAGATTCCGGTATTGTTGTTTAGATAAAAACAAGTATCGCGTCAGTCGAGAACTTCTTTTAGTGGGTTACCCTGGCTGCCCGAAGGCGGCTTGATACCACCAGGCACTCAAGGCAAAGTAATTTCGCCCGGCAAGCCCATCTGGTGAGCACTACTTTGCCGGAATGTGACACTCTGGTGCATGGCTGCCACCTGATGAGGCATGCACCGACTCCAGCTTTGTCCACTCTGACCATATACGGTTGTAATACATAGGTTTTTTCTAATGGCGTGATTTTTGCAATGTATAAACCAGGATGGACACCTCAATTCGGAGTTCCGTCTTGTTTTTGCACAATGGAGAGGAATAATGCTAGGAAGAATAATAGGCATTGGAGCTATTTTATTGGGCGCACTATATGCACAAACTGCAACGGCTCAGGATTGGTCTGCCAATATCGGCTATAACAGCGAATACATATATCGTGGTGTTCCCCAGAAAACATCTTCCGCTTTTGCCGGCCTGGATTTAGTTGCCGGCGGTTTTTACGCCGGTACCTGGACGGCCGATGTAGGTGATGGGCTCGAGGTCGATCTCTATACCGGTTATGGGTTCGAGGCAGGTGACTTTGGCTTTACGGTTGGCGGCACCTGGTATACCTACACAGGGGACTTTGATGATGATTATCTTGAACTGAACCTTGGCGCCAGTTGGAAGTTTCTTTCCTTTGATATGGCGATTGGTGAATATGCCAACTTCGATGGTCCCACGCTGGACTATCAATTCTACTCCCTGACGGCCAGCCACAATGGTTTTTATGGCAAGGTGGGAATGTGGGCTGACGCCTTTGACGGCAACTATTATGAAGCAGGTTATGGTAACAACCTGATCGTTAAAGACGTTGACCTGTTCGACTATGCAATTGCAGTCATTCACAGCGATTCAACCTTGCTCAATGGTGAGTCGGACACCAACCTCATACTAACACTAAGTAAGACTTTCTCGTTCTGATCCGCAAATAATCCGCTACCGAAATCACCATGCCGGTGTTTCGGTACCGGTGGATTTCTGGGGTGACAGCCTCTATCCTTCCTGTACACATAGAATTAACGGCATACGTTGATCTGATGGGCAAAGGATTCAGGTTTCATGAGCACCAAAGACTATTCTCAAACGGCTTTTCTTGAGTTCCTGCGCCACGGTGCCGTCACCGGTCTTATCGGCCCCGCAACCGCACGGTCGCGCAAACTCGCCGCGGAGCAACTGCTTATTCAGGTGAAATCACATGAGCGCGTCGATTTGCGCTTGTTGGACGTGGATGAATTGTGTACGAGGTTTCATAAATTGCAGGGCTCAACTATCCGTCCGGAAAACCTGCAACTCTATAACGAACGACTCAGCAGTGGCCTCAAAGATTTTGTTTGCTGGACTTCAGACCCTGCCAGCTTTAAGAGTGTGGAAGGAGAAAAACCTGATTCCGTACTTGTCGCTGCACGTGATACCCCGGGGCAGGCCCAGGCGAGGGAGGAACTGGCGCTCGACCCGCCGCGCAGCCCCCACGATATTTTCCCGGTGCCCATAAGAGAAGATCTCGTCGTTTATCTGCAGAACATTCCACTGGATATGACCCGGGCCGAGGCATGCAAAATTGCTGCCGTCATCAAGGCCCTGGCAATGCCTGACAAGGACCAGTGAATTGAAACGCTTACTGCTATTTGCCCCGATGCTTGTATTTGGCCTGGCTGGGAGTTGGTTACTCTGGGTTTTTTTAAGAGCTAGCAAAGAAGGTGCATTTCAGAGCAGTTTATTACCGGAACTGATTGGTTTTTGCCTGGAAGGATTTTTCCTGGTCGGCTTGTTCTCGCTCATCCAGCGTCGAAACGAGCGTGACCGCAAATATGAATTGCGTCAAAGTTTGCGCAGTGCGCTGCGGGAAATCCTGAGTCACCTGGATATCGCCCTACTCGAAGAGCATACGGAACCTGCCAGCTCCGATTCACTGGATCACGACCCAAAACTTGTCAAAGTACTTTTTGTAAAGTTACACAATGGTGAACTGGATCTCAACAGCATGCTCAACATCAAAGAGGCGGCGGCACGCAATTTCACCACCATGCACGACCTTATACCCGTTGCTGCCCAACTCAGTGCCAATCATATGCGCTGGTGGCTGGCTATCGCCGAAAGTGTGCGTCACCTTTCCGAAGCCACTGACAAGGCCAGTGTCAATTTTGCCGCTTTCAAGTTTCTGAAACACCTTGGGGAGTTTGACCAGCTATCGCTGTGAACGGTGGGAATGGCTTGACGCTGATCAGTTCAAACGTAACAGGTGCATGTTAAAGTCACCGCATGGAAAAATTGACCGGCAGACTAAAACGTGAACACCAAACCGTGGTGTGCATGACAAAAATATACTGTGAAGACCATCATGGCGAGAACGCGGGTGAGCTGTGCAGTAGCTGCGATCAATTGATGAGCTACTCGGAACAACGCCTGGCAAAGTGTCCCTACGGCCAGACAAAACCAACCTGTAACAATTGCCCCATCCATTGTTACAAAAAACAGCAACGCGAAGAGATACGGCAAATCATGTGTTACGCAGGTCCACGCATGCCCCGACGCCACCCGATCCAGTCGCTAACGCACATATTTGATAAACTTCGACGCGCAGTGCACCCAATGGAATTGCGCCGGGCACGCGCCCGCAAACGATAAGAACCTGCCGGACATACCGACAGGTTCCCTGGGAACATTTCTTATATTTATTCGGTCTTTACAAAGAGCAGGTCATATCCTGGCCGCAACACAGCGGTGATTTGATCTTGCCGTGACCATTGGGGCATTCGGAAACCTGTACTTCGGTATTCTCGTCAATCTTCAGCATGCCATTTTCAAGTGGTGCATCACATTTACCACAGGTCGCGTTGACACTCATACCGCATACTTTGCATTCATAGGTAGCCATACTATTTCCTCATCGATTGGTTGTTTAAAGTCCTTCTAGTATAACTCGAAAATATGCTTGCAGAAGTGTAAGTTCAGCTAAAATTTCAGAATTACCGAAAGTATTTGCCGATCAGAAAAATTGAATGTTACCTTGTACTTTTCTGGTCTATAATCCCCGGCCACCTTCATCTCAGGATTCCACCATGTTTCGAAATTTGCGTTGTTATCGTGTCACCAGCCCATGGCCAGAAAGCGAAGAAGCGCTGTCAGAAATTCTTTCGGAAAATGCATTCACGCCATGCGGCTCGTTCTCAGAACGCAGTGCCGGTTGGGAGGCTCTCGGTAACAATGAGGATGATCCTTTGTGCAGGCGACTCAATGGTGCAGATCTGATCCAGTTACGGACCCAGAGCCGGGTGTTACCTGCCGCTGCCATCAAGGAGGTCCTTGAAGAAAGGCTGGATGAATTTCGCTCCCGTATGAAACTGGAGCCTAACCGCGGTGAAGTTCGTAGACTAAAGGAAGAAACAAGGGATGTTCTTTTACCCAAAGCATTGGTGAAATCAGAGCGCAATCGCGCCTGCTTCATCCATTCGGAATCATTGCTGGTCATCGATGTCGGCACAGTTACAAAAGCGGAATGGGTCATTGACCAGTTACGCGCCTGTTTTGACCAGTTCTATTGCACACCCCTGACATTCAATAATTCACCCGCTGATCTGCTGACCGGCATTTTTATGGGCGACTCACCATTGGGCTTTTCATTGGGCCGCGAATGCCGTATGCAGGATGTGATGGACAGCAAGTCCGTTGTCACCTGGCGGGATTTCGAATTGACCGACCAATCCATTCGCCAGCACGTGGTTGAAGGTATGCGACTTACCCACCTGGGTGTTGGTTTTGATGAGGTAATGAGCTGCGTCATCGACCAGGAAGGCATCGTCAGCAAGATCAAGTTCATCGAGGGTGATGCCGTTGACGACTGGGGAAATGAAGACCCGCTGGCGAAACTGGACGCTGATTTTGTCCTGTTAACCGGTGCCGTGCGACGATTGATGGAAGACCTGAAGAAATTACTCGGCGGCTTCGCCGATAGTCAATAATGGTTTGCCTGATTCTTTCGTACCCGATTGGGTGTAATCTCTACGCATGCCAGGCACAACTATAGAGACCAAAACATTTGATGCCATCATCATTGGCGCCGGCGTTATCGGGACATCGATTGCGCTGGGACTGTCCCGAAAGGGTTTGAAAACACTTAACGTGGACAGCCTGCCCGCGGCGGGCTATGGCTCCACATCTAATTCCTCAGCAATCATTCGACCGTTTTATTCAGCTATCGAAAACTGCGCCCTGGCCCATGAGGCCCGCAACCG
>RCNC010000166.1_pt1 | contig 37841 bp, 34 predicted proteins | sample 2041301 | NCBI WGS metagenome assembly RCNC01 (sample SAMN09708231, study PRJNA481090) | Marine sediment metagenome, whole genome shotgun sequencing project. | biome: marine sediment; feature: ocean; material: sediment; isolation source: Sewage treatment plant 13A marine sediment (STP13A) ...
AATCTGCTCGATGCTGGCATCAGCCATGGTCTTGCCCCCTAGTATCTCAGGTGCGTGGACGTCTTGTAGGTCGTCCCGGCATGTTTGAAATCATCGATGTGATACTTGGTGAACTCGATACCGGTCAGGTCGAAGAACTTCGGCCAGCCGATCCGCTCGATCATCTCGCCCATCCGCTCATAGGGTTTGGCGTTGTCGATGTAAACCTGGATGATGTTCTTCACCGCTTCGGTCACTTCGGGCCAACGGGGCGGATTGTTGGGGATAAAGGGAATGGCCAGCTTGGAGAACATCGGCTCGGTCCTGGCGTTGGACACCTTGCCGCCGACCCAGATCGAGATACCGTCGTTCAACGGGTCGTTGAGCGGCATCGAGGGGCAGACGGTGTAGCAGTTCGCGCAGAACATGCAGGCATCCTCGTCCACCTCGACCGTCTCCTTGCCGTCAACGGTGGCCGGCCGGATGGCGCCGGTGGGGCAGGAAGACACGGTGGTGGGGATCTCGCAAATCTTGTTCAGGTTGTCGTCGATCCGCGGCGGGCGACGGTGCACACCAAGGATGGCGATGTCGGAGCAGTGCACCGCACCGCACATATTGAGACAGCAGGCCAGGGCGATACGGAGCTTGCCCGGCAGCCGGGTATCGCTGAAGTAGTCGTGAAGCTCGTCCATCACGCACTTGACGATGCCCGAGGCATCGGTGGCCGATGAGTGGCAGTGCACCCAGCCCTGGGTGTGCCCATGCCGCCGATCATGAAGAAGGCATCCTTGTTCAGATCGTCGATCAGGGGCTGAAGTTTGGACTCGTCGCTGACCAGGAACTCCACATTGTTGCGGCTGGTGAAGCGCAGGAAGCCTCCGCAGTATTTGTCGGCCAGGTCGCAGATGTCCGTGATCCGGTCCACGGAAAGGAGCCGCGGGGAAGCCACGCGCACGGTGTACAGCTTGGCGCCGGATTCGGCCACGTGATACATGATGCCCGGGGTGACGATCTCGTGATCCTTCCACTTGCCCAGGTTTTCTTTGATCATCGGCGGCAGCATCTCGCTGTAGTGCGGCGGTCCGATATCGGTAATTTTTTTGGCGGGTTCGTCAGCCATGGAAAACCTCCATTTGCTCTATCTGACACTGAAGAATATTCAAGTCGATCTCGGTGGACGAGATTAGTTCTCGTCGTCCTCGTCATCGTCCTCGTAGTACTCTTCGAAGAAGATGTAGGGGTTGGTCCGGGGATGCACGATCATCTCCGGAATCGGTTCCACCTCGATCTCCTCGAGGAAGTTCCCCAGGCCGATCCGCTGGATCATTTCACCGATCCGCTCACGGTTCTTGCCATTCTCACCCCAGAAGTCCCACATTTTCTCGATGAGTTCCATCAGCTCGGGGTACGGATCCTCGCCTTCCTTGGGCGTTTCCAGCTTGATGAAGGGCACGATCACCGAAGAGAGCAGCGCGCCCTCGACGATGGGGGCCTTGGAGCCGACCAGGATGCAGGCGCCGCGATCATCGCCGGGGGCCAGTGCGTGGTGCAGCACGTTGATACAGTGCATGCACTTGGTGCAGTTGGCGTTGTCGATATCCAGATTCTCGCCGTCAAACTTCATGCAGCCCGTGGGACACATATCAACGACTTCGCTCTGGATGTCCTTGCCCTTGTCGATGTACTCGCTCTTCAGGGCGGCGGCATCGATCTTGATCTTGTCACGCCAGGTGCCGATGATCGACATGTCGGCGCGGGCGATGGAAGCCACGCAGTCATTGGGACAACCGGCCATCTTGAACTTGAACTTGTAGGGGAAGGGCGGACGGTGCATCTCGTCCTGGAAATCCATGGTCAGCTGGTAGGTCAGGGCCAGGGTGTCGTAGAGCGCCCACTCGCAACGGCCCGGTCCCACGCAGCAGCTGGGGGTCCGCATGCAGGACCCGGAACCGCCGAGGTCGAAGCCGTTTTGGGTCAGTTCGGAGAAGATCGGCTCCAGCTCTTCGGTGCGGGTGCCGAGGAAGACGATGTCACCGGTTGAACCGTGCATGTTGGTCAGCCCGGAACCGTGGCGGTCCCAGATGTCGCACAGCAGGCGCAGCTTTTCGGTGCTGTAGAACCAGCCGGAAGGCTGGTTGACCCGGATGGTGTGGAAGTGCGACACCTCGGGGAATTCCTCGTTCTGGGCGGAATACCGGCCGATCACGCCGCCGCCGTAGCCCATCACGCCAACCAGGCCGCCGTGCTTCCAGTAGCCGATTTTGTCGCGATACGATTTCTCCAGCTGACCCAGCAGGTCGGCGGCCATGGGCTTACGCTCGGCCATCCTTTTGATCTCGGTCACGAAGCTGGGAAAGGCACCCTTTTCAAGCTCATCCAGCAAGGGGGTGTCGTATTTCTTCGGTTCAGCCATCACAACTCCCTTCTCGGTTTTCTCTCATCTTCGGGAATGCGTCAAACACCTGATTGCCGCTTACACACAGCCGGTGGGCTTGGGCAGCCCGGCCACCTTGCAGGCACCCTTTGCCGGTCCGCTGGGAAACAGCTCGTACACGGTTTTCAGCGAGAAACCGGTGGCCTTGCAGAGCTTGCGGATCATGGGGGCGATACCGAACTGCAGGTAGTAATCCCGAAGATAGCGGACCAGCTTCCAGTGGTCTTCGGTCAGATCATCGACACCCTCGGTCTTGGCCAGCGCCGCGGCGATGTCGTCGTTCCAGACGTCGGGATTCTGGATGAACCCGTCCTCGTCGACATCGATCTCATGTCCATCGAATTCAAAAACTGGCATTAAAAAACTCCTTTTGATGAGCGCCCACAGCGCCAAACCATAAAATTGGTAGAATGCCCGAGTCCTATACACGGTACATGAAAATACGACTCTACGGAGACCGTTTATACTCCAAGCGCAGATGCCTGTCAAGCGCTTCAGGGCCAGCGGTGAATAGTCTGTTGCATATATTGTTGGATACGGGCCGCGATGTGGACATCAAACAGATATATATCGTTTAATTACAATCTCATAGACGGTTTCGACAAAACAGGCCAGCGGTAGATATAAAATGCAACATCGCGTTGCTTACCAGCGGATAAATGGCTTTGGAATGGGTCCTGGCGAGAAAGAAACCGGTCAACGGCCCTCGAACGGGTATCTGGTCAGCACAAACCGAAAGATTTCATCTTCCTCCAGAGGGTGGAACGGTCCATTCCCAGGGCCTGGGCAGCCTCTGAACGGCGCCAGTGAGTCTCCTCCAGGGCTCGAAGGATCCGGGTGCGCTCGTCATCCTCTCCGGAATCATCGCTGGGTACCAGGGAGCTGATGATCTCCGGCGGAAGGTCGTTGAGATTAATCGTGGTCCCAGAGCAGACCGACACCGCGTAGTCCAGCACATTCCTCAACTCCCGAACGTTGCCGGGCCAGGGGTAGCGGACCAGCGCGCGGAGGGCGCCGGCGGATATCTTTTTCGTCTGGATTTCACCCATGCCGGATACATCCTGGCCCTTGAGGAAGTGGACCACCAGCAGTTCGATATCCAGGCGCCGGTCACGCAGCGGTGGAATCTTGATCACGATGCCGCAGACGGCATCGTAGAGCTCTCTGGTGATACTCCCCTCTTCCACCAGCGATTCGAAATCATCGCTGAAGGCACAGATCATCCGCACATCGCTTTCGATGCTGGTCTTGCCGCCGACCTTCTTGAATTTCCCATTGGCGAGAAACTGGACCAGTTTCTTCTGCAGGGCCAGAGGGAGCTTTTCCACCTGGGCCACATAAAGCGTCCCGCGGTGCGCCAGCTCAAGCTGCCCCACCTTGTCCCGCACCGCCCCGGGGAGCGCTCCCTTGAGATGGCCAAAAAACTCGCTTTCCAGCAGGTGGTCGGGGAGCAGACCGCAGTCGATGCTGCGCAACTGCCCCTCTGAGCGAACACTTTTGCGATGCAGGGTCCGGGCCACAATATCCCGTCCGGTGCCGGCCTCGCCCACCAGGCAGACCGGGGTATCGATCTCGGCCAGCCGGTCGATGAGGTAAAAGATATTCTGCATGGCGCTGGAGCGGCCGATCATCTCGTCCAGCTGACCGCTGCGCATCTGTTCCAGAGCAAGTTTTTCTTCGGCCCTCATATCACGCAGGATGATGATCCCGCCGCTGAGCTTGCCTTCCATGAAGATCGGCACCACCGATTCGGTCACCGGGATGCTGTCACCGCCGGCGCCGCTGATCCGTGTGGGCAGCCCGGGCTGCCTGGTCCGGTGGTCGGCCAGGTGCTGCATCGGGCACTGCTCCTCGCAGAGCGGATTCTTGAGAATATCGCAGCATTTGGCGCCGATGGCGTCCTCCACGGCCACCCCGGTGATTTCCGCGGCCTGCCGGGAAAAGCTGATGATCTGCAGCTCGCGATCGATGGCCACCGCCCCTTCGGACACCGCGCCGATCACCGACTCCAGCAACCGTTTTTGTGAATCGAAACGGACCTGCTCCCGGGCCAGGGCCTGGCTGGTCTGCTCCTCGATGGAGATATCACGGATGGTCTCAACCGCACCGAGGATTCGGCCCCGGCGGTTGCGGAACAGCAGCCCGTTCTTCAGTACCGGGATCACCCGCCCGTCCTTGGTGGCGAAGATGCCTTCCAGGTTGTCCATCTCCCCTTCCTGGAACAGCGGACAGCCCTTGGCGCAGTTGTTGCACCGTTCGTCGGCACAGCAATTCTTGCCCAGCACGTCACCGGGAGTGAAACCGGTCATCTCCTCGGCCCGGCCGCTCCAGTAGATTATCCGGCGGTCCTCGTCCATGACGAACATGGCATCGGGAATCACGTCGGCCAGTCCGGCCCAGAGCGAGCGGGAGGGGTAGGAGTCCTGCAGTTGCTTCTCCAGGACTCTCAGTTGTTCAACCTGGGTACTGTTCTTCATCGCCGGTACGGGTCCTCAGACCCCCTCCCTGCCGTTTACCCGGGCGTGCAGCAACGCGGTGAGCCGGTACGCCAGGTGAGCCATTTTCGAATAGGGTGCGTAGACAAACAGCGACCAGATCATGATGAGATGGATGTAATAGACGGGATACGCAAATGCCGGGCTCCCCACCAGGCGGGCCACTTCGGTGAGCACGCCGGTGAGCACCACCAGCAGCAGCAGGACCAGGAACGACCAGTCGAAGTAGCTGCTGCCCCGTGCCGTTTCACGCTTTTCCAGTCGCTTGAAGATCAGCACCAGCAACCCTCCGAACATGGCCAGGGCGCTGAGGTTGCCGAGGATCTTGAACGGGTTTGTCTGGGCCATGGGATAGGGCAAGTGCATCAGAATGTAAACGATGGCCACAACGGTGACCAGCAGCAAACCGGCGAAGCCAAAGACCACGCCCAGGTGGGCCAGCTTGCGGTAGCGGTCATCGGTACACTTGCCGAAGCGGCTGTGGGCGGTGAACTCCAGCAACACGCTGATCAGCGAACCGATCAGCCCCTTGCGCGCAGCCCCGGAGGGCGGCGCCAATTGGTCCATGTCTTTCCAGAATCTCCGCAAGCCGGCAATCAGCGTGCCGACGGCGATGAAGAAGAACATGGTGAAAATACCGTTGAGCCAGGCGTGGGGGAACATTTTGGCGTATTCCACCTCGTGGCCGCCAAGTTTGATCACACCTCCGGCGAACAACAGGCCGAGAATCACGGCAATGACCACGGCCGGGATGGCCAGCATCACCGGCCAGAGGCCTGGTTTGGCCACCATGCGGGCCAATACCTTCGGTACGGCATAGTGCTCGATGGTCAGCTGCCGCACGGCCGACATCACGTCGGCCGGTTTGGCCCCCCGCGGACAGTGCACGGTGCAGTCGTTGCACTGGTGGCAGAGCCAGACATCGGGGTCGCCCATCAACCGTTCCCGCAGCCCCCACTGGGCCCAGATCATCTCCTTGCGCGGGAAGGGTTTGTCCACCGGCGCCAATTCGCAGACGGCCGAACAGGTGGCACACTGGTAGCACTTCATCACGTCCGCGCCGCCGGCGCTTACCACGTCTTTGGCAAACTGAAGGTCCACAGTGGTGCTCATCTTACATGCCCTTGAAGGGGTTCATGCCGACCTCTTCGATCATCACCATGAACTCCTCGATGATCTGCACCGATTTCCGGTAGTCGGTGATCTCGATCTGGTGCAGCTGGACGCGCTCGTTTTCCATCGACATCTGCTGCAGGGTTTCCTTGATGTTGTCACCCCGGGTGTTCATCAGCTCGCTGCCCTTGATGTAGTGGCACTGGTAGTCGTCACCCCACTTGCAACCGAGCAACAGCACCCCGTCGAACCCCACGGAGATGGCTTCCTTGATCCAGACCACGTTGCAGCTGCCGAGGCAGCGCACCGGGATGATACGGACGTGCCCGCTGTAGGACAGGCCGTGCTGGGCCGCCCGTTCCAACGCGGGCACGGCATCGTTCTCGCAAGCCAGCACCAGCACCCGCGGTTTTTCCTCGTATTCGTCGGGCACCTCCACCGCCTTGATCATCTCGGCCACCGGCACCACGCCGTAGTCGGGGAAGTTGATGATCCGTTCCGGACAGGCGCCGAGACAGATGCCGCACCGCCGGCAGCGGGTCACGTTGTATTCCGGTGTGCCCTTGGCATCCTCGTTGATGGCACCGAAAGGACATTCTTCGGTGCAACGCTTGCACTGGGTGCAGCGCTCGAGGGAGAAGTGCGGGAAGGAAACATCGCCGGCCCGGGGGTGGACCGTCTCGCCGCGGGACAGCATTTCCACGGCCTGGATCGCCTTCAGCGCCGCGCCCATGCCGTCCTCTGCGGCGCTGTTGCCGTTCATCGGTGAGCGAACGGTACCAGCGGCGTAAACGCCGGTGCGCCGGGTCTCGTAGGGGAAACAGATAAAGTGCGAATCGGGATAACCGTGTTTCAACGCCGGCATGTCCGGGCCCTGGCGGTAGTTGAGGTTGAGAATTGCCGTGCCTTCATGGCACGCCAGCTCAGCCACCCGCTTCACCGAATCATCGTACTTGGCATCCTCCGGGCCCTTGGCCACGATGGCCTTGGAGTCTTCCAGTTTGCGGATCGCCTCGCCATCGGCGGCCACCGGCACCATGCCGGAGTTGAGCACCACCAGGTCCACGTCAACGGTTATCTCCTCGGCGATCATGGTGTCCTTGACCTGCAGGGACAGAACGCCGTTCTTCTCCTCAACCGACTCCACCGATCCGCGGGTGATGAAAACCCCGGGGTTTTCCTGGACCTGGCGGTAGAAATCTTCCAGCTGCCCGGGGGTTCGCATGTGCTCAAAGAAGACGTACGCCTTGGCATCCTCTCCCTGCTCCCGCACATAGAGCGCCTGTTTCAGAGCATTGAGTGACATGATCGCCGAGGCGTAGGAGAAGGTTTCGGGATTTCTTGAATCGCCGCACTGGACAAAGGCGACGTTTTTCGCCGGAGCGCCGTCGGAAGGCCGCTTGATCCCCCCGTTGGCCGCCATCTGCTCCAACTGGTGATTGGTCACCACGTTGGCGATTTTCCCGTAGCCAAGGTGTTCGAAATATTCCGGTTCGGCGGGCCGAAAACCGGTGGCCTGCACAAAGGTGCCCACATCCAGGGTCCCGGCGCCGGCGCCATCACCTTCCAGGGTGACCTTGAACAGCCCTGGCCCGCCCTGGGTTTCCTTGATCACGGTACCGGTGTGCACGGTGATCTCCGGATGAGCAGTGACCGCCTCGATCAGCGCCTCGATCCCGGTCTCCTCCAGATCGCGGTACGGCGGACGGGTGGGAATGGAGCGGTGCAGCTTCTTCATGTAGCCGCCAAGTTCCTTTTCCTTTTCCACCAGTACCACCTGGTAGCCTGCATCGGCAGATTCTTTGGCGGCGGTGAGACCGGCAATGCCGCCGCCCACCACCATGATCGTCTTGCAGAGGCCGGTGTGCTCTTCGAACAATGTGGCGGCGGTTGTTTTCCTGGCCCGGACGATACCCATGCGGAGGTAGTCCTCCGCCATGGCCTGGGTATCCTCATCATCAGCGGGATGGGTCAGCACCACCCACTCCAGCAGGTTGACCGTCTCCACCACCATGGCCTCCGGCAGGTCGCCGGCAGCGTAAAACCGACTCGAGGGGCCGGCGATCACCAGATGGGTCAACTGCTGCTCGGCAGCGGTGTCCCGCAATTTCTGCAGGTCGTCACCGGCGCAGGAGTCTACGATTTCGCACACAGCGGCCTTGTATTCGCCGGTGGCCACTTTCTGCAGGGCTTCCACATCAAGCGCTTCGCCGATGCCGTATCCGCTGCAGATGAACACTCCGAGTTTCTCTTCCACGGCTATCTCCTCACGTCCTGGATGGCCTTCAGTACGGCCGCAGTGGCATCCTTTACCGAACGGGAAACCTCGGTGGGACGCCGGGCGCAGCCCACGGCATAGATCCCGTTGCGTTCTGCGCCGGGAACGATGAATCCGTAATCATCGGTTTCCACTTCGGCGCCCGGGATCTGCTCATCGGCGTTGTTGGGCACCACGCCGGTGGCCAGCACCACCAGATCGAAGGACTCTTTGAGAAGCTTGCCGCCCACCGTGTCCTCCACTTGCAACTCCAGCGCCTCCCCTTCCCTGTTGACCTTGGCCACCTTGCCCTTGACGAAACGAACCTTCTCGTCCTGGAGCAGTTCGTAGTAAAACTCTTCGTGACGGCCGATGGTCCGGATATCGATGTAGAAGATGGTCACCTCGGCATCGGGCAGCTGTTCACGGACATAGCGGGCCTGTTTCAACGACCCCATGCAGCAGACAGCGGAACAATACGGCAGATTGTTCACGTCCCGTGAACCGGCGCACTGGACAAAGGCCACCCGTTTGGGTTCGGCGTCGTCCGAGGGCCGCTGGATTTTCCCGCCGGTGGGTCCGGTGACCGAGGCCAGCCGCTCCATCTCAACGTTGGCGATGACATCCGGGCTGTCGTTGTATCCCAGAATGTCGAGATTCGAGGCGTCGTAGGGCCGCCAGCCGGTGGCGATGATCACCGCCCCCACCTTGACTTCCACGATCCGGGGCTGCTGGTCGAGATCGATGGCGCCCCGTGGTTCGGCCGCGCCCAGCGCGGCCAACTCCGCGTCACTCAGCGCTTCCTTGTCCAGCACGTGAAGTGCCGGGAAGGCCATGTCGTGGGGCTGACGCAGCGCCTTGACCGTGTTCAGGCCGAGATTGAAACTGTCGGGCACCTCGCTGGACACGGCATCGAGGTGGGCGGCGCTCAGCGGCTGGTCCCCGGTAATGTACCGCGGGTTGACCGTGAGGGTCACATCATAAGCCCCGCGGCTGCCGGAGATGCTGGTCACTTCGGTCAGGGTCAGGACCTCGATGCGGGGGTTGGTGCGGATCCGGCGGAAATTCACTTCCATTCCGCAGGTGGGCGGGCAGAGTTTCGGAAAATACTGATGAAGCCGCATCACCCGGCCGCCGAGGGACGCCTCCCTCTCCACCAGGATGACCTTGTAGCCCACCTCCGCCGCTTCCACCGCAGCGGTGATGCCGGCGATGCCGCCCCCGATAACCAGGATGGCGCCATTGCCATCGTTTGCCGTCTGATTGTTCACCTCGCAGTTCCTCCCGTTGGGGGTTGCCTCATGTTTATCGGGAATCGCGATCCCCGCAAGCGTTTCACTGGTCGGAGCGGTCAGCCCTTTTCTTCGAAGAATTCCTTTTCGCGCTTCTCCAACACTTCGAATTCCGGTTTCAGCTTCATCGTCGGCTCATAGAACAGCGCGTAGCGCAGGAAGGTGAAGCTGAACTTCATCATCTCGAGGTCATCGGTTTTGATCTTTTCCAGGGTCTCCTCATCGACGTCGAACTTTTCCAGGAACGATGACTCGAAGACAAAGCGGCGGAAGCGGTCCAGGTCGTAAGAGGCATTGAAGAACATGTCCATCTTGGATGGAGAGAGGTCACCCTTCTCGAAATAGGGGTGCAGCGAGATGTCCTTGAACAGATCCCCCGCCTCGTCGTACTCGCGGATCCCCTGGTCCTCGATCCAGCCGGCCACCGAAAATTCGTTGTCTTCCTCAAATCCCTTGCAGTGGGATTCTTCCAGGAGGAAGTAAAACCGTTCCCCCTGCTCCGCCTCGTTCCGCGGAGCGGCCAGGCCCAGTGGATACATCCGGCAGGCCCAGGGACGGTCTGCGTAGACCGTGCAGCCCTGTTCACCGACAAACTGGCAGCGCTTGTCCTCGTGGTCCGACATCTTCAGCACCGGAACAGGCTGTTTGACCTCCTTGTTGAAGGGCACCACGGCATACTTGTCGAGGAACTCGCCGGAGGTAATCCCCAGTCTGTTCTTCAGCCGCAGAATATCGTAGGGCGTGAGCACGATGTTGACGTCGGCGCAGCAGGCATTGAAGCAGGGTACGCCGGAGTGGCAGGAAAAACGGAAGCGGTCGCCATACTTCAGGCGGGGCGCCTCCGACATTATTTTTTTCTTGAACTCGCTAGCCTCGTTCATCCGCTCATCCTTCCTCGGAATCCCAATCCTCGCCTTCCGCTAAAATCCGGTCGCGAAGCGCCTCTGAGGACCAGACCGGCAGGGGCCCGGTGGTCCCGTTCACCGGGTCGACCATGAAACGGTACGACGCGTGGGCCTCGTATTTCTCGGACATCCACTTCCAGCCGCGGACAAAGTAAGGGCACTCGTCGTTGAAGCAGGCCAGGTGGATATTACCGCCCCACGATGTGTTGGGCGGCGTGCGAAACGGCAACAATGCCGATTGGCAGTGCGGGCAATTCTGGGACGTGTTTTCAGTCATCACTCACCCGAAGTCTGTCTGACACCGGCAGGCCCGGGGAACACATTCCGGTACCTCTCGGGCCAGTTGTGAACAAACATCGATGTTCTCGTTGAGTGGGAACATCGATGTTTGCGCGCACCTGCGGGATGGCGTCCGGCCTCGTTAAAGAGAACCCCCCGGGCACGCGGATCGTACCCGGGGGGTTGAATAGCTCAGGCCAGGTGGCTAGTCGATGATCGAGTAAATGGGCCGCTTGATCATCTCCCACTCGCCGGTGGTGGGATCCATCTTGCAGTTGACAAACAGCTTCCAGTTCTCCTCGTCCATGGTCGGCATGTCGGAGCGGAAGTAATATCCGGGCCAGCGGGTCTCTTCGCGGAACATCAGAGTGCGAACGTGAGACTCGGCCTGCATGGCGCGGTGGAGGTTCTCCCAGCAACGTTCGAGCTCGTAGTTGTCTTCGGCGGCGAGCTTCTCAGAGTCTTCCTTGAGGAAGGTGAGCAGCTCCATCGCCCGCTCGAGCATTTTGTTGTTGGTGGAGAAGGCCGCGGAAACGCCGCCGGCGTACTCGTCCATGATCTTCTGCAGACGATACATGAACTGCCGGGGACGGATGTAGTTGGGGTTGATGTTGGGATCGGTGGTGGCGCCCTTGTGCTCTTCGAAGGTCACCATGGGCTTGAACACCGTTTCCCGCAGCGTCTCGACCAGAGCGTCATCCACCACCGGAGCGGTGTTGTTGGCCAGGATGTACTTGATCGCGGCCTTGCCGGCGATGCGGCCCTCGGCGTGGGAGCCCGAGGAGAACTTGTGGCTCGAGGCACCCGACGCATCGCCGATGGCGAAGAGGCCGGGAGTGGTGGTCAGGCCGTAGCCGCCCCAGAAGTACTCGTCCTTGGTCTCGGCGGTCTGCAGGTCTTCGGAACCACTGACCCACGCACCGGAGGCGCCGGAGTGAGAACCGATGAAGTACGGCTCGCAGGCAGCGATCTCGGAGGGTTTCTCTTCAGGGTTGACGTTGGTGGACGCCCAGAGCATGGCCTGGGAGATGGTCATGTCGAGGAAGTCTTCCCAGGCTTCGCTCTCCAGTTCCTTCGACTTCTTCTTGTAGGCCTTGGGATCGTCCTTGTATTCGTCGGCGATCCGCTGCAGGGCCTCTTCGGTCCTCATGTAGATGGGACCCTTGCCTTCGAAGATGTCCAGCATGCCGAGCCAGTTCCGCAGGTTGGCGGGGATAGGCTTGACCTTGCCGTAGGGCAGCCACTTTTCCAGCTCGGGGCGCCGCTCCACCATGTATTCGCCGCCGAAGGCGTTGGTGGCACGGGACTTGAAGAGCAGGAACCACGCACCCACAGGACCGTAGGCATCCTTGAAGCGGATGGGGATGAAGCGGACTTCCTGGCAGGTCATCTCGGCGCCGGCAGCCAGCGTGAAGTAGGCGCTGGAACCGGTGTTGAACGGGGGATACCAGGAACGACCGAAACCTTCACCGGTGGACCGGGGCTTGAACACGTGAACCGCGCCGCCCATGGCACAGATGGTGGTTTTGGCTTTGAAGACGTAGAACTTCTCTTCACGGGTCGAGAAGCCCACGGCGCCGACACACTTGCCGTCCTGGACCAGCGGACCGGTGATGAACACGCGCTCGTAGATCTCGCCGTTTTCGCCCAGTTCGGCCATGGCGTTCTTGGCGGCTTCGGCCACGATGATCTTGTACGACTCACCGTTGATCATCAGCTGCCAGCGGCCCTCGTGCACGTAGTTGCCTTCGTCGTCCTTCCAGATGGGGAGGCCCCATTTCTCGAAGAGATGAACCGAGGAATCAACGTGACGAGCGATGTCGTAGACCAGGTCCTCGCGGCAGACGCCCATGAGGTCCTGCCGGACATACTTGATGTAGTCATTGGCGGTGTTGTCACCTTTGGCGATGCCCACATACTGGTTGATGGCGGAGAGACCCATGGCCACGGCGCCGGAGCGGTCCATGGCAGCCTTGTCCACCAGGGTGATTTTCAGGCCGTTGGCCTTGGCCCAGTAGGCGGCCTCGGTGGCAGCACCACAGGCGGACATTCCGCCGCCGGCGATGAGCAAGTCGGTTTCGACAACAACAGTTTCCCAGTTATTCATTGGCGTGTAACCTCCTGCTGCTACAGCTTGGCGATGGGACCGCCGGAAGAGGCCGGCTCGGTGTACAGTTCGGGGCTGTCGAGATCACTGTGCGTCTCGAATCCGCCGTCGGGAGCAGCCTTGCCTTCTTCAGTGGTCCGGATGGGGAACTTGAACCGCTTCAGACTCCCGTCACGGAACTTGATGGTCCACATGATGGAATCGGTGCTCCGCATCGGCACAACGCTGGCGCCCAGGGGCATGAAATCGGCGTAGCCGCGCACGTCAATGGCCTGGGTGGGACAGATCTTGACACAGCACTGGCATTCCCAGCACATGTCCGGATCCTGGTTGTAGGCCTTCTCGGTGGCTTTGTTCAGCACCATCAGGTCGTTGGGGCAGATGTACTGACAGGCCGTCTTATCAAGAGCCTTGCAGCCATCACATTTGTCAGGAATGACATAACTCGGCATTAGTAGCATCTCCTTTTAATTGCAAGTCAAACGAATCGTTGGACTGAAAACACCCTACTCTATTTTGGCGCCACCCCCTTCCCCAGGGCTTTTTTTCAGCCTGAATGTGAGATTCCTTGGGAAAAAGCCCGATCGGTTATTCTGAGCTCTCGTCCCGATTGGTTGACCTTCGTATCTGATATGAGTTCTATCGAACAGCCATCTCGGCTAATGATACTGGTACATTTATCATCCAATACAGAAATCAGCGCCAACTCTACCAAGCACGATTTTGGTTGTCAAGGGGTTTCGGGAAAATGTTGCAATCAATGTTGCATTAGGGCGGTAGCTCAATACCTGCAATTGTCCAAATTGTTGTTATACAATGATTTATCTTCCACTACCCCACCCGCGCCCAAGGTCGCAACGTATCGTTGTTCAAGAGGCCGATACAGCCGCTGTACAGCAGGACGCCGGAAAGGCGCCCCCGTCCCCTGTTTCGGGGAACGGTGCGGCGTTCCTCTCCGGCGTCGCGGCGGTTGAACGGGGTCAGTGCTGTTCCCACTCGATGAAGCCCGGCTGGGCATCCACCATGCAGTTGACGATCAGTTCCACCAGGCCGTCATACATGATGGAGTGCTTCTCCCACAGGTCGTAGTAGGCGAAGATGTCGCGCAGTTGGCCCTTGCAGTTGGAGCAGGGGGCGCAGACGTATTTCTTGATCTCCGGGTCCAGCTCGCCCTCGAAGGCGTTGAGCACCTGCTGGAGCTTCTTGCGGCCGGCGACCTGGATCCGCCAGTCGGCGAAATTGTTGCCGCTCATGATGGCGAAGCCGCTGCCTCCGCCGCAGCAGTAGTTGTCCACCCCGTGTGGCGTCATCTCACGGAATCGCGGAGCGATCTTGCGCAGGATGCGCCGCTGCGGTTCGACGATGCCCATCAGTCGCACCAGGTTGCAGGGGTCGTGCAGGGTCACCGGAAAATCGTTGCGTTCGGGATCGACCTTCAGCCGGCCGGACATGACGATCTCCTCCAGGGTGACCAGGCAGCTCTCCCGCGGTATGTTCAAGTCACCAGTGAGCACCCGGTCGGCGATGACGGTCAGGGCCTTGTGGGCGTGGCCGCACTCGCCAAGCACGATCTTCTTCACCCCCAGCTTTTTCGCTGCTTCGGCGTGCTTGATCGCCACCCGGGCGAACTGGGCATCGTCGTACCACAGACCGTAGTTGATGCTGTCGAACCCGGCGATCTCGCTGGACATGGTCCAGCTCAGACCGGCAGACTCGAAGATCACGCCGAAGGCCCCGGGGTTCAGCGGCCAGGCCATGATCTCGCCGGCATTGTGGATCAGCAGGATGTCCGCCCCTTCCTTGTCAAAGGGGGTCTCCACGGTGATCCCGGTCTTCTCGGTGACGTCCTCGTCGATGAACTCCATGTTGTCCTTGACCACCAGGTCGTTCATCCCGGTGGAGGAGCCCACTTTGAGCTGCAGCACCGAACCCGACTCATGGATCTCCTTGGCCGCGATACCCATCTCCATGCTGAACAGCTTGCGGATCTCGTGCCCGATCAGACCGTTGTCCACACCGATGGGACAGGTCTGGGCACAGCGGCGGCAGAGGTTGCAACGGTAGGACAGTTCGGCCAGCCGGGCCACGGTGGTCCAGTTCAGTTCCACGTCACCCGTGCGCCAGGCAGCCAGGATCCCGCCGCCGTTGCCCTTGACGTGGGCCCGGTAGAGCCGGCGGAAGACCTCCGAGCGGTAGGCCGGCCGGTAGACTGGATTTTTGCCGCTGCCCTCGTAGATGTGGCAGGAGTCGGAGCAGGTATGGCAGGAGGCACAGTGGTCCATGGAAAGCAGCAGGGGCTGGAGAAAGGTCCAGTTGTTTTCCTCGGTAAAGAGCTTCTGCAGCCCGGAGAGGAACTTGGCCACCAGTTCGTCTTCCTCTTCCTTCGTCTGAGGCTTGGGCAGGTTGAGCGCCACGGTGTCGTCCAGTCCGCACTCGTATTTCTCCTCCACTGACTCTTTCAACAGTGGAAAGTCCGGGAGCGCCTCAACATCGTCCAGCGGCGCAGGGAGCGGCATGAAGTCCTCCTTGCGCAGCTCCTCCGAAAGCTTGGCCGTCGGTTTCGAAAAATCGCTGAATTTTACGCGTTTTTTTGTCATTCCTTGCTATTCCTCCCGCCCCGAAGACGTTACCACGTCGATCCAGTTCTTTTTTCTGCCGTCTCCTGCGATGTGCGGGGCGGACCAGCCCACCGTGGACTCCAGTTGCTTGGCTATTTTCTCGTCGAACCCGCTGCCCTCGAGGTTCGGCTCGTCACTCCACCGCACATCGTGGTAGGTGAACCACTTGGTGAAGAAGTGCGACATGTGGGTCAGCGGGATGTAGGCCGCCAGCAGGGAGGCCAGAACGATCTCCAGGCTCTGCAGCATGCCCAGTTGGGGTATGGCCGATCCGTTGAGCGTCAGCAGGCCCTGGAAGAACCCGCGCAGGCCCTCGAAGTGCAGATCGGCAGTGAACCTGGAGGCCAGGGCCACCACCAGGGCGGCGATGAAGAAGACGAGGTTGAAAAAGTCGGCTGCGGTGGTGTACTCGCGGTAGTCCGCATTGAAAGCCCGGCGCACCAGCAGGGCCAGGGACCCGATGAGGGCCAGCACCAGCCCGGTGTAGCCCAGGGCCAGTGTCAGGTAGTGGATCACCTGCCCCACTGCCCCACCGTCGGGCCCCACATCCATGCCAAAGGCACCGGCCACCCCGCCCACGGCGAGCAGGGCGATCAGCCCGCCCAGCAGGTAAAGACCGAAGTGGAAGGGGAAGGTGCGGAACCAGTGCTTCTTGTTGTGCTCCCACACCCCGGCAAGCAATATGATCTCGGGAATCATGACCTTCAGCTCGGCCAGTTTCGAGGTCTCCCGCTTCTTGGTCCACCACTCATACTCCTCAAGATAGGAACCGCCGTAGTGGCCCTTGCCCTTCTCGTGCGGTACGGGGTAGACCTCCCAGCGCAAATGAACCGGCAGCGTCGACAATTTGACGAACCGGGTCACCACGCTGACGACGAAGACGACGACGCACAGGTAGGTGATGATTGGAACAATGCCCATGTTTTTCCTGACCTCCAGTACTGCCTTGCCAATGTTTACCGTTGGCACATCATAGATAACATATCTAGGGATTTCCCGCATGATTGCGGAGAAAACAACGTAACGAAAGGGGAGGGAGCTCACGGCCCCTCCCCTTTCAGAATCAGTACTTCAGCTGCCCGCGCACGGAAAGCGCAATCTTGTACAGCACGGTGATGATCAGCAGCCCGGTGGCATAGATCGAAGCCGAGATCAGCAGCTCGGGCAGTGTGGGTACGTATTCGATGACCTTGCCCAGCGGGTTGGGCACGAAACCGCCCACCACCATGCCCAGCCCCTTGTCGATCCAGATGGAGATGAAGACGCCGATGCAGGCCCACTTGAGGATCTTCTCGTTTTTGCGCAGCTCGGGCACCAGCAGCAGCACCAGCCCCACCAGGGCCAGCAGGGTGGAGACCCACATGAAGGGCACCAGAGCGTGTGCTCCGTCAAGCCCGAAGTAGAGGTAGCTCAAATGAACCGTGTGCTCCGGGTTGCCACTGTAGAACGCGGTGAAGAACTCCAGGGCGATGAAGAAGACATTGATCGACATGGCGTAGGCCGCGATGATCGCCAGCTTCTGGATCGGTTCCCGGCCGGCATCGAATTTGGTCAGCTTTTTCAGCAGCAGGCAGACGATGATCAGCAGGGCCGGGCCGGAAGCGAATGCCGAGGCGAGAAACCGCGGCGCGAGAATGGCGGTGAACCAGAAGGGCCGACCGCCGAGGCCACAGTAGAGAAACGCCGTGACGGTGTGGATGCTCACCGCCCAGGGGATGGAGAGGATGATCACCGGTCTGATCCAGTTCGGCGGCGCCACCGATTTCCGCTCGGCCCGCAGGGTAATATACGAGATGAGCACGTTGAGCACCAGGTAGCCGTTGAGCGCCACCGTGTCCCAGAGCATCATCGATTTCGGGCTGGGGTGGAGGAACATGTTGACGATGCGGAACGGCTGACCCATGTCGACGAAGATGAACATGACACACATGCTCACCGCAGAGATGGCAAGAAACTCGCCGAGGATGGTGATCTTGGCAAAGGCCTTGTAGTTGTGAAGATAGTACGGCAGGACCACCATCACCGCCGAGGCGGCCACGCCGACCAGGAAGGTGAACTGGGCGATGTAAAAGCCCCAGGACACGTCCCGGCTGAGCCCGGTGATACCCAGGCCCTCGTTGTACTGCCAGATGTAACAGACGGCCCCCACCGCCATCACAGTGAGGAGGCCAAAGATCCATCCCCAGTATTTCCGGCTTCCATAGAGTGCGTTTTCTAACATGTGCTGCCCCTACACGATATAGTAAATTTCGGGTTGCGTTCCAAGGCCCGTCTTGCGCCTGATGGTGAAGTTCTCCGCCAGCATGTGGCGCACCTCGGAGTTCGGGTCCTCGAGATCACCGAAGATCAGTTCCCGATCGGTGCAGGCTTCCACGCAGGCCGGCTGCTCTCCGCGAGCCAGCCGCTCGTTGCAGAAGGTGCACTTCTCCACCACACCCCGAACGCGGGTGGGAAAGGACTGGTCGATCGTATCGATATGCGGGCGGGGGTCACGCCAGTTGAAACTCCGCGACCCGTAGGGACAGGCAGTGATGCAGTAGCGGCACCCGATACAGCGGTGCCAGTCCATCATCACGATCCCGTCTTCGCGGCTCCAGGTGGCCTGGGTGGGACAGACCCGCACGCAGGGCGGGTTGTCGCAGTGGTTGCAGAGCACCGGCACCGTGATGTGGGCCAGGTCTTCCTTGGTATGATGGTTCTCATGGGCCGGGAAGGTATTGTGATACGGCTCGCCCCAGATCCATTTGATCTCGTCCTTGGGGTTGTCGAACTTTGGGACGTTGTGCACGGTGTGACACGCTTCGGCGCAGCGCTGGATGGTGGCCTCGCTCATCTTGCGCAGGTCGATCACCATCGCCCAGCGGTTGGCGGCCTTCGCGCCGGTCCCGGCCTTGTAGCTCCCCCTCTGCCCGGTCAGGGTTCCGGCCTGGGTCTTCACGGCCAGCCCCAGGGCCGCGCCGATGCCGGCCATCTTGATGAAGTCTCTTCGGTCAACACTCATCAGTTGTCCCCTCCCGGCACGATATGGCAACCCCAGCAGTAGGGATCGACCATTATGTAGTCGTGACAGCGGTCACAGAACTTCGACTTGTCGTTGTGGCAGTCGAGGCAGGTCTTGGTCAGGCTCATCTGGTATTCCGTGCCGTCCGAGCTGACATAGACCCGGTTCTCGTTACGCACCACCTCTTCACGCCAGTCGTTGAGCAGGTTCATGTGCGCCGCGCGCATGTAGTCCGCCGGCTCTACGCATTTGTCAGCGCCCACGGGCATGACCAGCTCGGGCACGTCCCCGGAGTGGCCGCTGGCCATGTTGTACCAGACCGGCGCGGTGACCAGCAGCAGGAAGACAACCAGACCGGTGATGATTTTCCCAGCGTCATACATTAGTCGTCACCCTCCTTGTCTTCCGCCTTCCCGGCAAACTGGGGCAGCGGCTCCCCGCGGAGGTCGGTGCTCCGGTCGTTGGAGCCCTCCATGATCAGGGCGTTGCCCACCAGCTCGTGGACCCCGGCCACCTCGATCCCCGGAACCCAGAAATCGAGCAGCGGCGGCAGCGTGGCCTTGTCGATGGCACAGATGCAGAGCAGGTGGTTCACATCGTGCATATCCCTGACGTATTCCACTGCGTTGGCCCTGGGCATCCCGCCGCGGAGCCGCATCTCCATGTTCTCGTCGGTGCCCAGGCCGGCGCCGGCCCCGCAACAGAAGGTCTGCTCGCGAATGGTGTTCTCCGGCATCTCGAAGAAATTGTTGCACACGTTGTTGATCACGTAACGCGGCTCATCGAGGAGCCCCATGGCCCGGGCCGGGTTGCAGGAATCGTGGAAGGTGGCCCGGATGTGGTCGTTGCGGCTCTTGTCCAGCTTGATCTTGTTATGCCGGATCAGGTCGGCGGTGAACTCGGTGATGTGCACCATCTTGGTCGAGGCGGCGTTGCCGAAGCGGGTGCCGGTGATCGGCGATACCGGTTGTTCGAGAAAGTCGGCCGGGCCGTTCATGGTGTTCATATACTGGTGCATCACCCGCCACATGTGGCCGCACTCGCAGCCGATGATCCACTTGACCCCCAGGCGCTCGGCCTCGGCGTAAACCTTGGCGTTGAGCCGTTTGATCATCTCCCGCGAGTGGAAGAGACCGAAGTTCCCGCCCTCGGAAGTGTAGGCGCTCCAGGTGTAGTCGAGGCCGATCTCGTGGAACAGCGAGAGGTAACCGAGGAAGGTGAAGTAGTGCGGGTGGGCGAAATAGTCCGCCGACGGCGGCACCACCAGGATCTCGGCGCCCTTGCGGTTGATCGGCGCTTCGACCTTGACCCCGGTGATATCCTCCAGGTCCTCCACCGCGAACTCGAAACTGTCCACAAAGGCGTGGGGCTGGATACCCAGGTGGTTGCCGGTGCGGAAGCAGTTTGCCGCCGGTTCGTTGATCCAGTTGATGCCCAGGCCGATCTCGGCCAGCAGCTCGCGGCCCTGCATGGTGATCTCGGCGGTGTCGATGCCGTAGGGGCAGAAGACCGAACAGCGACGGCACTCGGTGCACTGGTAGAAGTAGTAGAACCACTCCTTGATCACGTCCTCGGTGAGCTCGCGGGCCCCGGCAAGTTTGCCCAGCATCTTGCCCGAAGTGGTGAACTCCTTGCGGTAGACCGAGCGCAGCAGTTCGCCGCGGAGCACCGGCATGTTCTTCGGGTCGCCGCTGCCGATGAAGTAGTGGCACTTGTCGGCGCAGGCACCGCACCTGACACAGATCTCCATGAACAGCTGGAACGAGCGGTATTTGTCCTTACGGTCCCGCAGGGCCTTGAGAATCGTTTCCTTCCAGTCCGGGGGCAGCTTCCAGTCCTTGTCGGCCGGCGACCAGGTATGCGGGTTGGGCAGGTCGAGGTATTTGCACTTTTCCTCGTTGGCGCTGTAGCACCAGGTGCCCTTACGGAAATCCGCGCCGGACTCCATCCAGCCCTTTTTCGGCGGACGGTAGTCGATGCGGGTTATGTCTTCGATTTTGTATTCTGGTTCTGACATCGTCACTCCCTCTCCAAAGGCAGTCCACAGCCCTTCATCTTCTCCCGGAAATCATCCTCCCACTCCTCGTAGGTGTGGACCTTGACCGTGGGGTTCCAGGGGTTGATGTGGCGTTTGGCCCGGTTGTTGTTGGCCAAATTCCTGGTGGGGCTGAGGAAGACACCGCCCATGTGCATCAGTTTGCTGGCCGGGAAATAGGCCAGCAGGACACAGACCAGGAAGATGTGGACGAAGAAAACGATACTGATCCCCTCGGGGACCACCGGGTTGAAGCTGAAGAGGCCGATGGCCAGCTGTTTGACCCCCAGCAGGCTGCCCTTGGCCACGGTGTAGCGCATCAGCACACCGGAGATGGCGATCGCGGCAATGAGGAAGAGAGCGAAATAGTCAGCAGGGAGCGAGATATAGCGCAGTTTGGCGTCCAGAACCCGCCTGAAGAAAAGGTAGGTGATCGTGGCCAGAATCACCATATCGGTCATCAGGAAGACCGGCGCACCGATCTGGAAAAAGCCGTCAATAAATTGCAGCCAGCTGACAAAGGTCGGCGTGGGTTCGGTGAAAAACCGGAAATGACGGAGGAGAATGATCAGGAACGACCAGTGGAAAGCCAGGGCTCCGGCCCAGAGATATTTGTCCGACCCGTAGAGCAGCCGCGTTTTCGGCTCCCGGCGCAGTTCGGCCTTGGTGTTGCGGAAGAGGCTGCGGAAGAACAGGACCTCGAGCAGCATCCTTCCCACAACGCCCCAGCCATTGTGCGGGCAATCCAGCGGGTTTTCCTTCAGCCAGGGAAGTGATTTGGCCTGGCCGCAGGTGGTGGTGATACGGAACGGCACCGGCGCCCGGGCCCACCGGACCACCCGCCAGGTCACTCCAACCAGAAACGCCGCCAGAGCCAGGTACGGGATCCAGATCCCGAAAAGCGAATCCAGGCCGGCAGTCCCCGCCCCCACCGTGGCAATCACGACCAGCACGATGATTGCAATAAGGGGGTACAAGACGTTCATCTATCGTTTCCTCCCTTTTTTTCGCCAGTGTCGGTCTCCGACCCTGGTGCATCGGGAATACCCTCCAGTACGGAACAACCCATTCCGCCCGGTTCATCTCCGAGGTTCATCCGTTCCAGCAGAATCTTGGAACGGTTGCGAATCTCATTGGCTTTGATTTCGAGAATTTTCTCCCGGTATCCCTGGTAGATGTCGAAAACGGCGAGGGCCGCCCGGTCGAGCTTATCCTCCAGAGCGACCAGGTCTCCCCGCGGCCCAGCTTCCCCCCCGGCGTGCCCGCGGATCACCGACTTGAGATCAAAAACAAAGGAGAGCGCCACCGAAGCCTTTGCCTCCTGCACTGATTTGATCTGAATGAAGCGGTCGAGGCTTGCCGCCAGGGCTTTGATATCTTCGCCGTCGATGAGCAGGTCGAGAAACCTGGGCACCTCCCGGGAAACGGCATAGCCCACAGGATTGGCGAAGCGGTCTTTCTGCTCACGCATGAAGGTGGCAGTCTGTTCGGGGTAGGCGCGGAAGATGATTTCGGTCCAGTCGGCCAGAATCCGTGCCCGCTTCCTGCGCAGGAGTTCAGTCAGCATTGTCAGTTGCGTCCTCCCCTGCCGCAAACACGGTCATTCGATTCTCAGGATGGTGACCGATTTCCCTTTCATCCGATCCAACATAAAACGCAACATTGAATGCATCGGTTTATGCCACATCCCTTCCGCTGCTGTCAAGGCATCGTGTCCCGGTCGGAACATTACCGACGGCCTAGAGACAGACCTATAAGCTCTATTATTTCAGGGGGTTGTTGCGGGAGACTGAGATGTGCTCTCCGCAAGCCGGACAATAAATCAGCCCAGCAAATTCTTGTAGATTTCGTAAAACACGTCAGATATGTAGATTACACCGCAAATGGTGTTGCCCTGGCACACCGGCAGGCGCCGGTGACGGCTCTTGATCAGAATATCGATGATATCGGTGATATGGGCCTGCTCGTCGACCTTGACCAGAGTCCTGGTCATCAGGTCCTCCACCTTCATCGGAGCGGCTTTTTCGCAAGCCCGGTTGAAGGCCTCTTCCAGCTGGGCCTCCCCGACCGGGCCCCCTCCCGGGGTTTCCTCCAGATGAAACATCATGTCGAAGTGAAACAGGACGTCGAACATGGAGATCATGCCCACCAGAATGTCATTTTCGTCCACCACCATCAGGCCGAACACCCGCCGGGCAGCGGCGCCCTTCACCGGGTTACGCATCAGCCTGACCGCTTCGGCCAGCGGTGCTTCCGGGGGCACCGTGTCGAATTCACTGACCATCAGGTCCCGGGCCACGAGATCCATGTCGGTTCCTCCCAAGGGTTCGGCGGGAGCCCGGAGGCCCCCGGCCGCGGTTCAGTCCGTCAGCACGTCGAGAACGGCCCGGTGCGCCTCCAGGGTCTGCTCAAGGTCGCTCTCCCGGTGGGCAGCCGAGACAAAAGCAGCCTCGAATGCCGACGGGGCGAAGTATACTCCGCGCTCCAGCATGGCGCCGAAGTAGCGGCGAAACGCCCCGGTGTCGCAGGCGGTGGCGTCCTTATAGTCGGTCACCCGTTCCTCACCGGTGAAGAAGTGAGTGAACATCGACCCCACCCGCTGGTATCGGATGGGGGCCCCCTTGTCAGCGGCGTATCCCTGCAATTCATCCACCAGCCGGGCCGTGGTCCGATCCAGACGGTTATAAAGGTCAGGATCGTCCTCGATCAACCCCAGGGCGGCCAGTCCGGCCGCCACGGCCACCGGGTTTCCCGAAAGGGTCCCGGCCTGGTAGACCGGCCCCGAGGGGGCCAGTGCTTCCATCACATCGGACCGTCCGCCAAAAGCTCCCAGCGGCAGGCCGCCGCCAAGGATCTTGCCCAGGGTGGTCAGGTCCGGGCGGACGCCGAACAGTTCCTGGGCCCCGCCCCGGGCAAGACGGAAACCGGTGATCACCTCGTCGAAGATCAGCAGGGCACCGTGGCGGTCGCACAGCTGCCGCAGGCCCTGGAGAAAACCGGCCTGCGGGGGGATCACCCCCATGTTCCCGGCCACCGGTTCGACGATCACCGCGGCCAGCCGCTCACTGTTCGCTGCGGCCGTCTCTTTCGCCGCTTCAAGGTCGTTGAACGGGACCTGCAGCGTGGCAGCCACCGTTCCCGGAATCACCCCCGGGCTGTCCGGGCTGCCCAGGGTGGTGGCCCCGGAGCCGGCCTGGACCAGAAATCCGTCGGAATGGCCGTGGTAGCAGCCGTTGAATTTGATTACCGCATCGCGTCCGGTGAACCCCCGGGCCAGCCGCACCGCGCTCATGGTGGCCTCGGTTCCCGAGCTGACCAGCCGTATTTTCTCCATGGAGGGCAGGAAGCGGTGGACCGCCTCGGCCAGCCGGAATTCGGCCTCGGTGGGGGCGCCGAAGGAAGTGCCCCGGGCGGCGGCTCGATTCACCGCCTCGAGGATGGCCGGATGAGCGTGGCCAAAAAGCAGCGGGCCCCAGGAACAGACGTGGTCCACATAGTCGTTGCCGTCCACGTCCCAGATCCGGGCGCCGCTGCCCCGGCTGATGAACGGCGGCGTCCCGCCCACCGAACGAAAGGCCCGCACCGGGGAGTTGACCCCGCCGGGAATCCGCTCACGACTCTGTTCGAAGAGCCGCCGGCTCTTTTCCAGGTTTAATTCTGTCATTGACCGGTCCCCTTCCCTGGAATCCACACACGTATCAGGATTGCAGGTCCCGCGCCACGTCCTTGGCAAAATAGGTCAGGATAAAGTCGGCCCCGGCCCGTTTAATGGCGATCAGGCTCTCGTGTGACGTCCGTTTGAGGTCGAGCCAGTCGTTGGCTGCGGCGGCGTGGATCATGGAAAATTCCCCGGAGACATTGTAGGCACCCACCGGAACCGGCGAGGCCTGCTTCACCCGGTAGAGAATATCGAGGTAGGGCAGCGCCGGCTTGACCATGATCATGTCCGCCCCCTCCTCCACGTCCAGCGCCGCTTCGCGCAGGGCTTCCCTGGCATTGGGCGGGTCCATCTGGTAGGCCCGGCGGTCACCGAACTGGGGGGCCGATTCGGCGGCGTCGCGGAACGGTCCGTAAAACGCCGAGGCGTATTTTACGGCATAGGAAAGGATCACTGTCTCCTGTTTGCCCGCGATGTCCAGTGTTTTCCGCATGTGGGCAACCCGGCCGTCCATCATGTCGGAAGGCGCCACCACGTCAGCACCCGCTTCTGCGTAGCAGAGGGCCGCCTTGCTCAGCAATTCCAGCGAAGGGTCGTTGTCCACCCCGCCGTCCCGGATCACCCCGCAGTGCCCGTGGTCGGTGTACTCGCAGAGACAGACATCGGCCACCACCAGCAGACCCGGGACCCGGTCCTTGATTTGCCTGATGGCCGTGGGCACCACGCCGGTGGGAGCATAGCCTTCCGAGCCCACCGCATCCTTCTTCTCCGGGATGCCGAAAAGGATCACCCCGGGGATGCCCAGACCCTCCACTTCCTCGCACTCTTTGGCGATCATGTCAGCCGACATCTGGTAACAGCCGGGCATGGAGGAGATTTCGTTCTTCACTCCTTTCCCCGGACAGACAAACAGCGGGTAAATGAAGTCGCCGGGGTCGAGCTTGGTTTCACAAGCCAGGCCGCGCAGCCGTTCGCTTCCTCTCATCCTTCTCATGCGTGTTGTGGGAAATGCCATTTCCTGTTCTCCCCTATTCTTGCCGGCGACCCATGAGGCCCACGGCTGAATGTACCAGACCGGACATTGTGTGTGGATCGGCTTCGGCGGCAACCGTGCCCCCGGCGCTCCGGATACTATCAGTTGTAATCGGGCCGATGCTGATCAGCCGGCACTCCGGCGGAACCCGGCTGTAATCGTCGAGCCCCAGGGAGCTGAGCAGGAAGGTCACGGTGGACGAGCTTGTGAACAGCAGACCGTCGATCTTCCCCGCCATTATACTCTCCAGCAGACCGGCACCATGGATGCCGGTGGGAACCATGCGATAGGCTTCCACGGCCAGCACGTCCGCCCCGGCAGCGGTCAGCGAATCGGCCAGCACCGGACGCGCATCTCGGGCCTGGGGCAGCAGCACCCGCCTGCCGGCGATGTCGCCGCTGTCGATGAGTTCCTCGGCAAACCTTTCGGCCACCGAACGGCCGGGCACCAGGTCGGCGATCAGCCCGTGGCGGCGCAGTTCATCCGCCGTTCCCGGTCCCACCACACCGATGCGCAGCCCGCCAAGGGCCCGGGCATCCATGCCCGCGTCGAGGAGAAATCGGAAAAAAGAACGCACGCCGTTGGGGCTGCTGAAGAGCAGCCATTGATAGTTGTTGAGATCGGCAAGCGCTTCGGTGACGGGAGTGAGGTTCTCCGGATCAGCCAGTTCCATCACCGGATGCCGGATCACCTGCGCTCCCAGGGCGGTGAGCGGTGAGGCCAGTTCTTCGGCCTGTGCCTCCGGGCGCAGTAACACCAGCCGCCGGCCGAAGAGCGGCAAATTCTCATACCAGGCCAGGCGCTGGTGTAGTCCGGTGACCAGGCCCACCAGCAGCACGGCCGGCGGCCGCACACCGGCTTCTTTCGCCAGACCGGCGATTTCACCCAGGGTGCCGGTTACGGTCAGCTGGTCAGGGGTGGTCCCCGACTGGACCACCGCGGCCGGCATTGACGCCGGCCGACCGCCATCAATAAGCATCCTGGTGATTTCGGCCATACGGCCCACACCCATGTAAACCGCCAGGGTGTCGGCGCCGTTGGCCACCCTGACCCAGTCCACCATTGCCACCGCGCCCTTTGCCGGGTGACCGGTGACAACCTCGAACGAAGTGGCCAGGCCGCGATGGGTCACGGGGATGCCGGCATAGGCGGCTGCAGCCACTGCCGACGTGACCCCAGGGACCACCGAGAAGGGGATGCCGGCGTCGGTCAGCGCCAGAGCTTCTTCCCCGCCGCGCCCGAACACAAAGGGATCCCCCCCCTTGAGCCGCACCACATAGGCCCCTGCTCCCGCTTTTTCCAGCAGCAGGCCATTGATCTGCTCCTGGTCCATGGAGGGCACCCCGGACTGCTTGCCGGCAAAGATCAGTTCGGCCCCCTGCGGGGCTTCTCGCAACAGATCTGCGGAGACCAGGTGATCGTAGATCACCACTTCAGCCCGGCGCAGACACTCCAGCCCCCGGCGGGTGATCAGGCCTGGATCACCGGGTCCGCCACCCACCAGTGCCACCTCTCCCCTGCCCTTCCCGGTCATTTTCCGTCCTCCTGCCCGTCGTCGGTCTCCAGGTCGAGCCGGCTCTCATCGGCCAGAGCGAAAATGTCCAGCACCGTATCCAGCTTGAGCATGCCGATGCGGGTGCTGCGGTCACAGACCTTTATACGGCTGAGCGGGTCGTGGATCAAGCGGCTGACCAGCCGCCGGCTGAAGCGTTCCACCCGGTCACGCTGACCCGGGTTGAGGCCGGCGCCGAGGCGGTCCATCTCCTCCCGGCGGATGCCCTCCATCTTGCCCAGCAGCGCCTGGATCACCGGCACGGTCTGCAGCGACCGGTACCAGGCGAAAAACTTGTCCAGTTCGTGAAGCACCAGGGCCTCAACCCGGGGCACCGACTCCCGCCGGCGTTCGAGATTTTCGTCCACCACCTTGGTCACGGCGTCGATGTCCAGCAGGGTTACCGAGGGCCGCTTGCCCAGGTGGGGGTCGATATCCCGCGGTACGGCAACATCCACCAGCAACAGCGGCGCGCCGTCCCGTCGGGCCAGCGCCGGATCCAGTAGTTCGGCGCCGATAACCGGACGCAGGGACGAGGTGCAGCTTATCACCGCGTCGGCTGCGGCCAACGCCGTTTCCAGTTCCTCCACCGGCACCGCTTCCCCCTCCAGCCGCGAGGCCAGGGCCCGGGCTTTCGATTCGGTGCGCCCGGCAATGAGCAGGCGCTGAGTACCCTGTCCCCGCAGATGCTCGGAGACCAGCTCCCCGTGATTGCCCGCCCCCACCACCAGCACCGTCCGGCCTCCCAGGCCGCCCAGGCGCTCCCGGACTTCCATCACCGCGGCGTAGCCCACCGAGACCGCTCCCTCGCCGATGTGTGTCTCCGAGCGGGACCGCTTGGCCACCCGGAAAGCGAGGTGACAGAGTTTGTTGACAAAGGCACCGGTGCTCTTGGCCTTGCAGGCCTGCGAGTAAGCCTCCTTGACCTGGCCGATGATCTGCGGTTCGCCCAGCACCATGGAATCCAGACCGGATGTGACCCGGAAGAGGTGTTCCACGGCATCGCGGTCCTTCATCAGGTAGCGCAGACGGGTGTCGGCCAGGTGATCCACATTTTTCAGTTCGCGGGCCAGCCGGCAGAGGCCGTCCTCCGCCGCCGTGGCTTCCTCGGTGAGGATATAGAATTCGGTGCGGTTGCAGGTGGAGAGAATGAACCCCTCGACAAAGAAACGCTCCCCCTTCAGGGCGGCAAAGCACTGGGCCGTTTCCTCGCCGCTGAGAGCCAGCGATTCGCGCACCGCCAGCGGCGCCGTGTGGTGATTCACGCCGAGGAGCAGAAACTGCATTCTCGATCCCTCTCGTCCGGCCCACCGCCGGGCCGGAAATGCTGATGTTTCCGTGGTTTCAACAGGGTCCACGGAAGAGCGCGGAAGTATATCAGAGGACCTTTGTCGTCTCAAGCGCTGCCCGGGCCGCTGCCACGGCGGCCTGCAGCCCCCGGCAGGGTCACGAATCGGGCGGCTGACCGAAGCCGGGCAGGGAACAGCGAAAGAAGTTTGCCAAAACATTTGCCAGCCGGAGATTCTTGTGTATGATACCCGCGATTTGACCTGAAGAGGGGGAGGCTGCGAGCTGTTGCTGCTGGCAGTCCTAAGGTCCCGGCGGCCCGCACGGCTCCGGGATTTGCGTGTGGCGAACTGAGGAGGAAGAAACCGTGGAGCCAATGCATCTCATTTACATCACTCCGGCTGTGGCGATACTCGCCTTAATCTACGCCTACATCAAGGCGGCGTGGGTCAAAAAGCAGGACGAGGGTAACGACCGCATGAAGATGATCGGGGGCTGGATCGCCGACGGCGCGATGGCCTTCCTCAGCGCCGAGTATCGTGTGCTGGCCATCTTTGTCGTGGCAGTGGCTGTGTTACTCGGAGTCTCCAACCACATGGTCGGTGGAGACACCAACGGCCTGATCGCAGTATCATTCATCTTTGGCGCAATCTGTTCGGGCCTTGCCGGTTACTTCGGGATGAAGACGGCCACCGGGGCCAACATCCGCACCGCCAGCGCCGCCCGCAAGGGGCTCAACGACGCGCTGCAGGTGGCTTTTGCCGGCGGTTCGGTGATGGGCCTTTCGGTGGTTGGCCTGGCACTGCTCGGCTTTGGCGGCCTGTTCTGGGCCTACACCACGGTGTACAGCACCGCACTCACTGACACTGCCGTCATGATGCTGGTGCTCAACATCCTCTCCGGCTTCTCGCTGGGCGCCTCCTCCATCGCGCTGTTTGCCCGTGTGGGCGGCGGCATCTACACCAAGGCCGCCGATGTTGGCGCCGACCTGGTGGGCAAGGTCGAGGCCGGTATCCCCGAGGATCACCCGCTGAACCCCGCCACCATCGCCGATAACGTGGGTGACAACGTGGGCGACGTGGCCGGCATGGGCGCCGACCTCTTCGAGTCCTACATCGGGGCCATCATCGCTTCGATGATTCTTGGTGCCGCCTGGTTCACCGGGCTGAATGCCGCCGAGGACGGCACCGGGATGAACGGGGTTTTCCTGCCGCTGGCCGTGGCCGTGGTGGGCATCATCGCCTCGATCATCGGCTTCTTCTTTGTGCGGACCAAGGAAGGCGGCAACCCGCAGACCGGCCTCAACATGGGGACCTTCGGCGCCGGCGCGCTGATGATCGTCGGCACCGTTGGGGCGATCAAGTACCTGATCCCCGCGGGCGGCATTACGGTCCAGAATATCATTACCGGCGCCTCAACCACCTACCACTGGTGGGGCATCTGCATCGCCGTGGTTGCGGGCCTGACGGCCGGCATCGCCGTGGGCCTGCTCACCGAGTATTACACCGCCACCAACAAAAAACCGGTGGGCACCATCGTCGAGGCGTCCAAGACCGGTGCGGCCACAACCATCATCCAGGGCATCGCGGTGGGGATGAACTCCACCACCTTCCCGGTGTTGGTGATCTGCGCGGCCATCCTTCTGGCCTACAAATTCGCCGGTCTTTACGGCATCGCCCTCGCCGCCCTGGGCATGCTCTCCACCACGGCGATCCAGCTGGCCACCGACGCCTACGGCCCCATCGCCGACAACGCCGGCGGCGTGGCCGAAATGGCCCAGCTGGGCCGCGACATCCGCGCCCGCACCGACAAACTGGACGCGGTGGGCAATACCACCGCCGCCATCGGTAAGGGATTCGCCATCGGTTCGGCGGCCCTCACCGCCCTGGCCCTCACCGCCGCATTCCTGACCAAAATGGGACCGGGCAATGTGAACATCGACGCCGCTAACCCCTACGTGCTGGTGGGTCTGCTCATCGGCTGCATGCTGCCCTTCCGCTTTTCAGCCATGGCCATGGTGGCCGTGGGCCAGGCGGCCCAGGACATGATCCAGGAGGTTCGCCGGCAGTTCAAGGAAATTCCCGAACTGCGCCCGGCCCTCATCGCAGCCCAGAGGGCCGAGTCCGAGGAGCGGGAACCCACCGCCGAAGAGGCGAAGATCATCATGGCTGCCGACGGCAAGGCCGAGTACACCAAGTGCGTGGAAATCTCCACCAAGGCCGCGATCCAGAAAATGATCGCCCCGGGCCTGATGGCGGTCATCGTCCCGGTGGTTGTGGGCCTGATCAACGTCAACATGCTCGGCGGACTGCTGATCGGCGTGACCATCTCCGGTGTCTGCCTGGCCATCTTCCAGGCCAATGCCGGCGGCGCCTGGGACAACTCGAAGAAGCAGGTCAAGGATGAGGGACACGCCGTGCATGGCGACGATTTCGACCAGATGCACAAGGCCACCGTCACCGGCGACACCGTGGGCGATCCCTTCAAGGACACCTCCGGTCCCTCGCTGAACATCCTGATCAAGCTGATCTCGGTGGTGGCGATGATCATCGCCCCGCTGCTCTACGCCATTCACTTCGGCTAGAGCTCACTGCAACGACAACGATCAAGGCGCCGGGCCGGGCCCGGCGCCTTTTTTTTTACTGCCTCCGGAGTCCACCACCCCACACCCTTCACCCAATCCTGATATAATGGCCGGGAACGGGCCTGCCAAGCCCGGTTCAACAACCGAAGATCAGCAAGGAGACCGTCCCGTGGAAGAAAAAAAGGTCAAGGACCTGATGCTCTCTCTCAGCGAATACGCCACCGTCTCGCGCGAGGCCACTATCCTCGAGGCGCTGGCCGCTTTGAGCAAGGCCCAGATGGGCCTGGACAACGACCGCTATCACCACCGGGCGGTGCTGGCCCTCGACGAGAACGACAAGGTGGTGGGAAAGCTGAGCCACTGGGCCATCATCCGCAGCCTCGAACCGAAGCTGCTCTGCGAAAAGGATGTGCAGTCCCTGGCCCGGGCCGGCCTCAAGGCCGACTTCATTCAGCGTCTGACCAGCAATCTCGCCCTGTTCACGGGCAACTTCAGCCGGATGTGCAAGGACGCCGCCAACATCAAGGTTGGTGACGCGATGATTCCCATCGATTCAGGCATTGACGAGAACGCCCCGATCACCGATGCGATCCACATGCTGGTGATGACCCACGACTACTCCACCATGGTCACGCGCAAGGGTGATGTTATCGGTATCCTTCGCCTGGCCGATGTCTTCGAGGAAGTGGCCGACATCATCCGCTGCTGCGCCGAAGCCGGCACCAACTGCGAAGAATGCTTTTGACCGGCGACGTGGCGGTGTGCTTTTCAGCGGTTCGCCCCTCTGTTATAATCCCGGCGCAACCGGGAACTGTCTCGAGTTGAGGTTAGCCCATGTCAGCGGTCAGTATTCTCAGCGCCTCCCACTGCAGCGGCGAAGACGTGGCCCTGCAGACAGCCCGTGAGCTTAACGGCCACTTGATCGACACCCCCGCCCTGATTCGCCAGGCCGTGCAGATGCACTCCTTTTCCCAGGAAAAACTGGAACGGTTGTTCCAGGGAACATCCACTTTTCTCGATACGGTTTCCCACGGCCGCGAGCGCGGCACCGCCTACCTGCGCTCGGCCCTGGCCGAAATGATGCAGCAGGACAAGGTGGTGCTCCTCGGTCCGGCGGGTCTGATGCTGCCCCGTAGTCTGACGCACATCCTGCGAGTGGGGCTGGCCGCCAACCTGCAGTATCGCCTGCAGCAGGCCGAAGCAGCTGGTCTTCCCGCCAAGGACGGCCGCGAGTCTCTGCAGCAGGACGACGCCGCCCTGTCCCTCTGGTCCGAACGGTTTCACCACCTGCCGCCCTGGGACGAATCCCTGCACGACATGCTGATCCCGATGAACGACACCACGCCGGAAGCGGCACTGAGCATGATCCTCGAAAACGTGGGTAATCCCGCACTGACCCGCAGCGGCGAAGTGGAGCAGGCACTGGCGGACTTCGCCCTCGCCGCCCGGGTGAACGTGGCCCTGGCCGAAAAAGGCCACGATGTCTATGTCGACAGTGAAAACGGCCGACTGACCGTGACGATCAACAAATATGTCCTGCGTCTCAAACGCCTGGAAAAGGAACTGGTCACCTTGGCCGGGTCCGTCGAGGGTGTGCACGGCGTGGAGACACGACTGGGGCACAATTTCATGAAGGACCAGCCGAAGATCTATCCCCGTCTCGATGTGGACATGCCCTCGAGGGTGTTGCTGGTTGACGACGAAAAGGAATTCGTCCACACCCTCTCCGAGCGTTTGCAAACGAGAAACCTCGACACGTCCGTGGCCTATGACGGCGAGCAGGCCCTGAGCATGCTGCAGACCGACCCGCCCGGCGTGATGGTCCTCGACCTGAAGATGCCGGGCCTGGACGGGCTGGAAGTGCTGCGCCGGGTAAAGAAACTCCACCCCGAGGTGGAGGTGATCATCCTTTCCGGCCACGGTTCGGACGCCGAACAAAACCTGGCCATGGAACTCGGCGCCTTCGCCTATCTGCAGAAACCGGCCGACATCGATGTGCTGGCCGCGACGATGAAGGCGGCAAACCAGAAGGTGCAGGAGGCCGCGGACCGGGAAAAGGGGGATGCCCCCTCCGCGTGAAGAGGGAGCCGCCCAGCAGAGCAAGGAGAGGCCATGGTCCAGCCGGCTGCACAACAGCAGAGCACTGCAATCGGCCAGCCGCCCGAAGAGGCCGGTTCCTCCCGGGACCGCTACCGCCGGCTGTTCAAAGCCGTTGCGCTCTCCACCTGTATCGTCTCCATCGCACCGCTGATCATCCTGGCGGTGCTCAACTACCACCAGTACAAGCGGGCGTACCGCGCCGACCTGATCCACCCCATCTCCCTGCTCACCTCGAACACCAAGCGCTCCCTCGAATTCTTCCTCTCCCAGCGGCGCTCGGCGCTGAACATGATCATCAACGACAAGTCCTTTGACGAACTGTGCGACCAGCAGCGGCTGGAAGAGATCTTCAGCAACCTCAAAACCTCCTTTGGCGGGGGCTTCGTGGACCTGGGGCTGATTGACGACGCCGGCAACCAGTGCTCCTATGTCGGCCCCTTCCAGCTGGAGGGCATCAACTACGCCGACCAGCAGTGGTTCCGCGAGGTGTCCCTCCGCGGCGTTTACGTCAGCAACGTCTTCAAAGGCTTTCGCAAGGTGCCGCACTTCGTCATCGCCGTCAAACACGAAACCGGACCGCGGACCTACCACATCCTTCGCGCCACCGTGGACACCGAGATGCTCAACGACCAGATCCTGCACCTCAGTGCCCGGCCGTCCAGCGATGCCTTCCTGATCAGCCGCAAGGGTGTGCTGCAGAGCCCTTCACGGATCTACGGCGACGTGCTGGACCGCTTCCCGCTGGAAGTGCCCCCCTACTCGGTAAAGGTGGAGGTGATCGAGCAACTTGACGAGCGGGGCCGTCCGCTGATCCTGGGCTACGCCTATATCGAAAGCACCTCCTTCATTTTCATGCTGATCAACCGGCCGGAAGCGATCATGGGCAACTGGCTCAACCTGCGCAGCGAACTGATCATCTTCACCGCGGTGAGCGCCCTGCTTATCCTGGCGGTTATCTTCTGGGGTTCGAACTACATGGTCAGCCGCCTGCGGGCCGCTGACGCCAGGCGCGCGGCGGTGTTCCACAACATGGAGTACACCAACAAGATGGCCACCATCGGCCGGCTGGCCGCCGGTGTGGCCCACGAGATCAACAATCCCCTGGCCATCATCAACGAGAAGGCGGGTCTGCTCGACGACCTGGTGCACATGGCCGGGGAGCACCCGCTGAACGACAAGCTGCGGAGTATCGTCGGCTCGATCATCAAGTCGGTGGAGCGCTGCAGCGACATCACCCACCGGTTGCTGGGTTTCGCCCGGCAACGCGAGGCGCGTACAGAGATGATCAACCTCGAATCGCTGCTCAAGGAGGTGCTGGGATTTCTCGGTAAATCCGCGCTGCACCGCGACATCGAGGTCAACTTCAATATTCCCGGTGACCTCCCGGCCATCGAAAGCGACCGCCGGCAGTTGCAGCAGATTTTCCTCAACATCATCAACAACGCCTTTGCCGCCATCGACGATGGCGGCCGTATCGATATCGGCATGATCGCGATCGATGATGGTTCGGTGGGGGTCAGCATCACCGACAACGGCAGCGGGATTTCCGAAGAGAACATGAAACATATATTCGAACCGTTCTTCACCACCAAGAAGGGATACGGAACCGGCCTCGGCCTCTCCATCACCTTCAGCATGGTGGACAAGATCGGTGGCAGCATCGACGTGCAGAGCGTCGAAGGCGAGGGAACCACGTTTACCGTCCGGCTGCCGGTGGTAGGGGAAAATGCCTAGGAGATACCCATGGACGGCCTGAGAGTGCTGTTGGTCGACGACGAGGAGGAGTTGGTCGAGACCCTGGTGGAGCGGCTCCAGATTCGCGGATTCCAGGCCGAGGGGGTGACCCGGGGTGTTGATGCCATCCAGCGAATACGCGAAGGCGACTTTGCGGTGGTTGTGCTGGACATGAAAATGCCGGGATTGGATGGTCTGGACGTAATCGGGCAATTGAAGCACGACCGGGCCGATATCCAGGTCATCCTGCTCACCGGGCACGGTTCGTCGGAAGACGCGGCACTGGGTCTCGAAGCCGGCGCCTTCGATTACCTGATCAAACCGGTGGACATCAACGAGTTGATCGAAATCATTCGTAAGGCGGCCGATCGCTAAGCGAGGACAGGAAGGCCCGGCAATGGACCAGGAAGACCACGGAAACCGGCTGCTCCGTGAGGGGGGGCTGGCGTTTTTTGGCGCGATAACGGCCAGCCTGTCCCACGAAATCAACAATGTGCTGGCCATCGTCGGCGAGCTATCCGGGCTGCTGGGCGACCTGCTCCAGGGATCCGCCGCCGGAAGGCCGCTGGATCCTGAACGGCTGGACAGCATCTCCCGCCGGGTCAACGAGCAGGTGGAACGGGGCAAGCGTCTTGTCAAACGGCTCAACCGTTTTGCCCACACCGTGGACCAGCCGTTCACCACGGTCAACGTCAACGAGACCATGGAGCTGATCACCACCCTCTGTCAGCGGTTTGCCGGCTTGAAGCAGACGACTCTGGAAACCGAATTGCCCGCCGAAGAGCTGGTGGTGGAAACCTCGGCCTTCGGATTGATGCAGGCCGCCCACCTCTGCATCGATCTGGCACTGGCGGCCGGCGAGAGTAGCTCGAACACTGTCAGTGCCGGCTTCAGCAAAGCCGATGACGGCGGCGTCACCGTTTTCGTCACCGGTTCCGCGGAGATCCGTATGGAAGGCAGAACCACTGAGAGGCTGGCCTACCTGTCGGTGCTTATGAACAACCTTGGCGGCACGGTGGTCTGTTCCCCGGAATCGGACCCCCGCCGCTTTGTGCTGCACACGCCACGCACCAGAATTGCGGTGCCGGCAGCTCACTGAAGACCTGGGAGGCGTGCAATGGCTGGTGAAAAGATACTGCTCGTCGATGACGAGGAGGAATTCGTCAAGATCCTTGCCGAGCGCATGGAAGCCCGCGGCATGAAGGTCACCCTGGCCTTCAGCGGCGACGGGGCGATTGCAGAGGCCGGCAAATCAGACTTCGACGCCGTGGTTCTCGACCTGGCCATGCCGGGCCGGGACGGCATCGATACGCTGAAAGAACTGCTGGTGATCAACGGCGACCTGCAGGTGATCCTGCTCACCGGGCACGCCACGGTGGACAAGGGGGTGCAGTCGATAAAACTCGGGGCCAGGGATTTTCTGGAGAAACCGCTGGACTTCGAGAAACTGCTGCAGAAAATCGCCAGTGCCGCGGCGGCAAAGTTCCGCATCGACCAGCAGAAATCCAAACAGAACATCAACGACATTCTCAAGAAAAAGGGCTGGTAGACGGGAATGGAAAAAGCGAAAAGCACTGCTGTTGACTGGAAGAGAGCCTCCCTGCTTCTGCTCGGCGTCGCACTGTTTACCGTGGTCTACCTCCTGCCTCCGGTGTCCCCGGCGGTTGACCCCCAGGGTCAGGCCTTCGAACTGAGCCGCGAGGGCAAGGCGGCCCTGGCCCTCTTTCTCCTCGCCGCCACCTGGTGGGTTTTCGAGGTTGTGCCCATCGGCATCACCAGCATCACCATCGGGGTGATGCAGGCGCTGTTCATGATCCGTGATGCCCGCACCGCCTTCACCGACTTCATGGACCCCTCGGTCTGGTTCATCATCGGTTCGCTGGTCATCGGCATGGTCTTCACCAAGTCCGGACTGACCCAGCGCATGGCGTACAAAATGCTGGTGCTGGTTGGTGAACGGACGAGCATGATCTACCTCGGTTGTTTCACCCTGACCTCGGCCCTGACCCTGATCATGGCTCACACAGCAGTGGCCGCCACCATCTACCCCCTGCTGATGGCGATCTACACCATGTATGACGAGGAGCGCAACCCCTCGAAATTCGGCAAGGGTCTGTTCATCGGCATGGCCTTCGTCGCCGGCGCGGGGAGTATCATCACCCTGCTGGGCGCGGCCCGCGGGGCGGTGGCTCTCGGTTTCTACCGCGACATCACCGGTGTGGATATCAGTTTCTTCACCATTACCTACTACATGCTGCCGGTGGGTGTGTTGATGACCTTCCTGCTCTGGGGCTTCTTCATGGTCTTCTTCAAACCGGAACGCAAGACTATCCCCGGCCTCCGCGAGCGGGCCAAGACCCTGCACGCCAACCTCGGACCGATCACCAGGGTGGAGATCACGACCCTGGTCATCGTCTTCGGCGCCATCGCCATCATGAGCCTGCGCTCCTTTGTCCCGGCCCTGGCTACGTTGAACAAGAGCGCCATCATCCTCTGCTCCACGGTGCTCTTCTTTGTCTTCCGCATCCTCGACCTGGAGGATCTGGAGGACACCCCGTGGAACATCGTCCTGCTCTTCGGCGGAGCGATGAGCATCGGCTTCTGCCTCTGGCAGACCGGTGCCGCCACGTGGCTGGCCATCATCTGGCTCAACCTCTTCCAGAACGCCCCCTGGTTCGTCTTTGTCATGGGCGTCTCGTTCTTTGTCATGCTGATGACCAACTTCATCATGAACGTGGCGGCCATCGCCATCGTCCTGCCGGTGGCCCTGGTGCTCGGCCCCTACCTGGGAACCGCACCGGAGGTAATCCTCTTCTCAGCCCTGGTCACCGCGGGCATGCCCTTCCTGCTATTGGTGGGCGCCGCACCAAATGCCATCGCCTACAGCAGCGGATTGTTCACCACCCGGGAGTTCTTTGTCGCCGGGATACCGGCCAGCGCGCTGCTGATGGTGGTTCTGGCTCTGTTCGTCTGGTTGATCTGGCCGATGATGGGTATGCCGGTGCAGATCGGCTGAAGTGACGTTACAACCCCGCTCACACCACCAGTTTGACGGGGATTCCCTTAACGGATATGCCGCGTATCTCGCAGCCTGTCCGTTTGTACGGCGAACGCAACTGCACAGCTTTCCTCTTGATTTCAAAGGTTGTTCTTGGAGAATAGAAGATTTTGCCCATGAACTCGCATTGCATGTTTTGCAATGTTTCCTGATTTCAATGGGTAACCTAATTGTTGTTATGTGGTCAATTGAAAAGGATTTAATTGAAGGTAGTTAGATTACTCGTAGGGAAATGGAGGGAATCATGGAAAAGCTGGTTATGCTATCCCAATGTGCTAGCGGTTTAGGGTTCTTTCTTCTTGGCGTAGCTGCCATTTGGT
>RCNC010000156.1_pt1 | contig 37826 bp, 33 predicted proteins | sample 2041301 | NCBI WGS metagenome assembly RCNC01 (sample SAMN09708231, study PRJNA481090) | Marine sediment metagenome, whole genome shotgun sequencing project. | biome: marine sediment; feature: ocean; material: sediment; isolation source: Sewage treatment plant 13A marine sediment (STP13A) ...
ACCCGATCGCGAGACTTCTGTTGATGGGCTTCTGAAAGAATCCACCCAAACCAAGCCGGGATATGTGTACCTGCCGTCTGAGACCTCCAAAAACACGGATGTTTTTGAAGAGCCTACACGGACGTACTTGTGGCGAGTCTCAGAGGGCAGGTACACGTGTCGCGGCGATCGATTGGCACTGGTCTTACAGGATTCTTTTGGGATTCGCCGGGAGTTGGGTATACCTCGCTGACATGATAACCTCGTATATACCCGTCCTGTTCAAGCTTATTATGGGCGACTACGAATCAGAGGTTCTTTGAATTGAGAATAGGTATTACAGACTCCGGCGTCGGTGGATTGTCAGTTTGTGCTGAAGTTGAGGCGAAGCTACGCCGTTCGCCCATTCAGGCAGACGTTGAGCTACTCTACCTGAACGCCGCGATTGAAGATGATTACGCCTACAATTCCATGCCGGACCGTCAAACCAAGCTCCAGGCCTTTGACCGGTTCCTGCACAGTGTTCAGGAAAGGTATCAACCGGATCTACTTTTTATTGCCTGCAACACGCTGAGTGTGCTTTACCAGGATCCGTATTTCGATCACCACAGGCATATTCCTATCGAGGGTATAGTTGATACCGGTGTGCGTGAAATGCTGGCTGCATATGAACGTGACAATGGCATCACATTTATCATTTTTGCAACACCGACCACTGTCGAAGAAGCCGTTTATAGCAAACGCTTAAAGGTACACGGCGTCCCGGCAAACCAGGTTGCCGAACAGGCCTGCCCCGGTCTGCCGGATGCCATTTCCAATGATGGCAGCGGGCAGCTAACAGCCAGCCTGTTGAGAAATTTTGTACCCGCTGCTCTGAAACAATTCGATCGTACACCTGAAAATGTGATGGCCTTCCTCGGCTGTACACACTATGGCTATCAGGCCGCCCAGTTTGAGAAGGCTTTGCAGCCTCTGATCCCAAGACTAAGGATCATGAACCCCAATGAAGGTGCTGCAGATACGATTCTTTCGAGCTTGAATACCGAACCGGGCCAGGGCGGCTTGAAAGTCGAATTTATCACGCGGTATACCATCCCGAACGTAGCAATTAAATCACTTTCAGGTTATATCGGCAAAAAGGCTCCGGCAACATTATCGGCCTTGAAGAATTTTACGCTTATACCGGAACTATGCGGAAAACTGTAAGCAATTCTTTTTGTTAATCTTGTAGTGATTATTGGTTTACGTGTATTCTGTGGGTATAATCGCCCGCTAACAATAATTACCCACTGTGATCACTCATATGCATATTAAAAAAATTCTGCTTACTTTGCTATTGTCCCTGGTATCCATCAATGCAATCGCTGCAGGGGACTACAAGGCTGGCAAGATAAAGGCCTATACCTGCTCCGGTTGTCATGGAATTGTCGGTTATAACAATACCTACCCGACTTATCATGTTCCCCGAATCGGTGGGCAAAACAAGGAATACCTGGTTATCGCATTGCAGGGGTTCAAATCCGGCGAACGCCAACATAAAACCATGAACCTTCAAGCTGAAGCACTTTCAGATCAGGATATTGAAGATATCGCTGTATATCTTGCTGGACAAACAAAAAATTCGGGTGCTGAATAAAATGAACAGATTCCAATCAACATTAGCCGTCACCCTTCTCTCATTGATTCCTGCCATGGCATATTCAGCCGGCAATGCCGCTGAAGGAAAGAACAAATCTGCAGTTTGCCACGCCTGTCATGGCCCCGCTGGCCAGAGCACTCAACCGATTTACCCCAACCTTGGTGGACAGCAGCAGTCCTACCTGATCAAGACGCTGCAAGGTTTCCGTGACGGTAGCCGCCAGAATGCCATCATGAATGGGTTTGCCGCAAACCTCAGTGATGCAGATATAAAAGACATCACGGCCTGGTATGCGAGTCAGTCAGGATTGGTAGAAATTAAGGATAAATAAGCATTGAATGGTGGACATGAATGTCCACCATTCAGGATTACTTGTAGTACGGATTCTCACCACTATCGTGATCAGTGGCATCAATCACAGCGGTAATTTCCGGGAAGTACTCTTTAAGTGTCTTTTCAATACCACCTTGCAGGGTCTCATTGACCATACCGCATCCGTGACAACCACCGCCAAAGCGTAATACAACTTCATTATCTGGTGTTATCTGCTCCAGCGAAACCATGCCACCGTGACCGGCCAGACCAGGATTGATTTCCCCTTCCAGAACCCAGGCAATTTTTTCGGCCAAATCCGCCATTTCGTCTGGCTTTTTGCCCTTGATACCCGGTGCCTTGATGCTTAGCTGACCACCGGCATCGGTTGTTTCAAAATCTATTTTTGCCTTTTCAAGCCATTCTTCGCTGCCAGCGGAAACATATAAATTAAACTGGTCATAGTTGAACTCGAGTTCCTTCCCGCCGGATTGACCCGGAACGTGGAACTGCAGATCACAGGAGGCAAGCGCTGTTCCCGGTTTGAGAACGGTTAAAAGCAAACCGATATCATCCATTTCCTGCTGTGCAATCAATCTTCCAAAGTATTCCTGGGCACTTTCTGTAATCTCAATCATTTATATTCCAATTATCAATAGGGTTATTGGCCTGACAGGCATCTCAATACAGGGCTTTGGCAAGCATTGGCAACGAAATATCCAACCGCCAGTCCATACCTGAATGAGTGCCATCGAACTCATCAAAATGGTGATCAATACCCAGTTTTTCAAGGCGTTTAATAAAGGCACGTGTTCCATACTGAATGTTGTACTGGTCTCGGCTTCCAACGTCGATATAGAGTAGTTTTAACGACGCGAGTTCCGCTGCATATGATTCGAACAAATTCAAGGGGTCATGGCGTAACCAACGACTCCAGCGAAACTCGTCCAGCTCGCAGGTATGCAGATCAAATGGTAATTGAATAGCAGACTCCGGACTCTCACCAGGGTCATAACTGGCTGCCATAGCCAAAGTAAGGAGAGTGGAGTAATCCGGTGAACCCGGTGATTTCTTAAGCCAGAAGTTTTTCAGAAAACGATAAGGATCGCCACCCAACCCTGACAAAACAGCTGCTGCACGGGGGAAATCAGGCCGGTATACCCATTCAAAACCAATATCACCTGCATGTGATGCCAGTCCTCCCCAGGTTTCCGGGTAATACATAGCATGCACCAGCGCACCATATCCACCTGATGATTTTCCGAATACACCGCGACCATCCCGACCGTCAATGACATTGACCCGTTCTGACAGAAACGGCACCAACTCCTCCACCACGTAGTCGGCATAACGACCGACAGCACTAGAGTTCACGTATTGATTGCCACCCAACGAGCTATAACAATCCGGCATTGGTACGACTACTGGCGGCATGACGCCACTGCCAATTAATCGGTCCAAACGTTGCGGCAGGTTTTCACCCTGGTTTCTCCAGTTCAAATGACCGGGGCCAGCATTGGTGAATGCGGCGAAATCCCACAAGGCGACATAGGCACTTCCTGACTCGGAATAACCTGGCGGCAAATAAACGTGAAAATCCCGTTTTGAAGGATCAGACCAGATATTGTCCTGCAACACCTCTGAAGTGTGTTTGAAACAAACAACTTCACCTTCAGGCCAATCGCATTGGGGGCGTACAGTCATCTGCCCGGCGAACCTATCACCGATTCAAAATACGCCAGCAAATCTTCACGTAGATCAGCATGTTCAAGTGCATAATCAGACATGGACAGTCAGGGCTTCCTTAACTGCTTTTATAGATTGGGATAACTTTTGCCGGTTCCGTATTGAAACCGGATTTAGCCAGCTCCGGTACAAGACGTACCAGTGCCTTTTTGAGGTATTTGGTATCGTAACGCCTGACGGCCAGCTCAGACCCTCTCAACTCTGCACGTAACTCATCCCAGTCGGCCACGCGCGGGTGCGCCAGCAGGATTTTTTCGTGTGATGTCTGTTCATAGGGCTCAAGTTCATGAAATAACTGCTCGAACAACTTTTCACCGGGACGCAGACCGGTATAAATAATCTCGATATCCTGTCCAGGCTCCTTGCCAGCAAGACGAATCAGGTGCTCCGCCAGGTAGGTAATATTGACCGGTTCACCCATATCCAGCACATAGATTTCTCCACCACTGCCCAGTACAGCGGCCTGCATGATCAACTGGCTGGCCTCGGAAATGGTCATGAAATAACGGGATATTTCCGGATGGGTTACAGTCACCGGACCACCTTTGGCAATCTGTTCCTGGAATAACGGCACCACACTGCCATTTGAATTCAATACGTTGCCGAACCGGACCGTTATGAAGCGTGTTTGCGAACGGGCATTCATGTTCTGACAATACATCTCAGCAACACGTTTGGTTGCACCCATGATATTGGCCGGGTTAACGGCCTTATCGGTCGAGATCAATACGAAGGTACCGACGCCATGACGCTCTGCCGCTTCGGCCACACGCATGGTTCCATAGACATTATTTCGGAATGCTTCGCGAATCTGTGTCTGCAATATCGGCAGATGTTTATAAGCTGCCGCATGAAACACCACATCCGGTTTGTAATCGCCAATGACCTTTTCGACCGTCGCAGGATCGCAGATGTCACCGAGCACCGAATAAAATAACAGGTCGTGGTAATCACTGCGTAACTCGTGATCAATCTTGTATAGGGAATATTCACTATGATCTATGACAATCAATTCAACCGGGTTCAGACGGGCGATCTGACGACAGAGTTCTGAGCCAATTGAACCCCCACCACCGGTAATCATCACACGTTTGCCTACCAGGACTTCGCGTATGGACTCCCACTCCAATGACACTGGATCACGGCCTAACAGGTCATCAATAACCACCCGTTTCAGGTCACCGATATTGGTTGCCTGAGAGCCAAGGTCCTGCAAGGTTGGCAGTGTACGAAATTCAAATTCGCTGAGTTCACAAATCTCAACGATACGTTGCATTTGTTGATTACTCGCTGAGGGCATCGCAATGATGGCCAATTCGGCCTGGTAATTTGAACCAACCCGTGGCAATTGGTCGATGGCTCCTAGCACTGGAACACCATGGACTTGCGCCCCACGCAAGCGTCTGTCGTCATCCAGGAAGCCGACCACATCGAAGCCTCCGCGCCGCCGCAATTCCCTTTCAAGCATGGCGCCGGAACGTCCCGCGCCCAGAATCAGGACCCGCTTGAAGCCCTTATCGGATGTTGAAATCGATACCTGTGAGTCCTTCCAAAACCGGTAACACATCCTTGGCAAACCCAACAGCACAAACAGTAATACCGGGTAAATCAAGGCTGTTGGCATCCACTGAGAGATTGCTGTACCTTGTGCCAGGGCCATTACCGCCATGATCGCGATCGTGCCAAAGGCACTTGCACGGGCGATGTTCCACATGTCCTGAAAACTGGCGAAACGCCAAAGTCCCTTGTACAGACCTGTTGCCCACAGCACACTGCCCTGCAGCGCAAGAACAATAAGCAAACCTGTCAGTGTAGAAATATTATTACCGAGGGGATGCGCGGAGGTACTTTCCATCAACCAGACTGCAGCAAACCACGCAACCACGACCATACAAAAATCATGCACAATGACAGCCGCACGAGGGTGGCGAATGAATTCGATTATTCTTGTCATTTCATTTGCACTTTGGCAATCATGCCAAGCCTCCACTTTGCGATATGCCAGCATGTTCCGAGTAAAATCAAGGTTAATCCTACTGTCACTGTGGCATATTGCGGATATATTCCTAGCAGCACCAGGGCTGGCAGCACCACAATCACGTTAACGGATTGATAAATCAGCAAAACCTGGCGATGCGACCATCCCTGGGCGATCAACCGTTGGTAAACGTGTTGGGCGTGCGCAGTATACCACCGCTCTCCACACAATACCCTCGAAAGCAACGTCAGTGTTGCATCAACAATAAACACAGACATGATCAGAATTACCACAGGCAAATTCAAGCTACCCGTCATAACCCCAAAAACACTCAGGGAAGCAAATATAAAACCTAGGGGAACACTGGCCACATCACCCATAAACACGCGTGCATGGGGGAAATTTAACGGCAGGAAACCCGCACAGGCAGCTGCAACAACCAAAGCGACAAGAGCCATCGTATGCTGCTCACCAATTTGAAAGAAAACTGCCATTGTCATGCCTGCAAACACTCCCTGAAAGCCTGCCATGCCATTGCTACCATCCATGAAGTTATACAGGTTCATCATCCAGACCATTGCCACAGTAGTGACTGCTAGCAGACCCATATTCTTCAATGAAAATTCCGACCAACCGAAGCCTAACAGCCAAAGACTGACTGCAAGCTGAACCAATAAACGAATTATTGAAGAAACCGGAAATTTATCATCACGCCAACCGACAACTGCAAGCAAAACGACACCAGGAAGCATGTTCTGCCACCAGAAGTCAGCCAGGGGAATGACCAATTGCAAGCAAACTGTTGTCACCACGATGCTGAATATCAAACCCAGCCCACCACCGGTAGGCGTTGCAAGCTCGTGGCTTTGACGTTCACCCGGCTGGGCGATCATGCCCGACTTTTCAGCCATTGCCGTGGCCATGGTACAACTGAAAAAGCTCAAAATACCTGCGAACAAACTAACTGCTACCCACAGGGTCACGGTTTATTCACCCAGGACACCGCGGATAATTCGCGTCGTACTCCAGTTCTTGCAACTGGGACATTGCCAATGATGACTATGCCCTGCATAGCCGCAATGCGTGCAGCGGTAGGATGGTTGTCGGGCCAGTAATTTCTGTGCGACTGCACGCAGAATCTCATCACCAGACTCTGTTTCCGGACCACCTTCGAGCTTCAGCTCTATCAGGTGATCCAGTCCTTTGACCGATGGCCGCAGGGTCAGCGCCTCAGCCAGGTAGCGGGTCGCGGCTTCCAGGCCCTGTTCTTCCCGGATCACATCCGTCCGTGACAATAGCAGGCTGATGCCATCGTAATTTTCGGTCCAGCTTTCCATGATTGCCAGGGCCCGGGGAAACTCTTCCGCTTTTTGAGCACAAGCCAGGTACGATGGCAGAATGTCATGGATGTACTCCATGTCCATCTCTGCAATTTCTTCATATACATCCAGAGCCTCGGAGTACATCTCCTGTTGGCCGGCAATTCGTGCAAGAATGAACCTTGCTCTGATGCTCTCTGGAAAATAACGCCTGGCCTTACGCAAGTGTTTTCTGGCAGCAGCAGGTTTATTTTCCTGTAGGTCAATTTCCGCCATTTCACAGCAAAAATGGGCCATGACCAGACCCATTTTCTCATCCGTCACGGCTTCGAGCTGTATGGCTTGCTGCAAGGCCTTTTCCCAATCTTTTTCCTGCTGGTAAATATCAAGCAGATGCCGTAGGGCGGAAGGTGCATGTGATTCACGCTCAATCAATTCATTGAACAGGTTCTCAGCACGGTCAAACAGACCTGCGCGCATATAGTCCTCACCCAATTCAAGTAATGCACGGGTTTTCTGAGACTCATCCAGACCCGGTTTTGAAATAATGTTCTGGTGAACTCTAATCGCCCGCTCAACCTCACCGCGGCGCCGGAACAGACTGCCCAATGCAAGATGCGTCTCTACGGTATCGGCAGTGACCTCTGCCATTTCGATAAATACAGCGATTGCCTTATCGGGTTGCTCATCCAGCAGGTAATTGAGTCCCTGAAAATAGCGACTGCTAAAATTACGATTTCGTTTGCGCTCCCCACGGGAGGTAGTGCTTTTAGCGATGATCCAGGTCGCCCAGGCTGTCGCCGGAATCAGAGCGAGCAACAGGACTTCAATCATCAGGTTGGCTTATACCAGGGGTATCTTGATCGCCAGGGTTCTCTGCTTTTGGTAGTGCGGCCCGGGCTTTGCGTAACTGAAGCCTTAACGGCAGGACACGGGCGAGGTACAACATGCTCAAACCCGTTAGTACGCCCAGTGAAAAGCCCAGCAAAATCACCAGACCGAGGGAGAGTTCAAACTGAACCCAAAGAAGATCCAGTTGAACAAGATCCGAATTAAGCGTGCCAACCAGCAGCCCAACCACAATGGCTGCGATGGCCACCAGGATAAAGCCTATTCTTTTCACAAGAAATTCAATCCTGTTTTAATATCAGGAGATATTATTTACCCGTTCGCGCAACGATTTACCAGGTTTAAAATGTGGTACATGTTTACCTGGCAATGCAACGGCTTCGCCGGTTTTTGGGTTGCGGCCCATTCTTGGCGCACGATAATGTAACGAAAAACTTCCGAAACCCCTGATTTCGATTCGCTCTCCTGTTGATAACGAACCACTCATTTGTTCCAATATGGATTTAACACCAAGTTCAACATCCAGATGTGCGAGATGTTGTTGTACATCTGCCAGACGGTCAATCAATTCTGATTTTGTCATTGGTCCTCACGTTCCTGTTTTGTATTTATTCAAGTCTGTCATAAAAACGGGCGATTCTGCATGAACCGCCCGTTTCCTGGATTAACTATCCTGATCGAGCTGTGCTTTGAGCAACTCACCCAGTGAAGTCGTTCCACTGGAGGCGTTCTGCGCATGATAATCCTCAAGCGCTTCAGCGAGTTCATCATCTTCAAGCGCTCGAATGGACAGCGCCAGGCTGCGATTCTTGCGATCAAGACTGATGAATTTAGCTTCAATCTCATCACCAACACTGAGTTCTTTGGAAGCATCTTCAACACGTTCTTTCTTGATATCAGAAGCGCGAAGATATCCTTCAACCCCATCTGACAGTTCGATAATTGCACCGCGTTGATCAACTTCCTTAACCGTACCTTTCACCTGGCTTCCACGGGGGTGTTCCGCCATGAAGGTAGCAAAAGGATCCTGATCCAACTGCTTCAGACCCAGTGAAATACGTTCACGTTCAGGATCAACAGCCAGCACAACCGCTTCTACTTCCTCGCCCTTGCTGAAGTTACGCACAGACTCATCACCCGGTGTGAGCCATGAAATATCAGACAAGTGAACCAGACCATCGATACCGCCGTCCAGGCCAATAAAGATACCAAAATCGGTAATGGATTTGATGGCGCCGGTAACACGATCACCCTTGTTATGGGTAGCGGCAAAAGTCTCCCACGGGTTGGAAGCACACTGCTTCATACCCAGTGAAATACGGCGACGCTCTTCATCGATCTCCAGAACCATGACTTCAGTTTCGTCACCGGTCTGAACAACCTTGGCCGGATTGACGTTCTTGTTGGTCCAATCCATTTCGGATACGTGAACCAAACCTTCAACACCGTCTTCGATTTCAACAAAACAACCATAATCGGTGATGTTTGAAACATGACCAAATAAACGTGCACCGACCGGATAACGACGGGCCAGATCACTCCATGGATCATCACCCAACTGTTTCAGACCGAGTGAAACACGATTACGCTCACGATCGAAACGCAGTACACGTACTTCCAACTCATCACCGACATTGACGACTTCGGAGGGGTGGCGAACACGCTTCCAGGCCATATCAGTAATATGTAACAGGCCATCAATACCGCCGAGATCAATAAATGCACCATAATCGGTGAGGTTCTTGACCACGCCTTTAACAATGACACCCTCTTCCAGGCCTTCGAGCAGCTGCTCGCGCTCTGCGCTGAACTCAAGTTCAACAACGGCACGGCGGGAAACTACAACATTGTTACGTTTACGATCCAGTTTGATGATTTTGAAATCGAGATCCTTGCCTTCAAGATAAGCGGGATCACGAACCGGACGTACATCAACCAGGGAACCCGGCAGGAATGCACGGATATCGTTGATATCGACCGTAAAGCCACCTTTGACTTTTCCGCTGATTTTGCCCTGTACGGTCTCTGCGTCCTCGAATGCACTCTCGAGTTTGTCCCAAACCATTGCACGTTTGGCTTTTTCCCGAGACAGGCGGGTTTCACCGTAACCGTCTTCAACGGCTTCCAGGGCAACTTCTACACTATCCCCAACTGCTACTTCCAGTTCACCGCTCAGAGAACGGAACTGGTAGATGGGCACAATGCCCTCTGATTTTAATCCGGCGTTGACGACAACGGCGTCGTCTCTGATTTCTACTACCGTACCGGTAATGATAGTACCTGGCTTCAGGCTTTGTGAAGCGATGCTTTGTTCAAATAATTCAGCGAAACTTTCAGTCATTAGTTTAATCTCAACAAACATTCCCAAAAAACAGCGGAATGTCCACCTGGTAATGGGGCACAAAATTGTGCCAGTTAAAAAGCCCGTCACCCACCGTGGGCAATAGTGCTTTATCCCTTATAATCAGAGACTTAAAACACAGAATCAGGCCAAAGAAACGATCTTATCAAACACCTCGTCAATGCTCAATTCCGTCGAATCAATGATCACTGCGTCTTCAGCTGGTCTTAGCGGTGCAACGCTACGCGACTGATCGCGTAAATCGCGAGCTTTGATCTCTCTGAAAAGGCGCGTGAGATTAACACTTTCCCCTTTGTCTTTCAACTGCTTATACCTTCGTTCGGCACGAATTTCCGCACTTGCAGTCAGAAATATCTTGAGCTTTGCATCCGGAAAAATCACAGTTCCCATATCGCGACCATCGGCAACCAACCCTGGAGACTGCCGGAAAAGTCTTTGTCGAGTCACCAATGCAGCCCTTACAGCCGGTATTGCGGCAATTTTGGAGGCCATGACACCGGTTTCTTCAAAGCGAAGCTGATCGGTGACATCTTCTTCGTCCAGTACGGCAATGACATCATGACCAAGGGTTTCAAAACGAATATTCAATTGCGTCACAAGCCGGCCCAATGCAGCTTCATCATCCAGTGATACCTGTGCTTTGAGTACAGCCAGCGCGGTCAAACGGTAAAGCGCCCCGCTGTCGAGAAAATGCCAGCCCAGGTGTTTTGCCAGACGCGTTGTAATCGTGCCTTTACCGGAACCGCCAGGTCCGTCCACCGCTATTACAGAAACTTCGGTATCAATTGTATCCGCTTGGGTCATGCGGGATCCTCATCCCACATATTGGCGCCAAGTTGAGTGATGTCTTTTTTAAAACCGGGATATGAGGTCGCGATGTACTCTGCATCCTCAATCTGTACCCGGGACGATGCAACCAGACCCAATACGGCAAAGGACATGGCACAACGATGATCCCCGGCACTTTCAACCTGCCCTCCGGCAACCTGGCCACCCACAATATCTATGCCATCAGGATATTCTTTGAGTTCCACACCCAGCTTACGCAAACCGGTGGCCATGACCGCCAGGCGATCACTCTCCTTTACTCTCAGCTCTTCTGCTCCGCGTATCCGTGTCGTACCGGATGCCGTAACAGCAAGCGCCATCAATAATGGCAGTTCATCAATCATGTCTGGAATAAGGGATTCCGGCACATCAATCGCCTTGAGACCATCACTGAATTTCAGGCGAACATCGCCGATGGGCTCGGTACTGTGGGAGGATTGATTGATGATGTTGACATCGGCACCCATGGCCTCCAGGCAACGCAGAAAACCGATACGTGTAGGATTCAATCCAACCTGCCTGACGGTCACATCAGAAGCCGGTGTCATGGCAGCTGCAGCCAGCATAAATACGGCAGATGAAATATCACCCGGTACAGCAAAACGGGTTGCTTTTAACCGGGATCCACCATTCACACTAATTGGGGCCGGCAGTTCCACACCAAATAAAGGCAACATGCGTTCCGTGTGATCACGGCTTAAACGGGGTTCCTGCACACGGGTGATGCCACTGGCAAACAGACCGGCAAGCAGCACACAGGATTTTATCTGTGCGCTGGCCACCGGTGAACGGTATTCAATGCTTTTCAAGCCTTCGCAGGCACGAATCGAAAGAGGTGCGGTACCGGCCTGGGAAGCCGTTATGTCTGCGCCCATCAGGGTCAATGGTTTAACGACACGCCCCATGGGCCGGCTGTTCAGTGATTCATCACCACTGAGCGTGCTGTCAAAATTCTGTCCACTCAACACACCTGCCAGCAAACGCATGGCTGTACCCGAATTCCCCATATCCAGGCATCCGTCGGTTGGCGGTGTGAAAACACCACCGGTGCCAGTGACGTAAATGACATCCGACCGTCGCTCTACCTTTGCTCCCAGCTGTTCGCACGCCTTCAAAGTAGCCAGCGTGTCCTCACTTTCAAGCAGGCCGCTCAACTCAGATTGCCCACTCGCCAGGCTGGAAAAAATCAACGCTCTGTGACTTATGGATTTATCGCCTGGCGCCCTGAGCTCCCCCCTTAAACCTGAACCCGCCGGTTCAACTGTCAGAAACATGTTGCTTACTCACTGCCTTGGGATAAGAGCCCAGGACACTTGTCATACCGGTCTGCTTCTGCATCTCTTCAAGCGCGCTTTTGAGTGGTTCGGTCTCAGCGTGACCCTCCACATCAATAAAAAACACATATGACCAACTGGAAGCACTGGAAGGTCGTGACTCAATCCGACTCATATTTAAAGAGTGACGCGCCAATGGGGACAACAACGAATGCAAGGCTCCGGGACCTTCGTCGCCTGCCAGCAATAACGAGGTTTTGTCATCGCCCGAAGGTGCAAGCAATCGTCGACCTATGACCAGGAAACGTGTCGCATTATCTGCCCGATCCTCAATACGCGAAAACAATATGGGCACACCGTAAATATCGGCGGCTGACTTGCTGGAAATCGCAGCCGCATCGGGTGAATGCCTCACCCTTCTTGCCGCCTCGGCATTACTGCTGACCGCGATACATTCTGCTGACGGCAGATGCTGACGTATCCAGGCCTTACACTGAGACAAGGACTGCTGGTGAGAATAAACCCGTTCGATACCTGCCAGACCCTTGGACTGGCTTAACAGGTTGTGATGAATGGGCATCTCAATTTCACCACAAATTTTCAGATCTGAGTCTACAAAGCGGTCCAGTGTGTGACTGACGATACCCTGGTTAGAATTCTCTACAGGTACTACCCCAAAATCTGCCTCGGTGGATTCGACCTGTGTAAAAACATCATCAATTCCCGTCACGCCAAGCGACTGTACAGAATGACCAAAATGGAGGTATACCGCCTGCTGGGTAAAAGTACCCTCCGGACCGAGGTAAGCGATCTTCAGAGGTTCCTGTTGCGCCATGCAAACGGACATGATCTCCCGGAACAGACGCAACAACTCGGCATCGCTGATCGGACCTTCATTGCGTTCACGAACGGCCCTGAGAACCTGCGCCTCACGCTCTGGCCGGTAATAATCCACGGCGTTATCCAGTTGCCCTTTAGATTCACGCACAGCCCATGCCAAGCGTGCGCGATCGGAGATCAGGGTTTGAATCTGTGCATCCAGCGCATCGATTTTTAATCGTACGTCACTAAGCTTGGACTCCTTTGCCCTGTCCACCTTATTTTCTTTGTTTTTCATCAACCTGCTTTGCTCTCAAATGCCTTCATGAAATCTATCAGCGCGTGAATACCCTCAATCGGCATTGCGTTATAAATACTGGCTCTCATACCACCCACAGAGCGATGGCCCTTCAGGCTGCTCAAGCCTGCTTCTTCCGACTCGGCTATAAACTGCCCATGCAGCGAATCATCCACGATCTGGAAAGGGATATTCATATGTGAACGAAACTCTGATGGTATGTCATTCCGGTAAAATGTACTTTCATCGAGGTAGCTGTAAAGAGTTTCCGACTTTTGCTGGTTAAGCTCGGCCATACGCTCCACCCCACCGCTGGCTTCAATCCATTCAAACACCAGGCCGGCCATATACCAGGCATAGGTCGGCGGTGTATTTAAGCGTGAACCCTGCTGATTTTGAATTTTCCACGACTGCAGATCAGGTATGACCGGGTCCAGATCCCGCAGCAGGTCTTTCCTGACGACCACGAGGGCTATGCCGGCCTGACCAATGTTCTTTTGTGCACCCGCATAGATGACACCGAATTTATTGACATCCACCGGTCTGGAAAGTATGTCGGATGACATATCAGAGACCAGCGTCAGGCTGGTTTCAGGCGGCTGTCTGAATTGCACACCTGATATGGTTTCATTGCTGACGTAATGCAGATAGGCATTATTGTCTTCGAGCAGCCACTCGTTTTCTGAGGGAATTGATTTGAAACCGGCAGCCTCGGAACTGGCTGCAAGTTGCGCGAGACCCAACCTTTGCGCAATGCCAAAGGCTTTTTTGCTCCAACTGCCATCAACGATATAGGCACCATGCCGTTGGGTACTGGCCAGGTTCAATGGAACCTGGGAGAACTGGGCCGTGGCCCCTCCAGCGAGAAACATAATGGCATAGTCATCTGAAATGCTCAGAAGACGTCTGAGGCAAGCCTCCGTCGCATCTGCCATTTCATCAAATACGCTACTACGGTGGGAGATCTCCATGACAGACATGCCAAGACCACGATAGTCCAGCATTTCTTCACAGGCTTTTTCCAAAACAGGCAACGGCAGGGTTGCAGGACCGGCACAAAAATTGAAAATTCGACTCATAGGGTTAAACCACTCATAAAGATTTATTTAATCCCTGCATCATAAGGCCTGTGAGGCCTGTCTGCCATAGTTGAAAAGGGGAAATCAGATAGCCGGTGCAGTCCGACTGTTTTCCAGCTTGGCCTGGTCAGATCGCCGGTTCTGCAAATCGTCCAGGTAGCCGTCTTCAACACCCGTGACATATTCTCCGGAAAAGCAGGAAGTATCAAACCGCGTGATACCTGCATTGCCTTCCTGGCAGGCCTCGATCAGATCATCAAGCCCCTGGTAAATCAGGCGGTCTGCGCCCAGTTCCTGTTCAATCTGTTTTTCATCACGGCCACTGGCAATCAGCTCAGAAGGCGCAGGCATGTCTATGCCATAGATATTCGGGTAACGTACCGGTGGTGAGGCCGAGGCAAAATAGACTCTCCTGGCACCGGCATCCCGGGCCATCTGGATAATCTGACGCGAGGTTGTTCCCCTGACGATGGAGTCATCCACCAGCAATACATTTTTGTCGCGAAACTCCAGATCAATGGCGTTCAGTTTTTGCCTGACCGAGCGCTTACGTTGCTCCTGTCCCGGCATGATAAATGTTCGGCCGATGTAACGGTTCTTGATAAAACCTTCCCGATATTTGACCTCCAGATCATAGGCCAACGGTAAAGCTGAAGTTCGACTGGTATCCGGTATGGGAATGACAACATCGATATCATGATCGGGCCATTCCTTCAGTATCTTACGGGCCAGTGCCTGCCCCATGCGCAATCGGGCCTTGTAAACAGAAATATCGTCAAGCATGGAATCCGGACGGGCAAAATAGACATACTCAAAAATACATGGACTGGCCGGTTCAGCGTAAGGGCTTTCATGGGTGTGTAGCTGACCATCGAGGGTAATGAACACCGCCTCACCTGGTTTTAAATCACGTATCAGCGTGAAATCCAATACATCCAGGGCCACGCTTTCCGATGCAATGGCATACTCCCTGCCTTTATCCGTATCCCTGTAGCCAAGTACGGCGGGGCGAATACCATGAGGATCCCGGAACCCCAACACACCCTTGCCGCTGATCATCGCAATCACCGAGTAAGCACCTTTGCAACGTTTGTGCATACCATCAACCGCCCTGAAGACATCTTCTGGCTGCATGCCTGCCGGACCAAGGCGGTGTAATTCATGGGCTAAAACATTCAACAATACCTCTGAATCCGATTCCGTATTGAGATGACGACGGTCGCTGTCAAATAGTTCTTTCTTTAAAGCAGTCGCATTGATCAGGTTGCCATTGTGTCCAAGCACAATGCCATAGGGAGAATTAACATAAAAGGGCTGGGATTCGTCGTAATTATCAGAACCTGCAGTAGGATACCTGACATGACCAATGCCGATGTTGCCCTTCAATTTACTGAGTTCAGAACGCGGAAATACATCCCTGACCAGACCATTGCCTTTGTACAAATGGATCCGGTGACCCTCCAGTGTGGCAATACCTGCAGCATCTTGTCCCCGATGCTGCAATATGGTCAGTGCGTCATAAATCGCGGGGGTGACTGCCTGTTTACCGACAATACCAATGATTCCACACATTCAGATTATCCTCGCGTTTAACAGGCCAGATTTTGGCCGGTATTCTAACATGCTATATATCCAGGACTTTGGCTTCTTCATCCTCTTCAAGCTCCAAATGCTCCTGGATGTAGTCAGGCAAAAACTGCTCCGCCCACTCGGCCAGGGGCATCAAACTTTGTATCGTGCGTGACTGCTGCCACCATGGATCCTGGGTCACCGGTGTCAGGCCCGCAACAAGCATCAAGGCGAGGACAAGAGCCAAACCCCTGATACCACCAAAAGCCCCACCCAGCAAACGATCGGTACCACTGAGTCCGGTTTTTTCAACCAGTTTTCCAACCAGAAAAGTCAGTAAACCACCCACCAGTAAAACTGATAGAAATACACCGGCAAACGCCAGGGATGCCCGTGCAGACGGTAGCTCAATGTGACCCTCCAACTGCATGGCCAATGCACCGGAATACTGAAAGGCTATCAAAAAGGCTGCGGCCCAGACGAGCAACGAGAACGCTTCCTCTACAAACCCCCGAATAAAGCCAACAAGTACCGATATAACAACAATACCAAGGACAACATAATCAGCGTACTCCACCGCCCTACTCCTGGGTTGTTACAAAACCATCGAGATGGTGCTCAAGTTTGACCTTACGGGCCAGTTCGGTGGCCTTTTCACGATCAAGTTCAGGCCCGATACGTACTTTGTAAACGCTACCACTGGCCGAGGTCACTTTTTCTGAGAATGCCGTCAAGCCGGAGAGACGCAATTCGGCAACCAGGCCTTCGGCACTTTTTGAGCTGCTGAAACTGCCTACCTGTACGACCCAACGAACCAATGGGTCTGCAGGTGTCGATACCGGTGCGCTATCTGCCGGTCTCAAATCGACCACGCGTGGGGTCAGATTTTTATCTTTCGAACTGATTCTGGAGACAACCGTGTCCGCCTCAGATCGCTCGGCGTATGGGCCCACGCGTACCCTGTGCAACCGTCCCGCAGTGCGATCAACCACATCCATGAGTACGGGGAAACCATCGGCTTTCAGGAGACCGGCCAGTTCGTTGGCATTTTTTTCACTACTAAAACTACCCACCTGTACCAGGTAACGCGGTGTATTCGCCGGGCTTTCAGCGGTTTCATCAATATCCAGGTTTTCAGGCCGTCCGGAACTCAAAGTGATTGAGGTGACAGGTGGCTTTACTTCAATAGCGTTCGATGGAACCGTTTCTTCAGCCTGACCACCGGTCGTACCCATTTCGTTAACTTTGGCAGTGGATGCAGAATCCTCTGCCATGGCAATCTGCGCAGCAGTACTGTCCGCGAGTTCCGTGTTGACAGGAACAACTGCTTTCCCGACCTGCACCGGCTTTTGCGTTTCGCCGTTATCTTCTTTAACAGACCCCTGCCCTAAGGCCGGCGAAGGTTTATTGGGCACGCCAACCGGGAAACGACGGGTTTCAATGGACAGTTCTTCAGGCTTTGGGGGTAATTCGATCTGGCGGGATTCCTGCTTGAGCCGGTCAGAGCTTCCACTGAGTATCATCGGTAATACGATCACTGCCAATATGATCAATACACTTGCACCGACCAGTCTCTGTTTTAATGCTTTATCCATAGTTTTACCCCGCGATATCCTGCAGATTCGCCTCAGGTGAGTTTAGCAGTATCAAGCCCATTACGCTGCATGCCCATCGCTCTTCATGTTGTACTCAAGCCAGCTGGCTGCAGCCGACACGGTCGTAAAAGAGCCAAAAACCAGGATAGTTTCATCCTCACGAACCGATGAAACAGCCTCCTGCATCGATTCGTCCAGCGAACCATATGCACTCACCGAGGCTATCGGCAAAGAGCTTTTAACCCGCCTGGCTAATGATTCGCCCGACTGACCTCTTTCCCCTGGGGAATCCGCACATAACCAGCGTTTGCAAACTTTGCCAAGAGCATGCGCCACCGCTTCGGCTGACTTATCTGCCAACATCGCCAGTACACAAGTCGTATTTGAGCGCTTGTTATCCGCCAGGTAAGCTGCAACGGCCTCGGCTGCCAGTTCGTTGTGCCCGACATCGAGCAAAATTTCGGGTGAAGAATGCACTCGCTGAAGACGACCATGTACCCGGCAGTTTTCGATGGCTGCCGATATATCGCCCGATATCCTGGTGTCCTCCGCAAAACAACCGGGATTCAATAAAGCCAACGCGGCCAATGCCGCGGCAAAATTATCCAGCTGGTGCCTGCCGCCCATTGATGGACCTGAAACAGACATCTCTTTATCAGCCATCGAAAAGCGCAGCAGACTGGAGTCCGTCGTGGAGTTGCAGACAAGATCAAAATCAAACCCTCGTCTGTACAGTGGTGCCTGTAGCTTTTCCGAGATCTGAATTATCGGTGCCGGCGGATTCTCCTCTGAACATACGACCGCCGTGCCACGACGAATAATCCCCGCTTTCTCCGTGGCAATGGAAGACAGGTCAGGGCCCAGGTATTCCTGATGATCCAGTCCAATGGGTGTAATGATCGCGCAGTCGGTATCAACAAGATTAACCGTATCCAGGCGACCACCCAGGCCGACCTCGAGGATCGCACAATCGAGCTCCGACTGTTGCAGGATCAACAGACCGGCCAGTGTCGTAAATTCAAAATAAGTCAACGATACTTCACCACGCGCCGATTCAACCTGCTCAAATGCGCGGACCAGGCAGTCATCAGATACCGGCTCACCCATGATGCTGATGCGCTCATTAAAACGAAAAATATGTGGGGAAGTGTAAGTACCAAAACGCTGACCCAGGGCACCGCTCATGACTGCCAGGTAGGCGACGGTCGAACCTTTGCCATTGGTGCCGGCAACGGTAAATATCTTACTGGCCGGCCTGGGCGAACCCATCCGTTGATAGACAGTTCCGCAGCGTTCAAGACCAAGTTCGATATTCTGAGGATGACGTTGTTCGAGCAGAACCAGCCAGGCTTCTAGTGTCATGTCCCGGAGACGTTTATAGCAATTCGCCGCTCACAGGTCGCGGCATGCTGCCTGAGCTTAAAAGTGCCAGCATCGAAGCAATCTCATCACGCATATTGCGCCGGTCCATAATCATGTCTATGGCGCCTTTTTGTAACAGAAACTCACTACGTTGAAAGCCCTCGGGCAGTTTTTCACGAACCGTCTGTTCAATAACCCTCGGCCCCGCGAAACCTATTTGTGCCAGTGGCTCTGCTACATTGATATCACCCAGCATTCCCAGGCTTGCTGACACACCACCGGTAGTCGGATGGGTTAAAACCGATATGAACGGAATGCCTTCTTCGCTTAGTTTCGCCAACACGACACTGGTCTTGGCCATTTGCATCAGAGATAACAAACCCTCCTGCATACGCGCTCCGCCACTGGCAGAAAAACACACCAGGGGAACTTTCATACGCAGACTTTCCTGGCCTGCCCGGGCAAATTTTTCACCAACCACCGAACCCATTGAGCCACCCATAAAACCAAATTCAAACGCGCAGGTAACGATATCAGCACCCTTGAGCTGACCGGCGATGGCTATCAACGCATCGGTCTCCCCGGTCTTGCGTTGGGCGGCAGAAAGCCGGTCTTTGTATTTCTTGCTGTCCTTGAAGCGCAACGCATCGACCGATTCCAGTCCCGAAGCAATTTCACGATGTTCACCCGGATCAAGGAATAACTCGAGCCGGTTGCGGGCACCTACCCGCATATGGTGACTACATTTCGGACACACTTGCAGGTTTCTTTCCAGTTCCGGGCGATACAGGACTGCCGTGCACACACTGCATTTGGTCCACAGACCTTCAGGCACATTGCGCTTGTTACCGCCTTCGGTGCGGATTCTTGAAGGTCTGAATTTTTGAAACCAACTCATATTAGTGTCTTTTATCCTATGCGAACCAATGTTTTGATTGCTATTAAGCCATATTGTCCAATGACTGACGCACCGGCGCAACAAAAGCCGTTGCAATGTCACAGGCCTCGATCGTATTTTTGGCGATAGCAAGTGCTTCAACCAATGCGCTGCCAATCACGACAGCATCGGCATGGGCGGCAACATTGACCGCCATCTCCGCATTCTTGATACCGAAACCCACAGCGACCGGCAAATCACTGAATTCCCTGATTTGCTTGATGGGTTCACTCAATTCGGGCGCATCCAGTTGCCCTGAACCCGTGATACCTTTGAGCGATACATAGTAGATAAAACCACTGGCGACGTGGCTAATGTATTTAACCCGGTCACGGGTTGTCGTTGGAGCAATCAGGCAAATCCCGTCAAGACCGGATTCGACCATTGCCACACCCAGGACATCACGCTGTTCCGGAGGACAGTCCACCAGCAGCAAGCCATCCACACCGGCAGCCACTGCATCGAACGGAAACCGTGTTCTGCCATAGCGCTCAAGCGGGTTCAAATAACCCATTAAAACCACGGGTGTGCTGGTATCTGTCTGACGAAAAACTTCGACCATTTTTAGAACCCTGTCAAGGTTGACATGTTTCTCTATGGCCCTTTCACTCGCCAACTGTATAACCGGTCCATCTGCCATCGGATCCGAAAACGGCACACCCAACTCAATCAGGTTTGCCCCTGCACCGACCAATGCATGCATCACGGCAACGGTTCCATCCGGATCAGGGTCCCCGGCGGTAATAAATGGTATCAATACTTTACGACCGGCATTCTTAGCGGCCTCAAAGCAATTTGCTATTCTCTGGCTCATAGGCTAAGCCCTTCAATTTCCGCAACGGTTTGTACATCCTTGTCACCTCTCCCTGAGAGGTTGATCAAAACTTTTTGATCCGGACGCATACCCGCAGCCAGCTTAAAACCATAAGCCAGGGCGTGGCTACTTTCCAGCGCCGGCATGATACCTTCCAGACGGGTTAACTGATGAAAGGCTTCCAGTGCTTCCTCATCAGTAACTGCAACATACTCTGCCCGGCCCGTATCTTTCAGCCAGGCATGCTCAGGCCCGACACCCGGATAATCAAGACCGGCCGATACGGAATGGGTATGGCGAATCTGGCCGGCATCATCATCCAGCAAGTAGGTACGACAACCATGAAGCACTCCCGGTCTGCCAGCACACAGCGAGGCGGCATGATCACCGGTTTCAATACCACGACCGGCTGCTTCAACACCAAACATTTTCACATTTTCATCTTTGAGGAACGGGTGAAACAAACCGATGGCATTGGAACCACCACCGACACAGGCCACCAGTGCATCCGGCAGGCTGTCGCAAAGCTGCAACATCTGGCGGCGCGCCTCACGTCCGACGATGGCGTTAAAATCCCGTACCATTTCAGGATAAGGGTGGGGTCCGGCCACTGTGCCGATAATGTAAAACGTATCGTCAATATTGGTCACCCAATCACGCATCGCCTCATTGAGTGCGTCTTTGAGCGTCGCAGAACCAGATGATACACCGGTCACTTCGGCACCCAGCAGGCGCATTCTGAATACATTGATTGCCTGGCGTTGAATATCTACAGTCCCCATGTAAACCCGGCATTTCTGTTTTAGCCTGGCAGCCACCGTCGCAGAAGCAACACCATGTTGTCCGGCACCCGTTTCGGCAATAACACGCTTCTTTCCCATGTAGTGGGCCAATAAACCCTGTCCCATGGTATTGTTGATCTTGTGTGCACCGGTGTGGTTCAGGTCTTCCCTTTTCAGGTAGATTTTTGCCCCACCCGCTGCTTTTGAATACTGTTCTGCAAAGTAAACGGGGGATGGACGCCCCACATAGTTGGCCAAATCATCGTCCATTCTTTGCACGAACTCTTCATCCTTGCGCCAACGCCCGTAGGCATCACGTAGCTCATCCAGAGCGTGCATCAATGTTTCAGAGGCAAACTGTCCTCCGAACTCACCAAAATAACCCCGCCAATCCGGCAGCACCGATTTATCTTCCGTTTTCATCAATTACCTTCTGAACCTTCAATTTCAACTTCTCTTACCGCATTGACAAAAGCCATTATCCTGGTTGCATCCTTGATCCCGGGTGAAGCTTCGACACCACTGGATACATCGACCGCAAACGGTTTGACAATGCGGATAGCCCGAGCGACATTTTCTGCATTCAATCCACCCGCAAGCCAGACGGGCTTTGATACCGGCCTTGATAACGACCAGTCAAATACCCTGCCACTGCCACCACGTTTTCCTGCTCTGTGGCTGTCGAGTAACAGGCCCATTGCATTTGGAAAATTCCGTTCCGCCTGCCTGGCAGATTCGGCATTTTCCATCGCCACTGCTTTCAACCAGGGCAAATCGAAAGCACTGCATTCCCGTTCGGTTTCACTACCATGGAACTGCAAGATATCAAGTGGTACAGAGTTGACCACCTGAGCGATTTCAGACCTGTCCTGATTCAGAAACAAGCCTACACGTAAAACACCCTCGGGAACATAGTTTACCAGTTCAATGGCAGTTTCAGCAGAAACACGCCGGGGGCTTTTGGTAAAAACGAAACCGACCGCATCGGCTCCGGCTTCAATGGCGGACTTTACATCCTCAACACGTGTCAGGCCACAAATTTTGATGCGCACCCTGATCATGCTTTCTCCCCTGCAAAAGGAAAAGCCTCCGGGTTTTCCGGTATGTTGTATTTCGGCTCATAACGAACATGCATAAAACAAAGCCCCTGTGATTCTGCAGTGACCCCCGCAAGTTTGCGATCCCGGCTTTGAAAAACGTCAGCAAACCATTGGCAAGATTTCTCTCCGAGGCCGACTGCAATCAAACTGCCGGCAATATTACGCACCATATGGTAAAGAAATGCGTTGGCGGTGATATCGATTTTCACTACATCTTGCTGGCGGCTGACATTGATTTCAGTCACCTCTCGTAGTGCATGCTGTGCGGAGCAACCTGCGGAACGAAATGCACTGAAATCATGTTTACCTGACAGTACTTGTGCTGCCTTGTGCATTAGCGTTGAATCAAGCTCGTACCGGCACCATGCATAATGAGAAACACCGATAGCCGGACGCACCCAGCGATTCACTATGCTGTATTGATAGCTTCTGGAAAATGCACCAAAGCGAGCGTGGAAACTGTCGTCAACCACACGTACCCACAGGACCCGAACTGTATCCGGCAGGTTCGAGTTAATACCGAGTATCCACTGTCTTTGGGTGCGTTCGGAAGGGCTGTCAAAGTGCGCCACCTGACCACGTGCATGAACACCGGTATCCGTGCGACCTGCACATATGACGGTAACCGGATGATTGGCCACCGTGCTCGCGGCTTTCTCAACGGCCTGCTGAACCGATGGCGCGTGACTCTGCCGTTGCCAGCCGAAAAATTCAGCGCCATCGTATTCGATTCCGATTGCATAACGCATGGCTTAATCGGTCTGTATGTTGACGGCCTGGACCGGCAAATCTCAGAACTCGTCCAACATTTGTTGGGCTTCTGCTTTCTGTGACTCGTTTCCGTTCTTCAAGACCTCGTCAAGCATCGATTTTGAAGCCTCTTTGTCACCGAGGGACAAGTAAGCACGTGCCAGGTCCAGCTTGATTTCAGGGTCGTCGTCCGAAGGCTCTTCAACTTCCTCATCTGCAAACCCAATCTCAGGTTCCGGGGCTAATTCTGATTTCAACTCCGGCACCAGTTGGACAACTGTCTCACCTTCATCCTCATCCAACATGCGCAAGGTGTCTTCTGGCTCTGGCTCGGGTTCTGGTTCTGGCTCAGGTTCAGGTTCAGGTTCAGGTTCTGGCTGCATTTGTACGACAGTCACCTCTTCGGCTTCTGCCGAATCTACTGCTTGCGGAGTATCCTCTACTTCAACAGATGCCGCAGCCGCCGATCCTGCAAGCCCGGCTTCCACCAGACCAGCATTCCTGCGCCGCAGACCCCAAACGACCAGGGCTATTAAAACAACCGCAATACCACCTATCCAGGCCGTCTTGCCGGCATACCAGGGCTGTTCCTCACCACCCGGAGTCAAAGCGACCGGGGGTTCAGGTTTATCGGAAGCACGATCCTGCGCAAGGCTGGATTCCATATTTGCCAGGTCTGTATCTTCGATCCCGACAGGCTTTTCGGCCTGCGCATCTACCTGTGTCTCGAGTTCCTCGATTCGCTGGTTCAGGTAAGTGTTTTCCTGCTGGGCATTTACCAGCTCCTCCTCAGTACGGGACAATTCTTCCTCAATCAAGTCGTTAGCTGCAGCCTGCGCAACAGTTTGTTCCTCAGGCAACGAATCCGGAATCTCTTGCTCTGCCGGCGGTACGAGTTCCAGATGCCCGGTTTCCTCTTCCAATACCGGCTCTGGAACCGGCTCAGTGACTGATTCCTGGTAATCTCCACTATCGGCGAGGGTCGGGGTACCAAAATCAGGTGCAACGGTGCGGACACCAGTACGGAATTCATCTTCCTGACGCATAACTTCCAGCATCGCCTCTCTTGAGGTCAATTCAGCAATTTCGTTGAAAGCCGGTAAACGAAGGATGGCGCCGCGTTTGAGCGAGTTGATGTTACCCTTGATAAATGCATCCGGGTTATTACGCTGCAGGGCAAGCATTGCCTGGTTAATCGAGTAACCACTGTCCTTGCTAAAATCACGGGCGATCCCCCACAGGGTTTCACCACGTGCCACCGGTCCATAAACCTCGTCGTCCGAAAACTGCTCATCAGCTTCTTCCGGCTCTTGTTCCTGCTCTGGTGTTGACTCAACCACATCTGAATCTTCAGGGGAAGCTGGATCAAAATCAGCATCTTCAGCGCCAGGTTCTTCAGTCAAAACTTCCTCTGTAACTGGTTCTTCTGTAACTGGTTCTGCTGTCGCCGGCTCTTCTTCAACTAACTCTTCTTCAGTTGGTTGTTCTACAACTGGCTCTTCAACAACCTCTTCCCGAGGGGTGGGTTTTTCCGGTGCAGGTGCAGGCGTTTCAGGTGCAGGCTCAGAACGTACTATTGCTGCAGGAGATGGTGAACTTTCCAGGTTCGGTGTTTTGACAGGCTTCGGCGTATTTCTGACAGCCACTGGTGGCGCCACAGATTCGAACGTAGGCGGATCCAAAAACAATGTGTACTCACGTAACATTCTTCCACCGGCCCAGACCACTTCAACCAGCACTTGCACCACCGGCTCATTAACTTTCAACTGACTGGTGATGTGGATATATGGATTATCCGTATCCGTAACCAATTCAAATTCCAACGGCACGGAAATGGCGGCCCGACTCAGACCGAGTAGTTTAAAATCATCCACTGACGCGAGGCCAGCGGTTATGCTCTGTAATTCTTCATTGGATTGGCTGATAAGTTCAACCCTGACATCCAATGGTTGATCCAGATATGACTCCACCACAGCCCCACCCAGACCCAGGGCAAACAGACCCGGGCTGAAAAGACCGAGTACGGCAACTACTACCCAATAAATTCGTCTGTACATTGTTTTCCCCGTCGTTCCCTGACGATCAGCTTATGAGTGTACTTTTGCTTGCATCAGGTTTCCACCGGCATTTTACCCGTGACCATCATTTTTAGTATCTGTACCGCGTTTAAAGCCGCTCCCTTTCTTAGATTATCACCCACCACCCACATATTGATCCCTCTTGGATGGGTGTGATCGCGACGTAACCTGCTGACAAAAATCTCGTCTTTCCCGGCAGCGTGCGTAACCGCCGTCACCTGTGCTTTTGGATCGGTGTCATCTACCAGAACAAGCCCTGGAGCCTTTTGCAGGGCTTCACGTACCGCCGCCATACTGATGTCCCTGGAAGTTTCCAGATGCACGGCCTCGGAATGGCCATAAAACACCGGTATACGAACTGCAGTCGCATTGACACCTATCGAATCATCCCTGAGAATTTTACAAGTTTCCCAATGCAGTTTCATTTCTTCGCGTGTGTAATCATTCTCTTGCATTGAGTCGATGACCGGAATGGCATTGAAGGCGATGGGTTGTGCAAACACAGATGGTTCGACGTCCTTGAAACTCAAACGGTCCATGGTCTGTCGAGCCAGTTCCTCCAAACCTTTACTGCCGGCACCGGAAACCGACTGGTAGGTCGAGACGTTAATCCGCTGCAAACCGGCGATTGCATGGATCGGAGCAATGGCTATCAGCATTTGAATGGTCGAACAATTGGGATTCGCAATGATGCTGCCTGCAGGGAGGTTCGCAAGCAGATCGCCATTGATTTCGGGAACAATCAGTGGAATCTCCGGGTCACGCCGAAACGCCGAAGTATTATCGATGACGGTACATCCGGCTTCTGCTGCCCGCGGGGCATGCTGCAGGCTGATCCCCCCACCGGCCGAGAACAATGCGAAGTCCGTACCTGCAAAATCAAAATCATCCAGTACATCGACAGCCAGGCTGCGGTGACCTAACTCCACCGTTTTTCCCAGTGATTTCCCGGAGGCCAGTGCATGCACGTTGGCGTCTCCGAAGCCATATTCAGAAAGTATTGATAACATGGCTTCACCGACGGCACCGGTTGCTCCGACTACCGCGATATTTAATTTTTTACTCATTTTAAGTCCTGATTCCCTTGTTGCTTAGCTGTCTTGAGCAGACATGCCTAACCGTTTTGTGCCCGCTGTCGGAGCACATGATCCATTAATACCAGTGCCAACATGGCTTCGACAATGGGTGCTGCCCTGATGCCCACACAAGGATCATGACGACCCTTGGTGACAACCTCCACGACATTGCCGTCGACATCCACACTCCTGCACGGAATACGCAGACTGGATGCCGGTTTGAAGGCAACACTGACCAGCACATCCTGGCCGCTGGATATACCACCCAGAATGCCACCGGCGTGATTACTCAAAAAACCATCAGGTGTCATCTCGTCCCGGTGCTCTGTCCCCAAATGGTCAACACAATCAAATCCGGCACCAATTTCCACCGCCTTGGCGGCATTGATACTCATCATGGCAGTCGCCAGGTCCGCATCAAGTTTGCCATACACTGGTTCACCCAGCCCTGCTGGTACATTGCGCGCCACAGCAGATATCCGTGCCCCACAGGAGTCACCGGATTTTCTCAACTTGTCCATATGAGTCTCGAGTTGTCCGATAACACCGGGATCAGGGCAGAAAAATGGATTACTGTCTATGCTATCCATTTCCATGACATTGTCGGTCCGGATTGGACCCAATTGAGCCAACCAGGCCTGTATCTCAATGCCGAGTTGCTCCTGCAGATACTTCCTCGCGATGGCACCTGCAGCAACCCGCATCGTCGTTTCACGTGCAGATGAGCGTCCGCCACCCCGGTAGTCCCTTATGCCATACTTTTTCCAGTAGGTATAGTCGGCATGACCCGGTCGGAATTTCTCAGCAATATCGCTGTAATCACGCGAGCGGGCATCGGTATTTTCTATCACCAGGGCAATAGGTGTGCCAGTCGTGCGACCTTCAAATACACCGGACAGTAGTTGTACTTCGTCTTTTTCTTTTCTCTGCGACGTATGTCTGCTCTGACCGGTAGCCCGACGTTTCAACTCCAGTTCAATCTCAGCGGCATTAATTTCCAGTCCCGGTGGACAGCCATCAACAATACAACCGATAGCGGGCCCATGGCTTTCACCAAAGGTTGTCATTCTGAATAATCGCCCGAAGGTATTGTCAGACATTTTCTCGTTGCTCCAGCAAAACACGCACATCAGCCTGACATGCGATTAGTTGATCATACTCCAGCAAAAATATCCCATCCCCACCGTGATCAAATTCCAGCCATAAAAATGGCACATGGGGTAAAAGCTCAAGTAAAGTCTCTGCGCTTTCACCGACCTCAACAATCAGGATTCCCTGTTGTTTCATGTATTGGGGTGAAGCTTCCAGTATTTTAAGCACAATATCCAGTCCGTCTTCACCGCTGACCAATCCGCCTGAAGGTTCAACCCGGTATTCTGCGGGCAATTGCTCGAATACAGCTTCAGACACGTACGGAGGATTACTAACGATCAGATCGTAACTGACTTCACCGAGTTCCGAGAAGAGATCCGACTGAATCAAGTTGACCTGGTCTTCCATCACATGGCGTGCAACATTTTTGCCGGCCACTTTTAGCGCGGCAGCCGAAATATCTACCGCATCAACAACCCATCCAGGCATGTACTTTGCAGTGGCAATGGCGATGCAGGCCCCACCGGTGCACATATCCAGCACCCTGCCCTCGTCAGCCAACCTTAACCAGGGTGAAAACTGCTGCAGAATCAGTTCCGCCAGTGGTGAACGGGGAATCAACACATCCGGGCTTACAATGAAATCAAGACCACAGAAACGGGCTTCTCCCGTCAGGTAGGCCAATGGACAACGCTCATTGATTCTGCGTGCCAGCAGGTCCTTGAGCCTGCCTTCCTGTTCCTTGTTCAGCAGGGTATCCCATGACTCAAAGCTACCGTCCAATGGTGCACCAAGCACGTACAGGAGCATCCAGGCAGCCTCATCACCCGCGTTATCCGTTCCATGCCCGAAGAAAACTCCGGCACGGTTCATTTCGGCGGCACAATACTTAAGCCAGTTTTCAGCAGTTTTCATATCAGCGACTCAGAAACAAAAAGGCCAGCCCGGAGGCTGGCCTCTTGCTCTCTTATTGTTTAGATCAGAAGTTAACTTCCAGTCCTAAACGAATCTGCCACAAGGAACGATTCTCACGCAGATAATTGACATCTGCATCTTCGAAACGTGAATACTCATACCTTCCCTCACTATCCATTCTGCCTCTGACGGCGGCCTGGGTGAAGAATTGAGCATCGTTCACGTGACCCCACTTATCGCTGATCAGGTTACCAATATTATAAATCTTCATATATAACCTGGCTTTACTGGTCTTGATGAATGGGATTTCCTGGTTAATACGTAAATCAAAGCGTGTAGACCACATGGCATTCTTGGAGTTACGTGGCATGATCCCGCTCTTGAGTCCCTGGTCATCTATCCACTCAAAAAACGCATCCGTATCAAAGCTGTCAGTGAATACGACATTGGGGTCATTCTCACCTGTTGGTACGTAAAGCAGGTGGCGACCGTAATACCCGTCACCTTCCAGGTTGTTACGAGACATGATGTAACTCTGTCCCTGACCCTGCTTGGTGAAACCAAACAGCGTGATACGGGTTTCGTTGTCACCCCACAATTCACGTCCCCAACTGGTACGTAAAGTGAACCGGTGTGGTACTGAGTAATTAGAAGTGGCAGGTCTCGGATTATTGATATCGGTTACTGCAACGTTACTGAAGTTTGATCCGGCAACCGATGATGTCATTGGTGACACATCTTCAGCGTCTGTATAAGCATAACCAATCATTGCATCCAGACCATTATCCCAGTACTGGCTGAAACTTACCGAAAGGACGTCACTGTCAGCTTTGTACTTGGAGTTGGTCAACATGAAGTTGTCTTCTCCATTGGTGAAATCATATTGGGGGTGACCAAGTACAGTTTCACCGACGATAGACTGCGAAAGATCAACATACAATGCCGAATCAACCATTCTGGAATGTAGCCAGTCAAGATCCATCTGAACGCCGCTGTTGAACATGTAGGTAGCACCTAAGGCAACCTTCCAATCTGAAGGTTGTTTGAAATTAGGATCAATCAATGCGATGAATGAATCATTCGCATTTGCTACTGTTGTTGCGGCAACCTGATCATACAGGGATTGTGGGACATCGAAGCCGGGATTGGAACCAGTCAGCGGAATAGTGCCATCGAGTACTGATCCGGAACCACCGTAGTTATTCAAACGTGTCTGCACGTTGGTTATGCCATCATTGCTGTAGGAGTTGGAGATCCAGACATTAGGATTACCACCCGAGTACAGGCCAAATCCGCCACGGACTTGAAGGTCCTCAGTCGCACCCCAGGTGAAACCAACACGTGGCATCAGGATATCTACGCCATCAATGGTGGAGTCGTTACGTAATCCGTTGTTGGCATCGGTGAAAGCCTGGTTGAAGGTAGGCGAGTCTTTGCTGTCAAACCATTCATAACGCAAGCCGAAAACAACTGACAAATCCTTGTTCGGGAAATAGAGCTCATCCTGGATGTAAAGACTGTTCTGGTTGTTGGTGAATTCGGCTGCGGCATCTGTAGCAACGTTGGTTTCACCGCCACTACCATAATAAATACGGCTGGGACGACCCATTTCAAACCTGTCGATACCTGATATACCGCAATCGGGGTCGTTAAAACGACCCTCTGCGGACAAGGCTGAACAATAGGCTGGGTTACCAACTGAGTCATCAAAGTAATCGTATTCGCCACCTCTGGAGTGCTGTACGAAAATATTGAAAATAGTCAGCTCTTCACGCTCAAAACCAGCGGTGATGACGTGGTTGCCAGCAAGGTATTTACCAACAAATTTGTAGAAATTGGAATCCGTGTTCAAGCTATTGGCCTGACGGGAGTCATCCGCACCCAGGTAAACAGTATCCCTGTTGAGGCTGATCTGGTGATCTGCCATAAACCAGTCACCAACGGTAACCTGTGTATCCTGCATTTTATTATTACTTGCAAAAACCTCTGTTGAGAATGCATCCGTCCACTGTGAATCCAGTTTCAGGGTATATGTCGTTGATTCTGAGCCTTTCACATAAAAGTGGTTTGCGAATTCAAACTCATTCGAATCGCCATCTGAATCGCGGTCCTGAAACCCATCAAAATAGTTGTAAATAAACGATGCGCTATGATTCTCATTGATGTTCCAGTCAAGACGAATCATGTATTTTTCGCCATACTGTCCACCGTCAGTGGGTTGACCACCGGTATCGTAGTTATAAACATCGTTGGCAATAGCATTGATCCGGTCATAATCCGACTGGCTCAACCAAGGACGCTCTTCACCGTTACCAGAACCTGCCGGGCCACGGGCCAGAAAACGTGGTTTGTCAAATTTTTCATAGGCACCAAAGAAGAACAATTTATCTTTGACGATCGGTCCACCAAGATTAAAACCCCAGTTGTATTCAGTAAAATCAGCGGTGCTCAAATCCCGCGATTCAGGACCTACCGTGAGAGAATCACCACGAAGGGAGTCGTTGGTGAACTCATAAAATGCACCACCGAACCACTCATTGCCACCCTGTTTGGTCACTGCGTTAATGGCACAGGCGGAGAACCCACCATAAGTCACGTCAAACGGTGCTAATTCCACGGCTACCTGCCTGATACCATCGTAAGGGAATGGCATACCAACCGCAGTTGAATAACCATTGTCATTCAAACCAAAGCGGTCACCCATGCTGACACCATCCAGCGTAATGCTGTTGAACCGTGGGTTTTTACCAGCACAGTTCATTGCGAAACCATCATCCTGGTTATCGAGGTTCAAGCGTGGATCAATCGTGTAAATATCTACGATGTCACGGTTGAACGCTACCGAGGTTTCAATCTCAAAAGCGGAAAAAGCGGCAGCAGGCCCAGCAGCCGTCACCACCGTATCCACGTTTTCACCGGTAACCACGACTTCTTCCATGGTCATAGCACTGGTCACTTCGATTGCCATATTGTGTATCTCACCCAGGGTGATACTTTGAACCATGGATGATGTGACACTGTTAACAGTCACCTTGTAAGGGCCACCAACTGGTAGTTTGGAAGCCAGGAAGGCGCCAGCGCTATTGGTAGTGTAAGGACGCGCTACATTGGTGCGCATATCCTCAACAACAACCGAGGCTCCTTCTATGGGGCTGCCGCTACCATCGTAGACATTGCCCTTGATAGACGAGGTCGTTTCCGCTGCAAATAACAGGGGAGACAAGCCCATCATCAGAATCAATGAGAGCACGGAAAACCAAATTCGGGTTTTTGTATTCATGGAATTGTTCCTATCGATTAAATCTTGATGAATGAAAACAGAGACGATGGCAGACATCGGACAAGACATTATTATTACGCCAAGAGCCCATAAGATATTAAAAAAACACCATTTCCTCAAGGTGGAAAAATTTTATTAGTTAACAACCGGCACAAGCAGACCGACCGAAAATATTATAGCAGGATTTCTAACAAAAACTTAACACTTTATTTATGTCTGGACTACAAATCAGAAGTGCGCAGTTTGCGCTGGACATTTGACAAAAAAAGATGCCACCTGGAACCTGAAAACTCAATTATTAATCCATAAACGACTGAATTTGGAAAATAAACCCGGAAAGACGTACCGGATCTGCAAGCAGAGATTATGCCTGGAGACGGGTATGACAATGAAAACAATAACAGACTTGATCCTGACAACCTTATAATGTGACCGATGACAAACATACGCCCACAAACAAATTTCCGATGAGTACACTCATTGAACGTGTGCTGGCTGGTTTTCAATATATCCTGCCGCAACATTTTTTATCCCGCATTGTTTATAAGCTGATGCGTTGCGAAAACACGTGGGTTAAAAATACACTGATCAGCCTGATCTCCCGTGTTGCCGGAATCAACCGCGAAGAAGCACTATCACCCGACCCCGCAGATTACGTCAGCTTCAATGCCTGGTTTACACGGGCGCTCAAGCCCGGTGCCAGAACCTTTGACGCTGATCAACAGACTTTTCTTTCGCCATGTGATGGCCGAATCAGTGAAACCGGTTCACTAAAGGAAAACCGACTTTTACAAGCCAAAGGTAAAGATTACACACTGCCGGATCTGCTTGCCGACGACCCGGTATGCTCACAACTTGTGGATGGATATTTTTCTACTATTTACCTGTCCCCGAAAGATTATCACCGCATCCATATGCCTCTGACCGGTCACCTGCAACGTATGATCCATGTACCCGGCAGGTTGTTTTCAGTCGCCCCCTACACTGCCAGGCAGGTTCCACGACTGTTCGCCCGCAATGAACGCGTCATCGCGATTTTCAATACCGATGTAGGCCCGTTGGTCATGGTACTGGTGGGTGCGATGCTGGTTTCCAGCACTGAGACAGTTTGGGCAGGTGAAGTGACACCTAACAAAAATAAAGACGTGAGTGTTATTGATTACCCGGAAGGAGAGGTAACCCTGTCCAGGGGTGATGAAATGGGCCGGTTTAATATGGGCTCTACAGTCATTTTGTTGGCACCGCCCGGTGCGCTGAAAAGTCTTGCCAGTGTGGGTGCGGGTGATGTGGTTAAAGTTGGGGAGAAGTTAGGAAACATTTAGAACTCACCATCCACACTGCCGCCCTTCATTTTGCTCATCCAACCAGGCTTTCAACGGTGCGAAGTAATCAAGTATTGCAGTCGCATCCATCTCCCGTTGACCGGTAAGGGCTTCCAGTTCATCTGGCCATGGCTGACTTCGACCCATTTCCAGCATCGCCTTGAGTCGTTTGCCCGCTTGCCGGTTCCCATAAATGGAGCAACGGTGCACGGGGCCTTCATCACCGGCAATCTCGCATAGAGAACGATGAAACTGAAACTGCAGAATGCGTGCAAGGAAGTATCGTGTGTAGGGAGTATTACTCGGAACGTGATACTTCGCTGCTGCATCGAATGCGTCTTCGGGACGATTATTGGGTGCAATCACACCCTGGTATTTTTCACGTAACTGCCACCATAAGCCGTTATAGGCTTCAGGACCGACTTCACCGGCAAATACCTGCCAACGCCATTGGTCGACCAACAGGCCAAATGGCAGAAAGGCTATACCCTCGAGGGCACGCTTCATCAGCAGTGCAATGTCTTCGGATGCACCAGGGACAGTCTCAAGCAGGCCGATTTTTTGCAGATATTCAGGCGTAATGGAAAGGGCGATGGTATCACCTACCGCTTCATGGAAACCGTCGTTTGCACTGGACCGGTAGAGATGGCTATTTTTGTTGTAGGCCCGTTGATAGTAGTTATGCCCAAGTTCATGATGAACGGTTTTAAAGTCTTCAGCGTTGACCTTGATACACATTTTTATACGCAGATCATCCTTTTCATCCACATTCCAGGCCGAGGCGTGACAAACAACATCGCGGTCTTGAGGTTTGACAAATAATGAACGCTGCCAGAATGTCGCCGGCATTTGTTCGAAACCCAGGGAGCTGAAGAAACCCTCACCCGCCTTGACCATGGTGAGGGCGTCAAAACCCCTTTCCTTAAGTATTGAGCTTAGATCATAGGAGGATACCGTCTCAGCTGGTGCAACCAGGGGGTAAATATTGCTCCAGTCCTGCGCCCACATATTGCCAAGCAAATGTGCTGGAATCGGGCCGTCCTGCGGAACCAGACCGGTGCCATATTGTTCGCCAAGCCTGGCTCGCACATGGCAATGCAAGGCTTCGTATAGTGGTTTTACCTCACCCCATAAACGATCGAGTTCGGCGGGGAAGTCTTCCGGAGGCATGTCATATGCTGAACGCCACATCGTTCCCAGATCCTTAAACCCCAATTCTGCTGCACCTTCATTGGCCAATTCAACCTGACGGACATACAGGTCTTTCATCGGCGGTGAAATCTCTCTCCAACCGTTCCAGGCTTCAAGTAAGGCATCCGGATCCCGGGACTCGGCCATAATGTCACTCAAATGACCCAGGTCGAGGCACTTACCATTGCCATAGCAGTATTCACCCCTGCCATACATAGCACCCAATTTGGCACCAATCTCCGACTGTTCCGCTGTTTTGGCAAGGTCGCCTGGTGCAGGAATAGTGATTCCACTGCGTAATATATTGAGTTTGCGCAGGGTGCCAGCATCAAGATTCTCAATTTGGTAATACATTGCTGCTTTGGCCGCCAACTGTACCTGCAACAACGTGAATTTCTTGTTGGAAGTTGCTGCCAGGTACTCGGTATCCTCAGTAATAAAATTACTGTAGACCCAGGCCATGCGTTCGTTTTCCTGCAGCAATCCCTCGAGTTGTCGTTCAGATTGCGCGACAAATTTGATGGCATCTTTGACTGTTAAATCAACGTTCCTGCCTGATTTCGAGACAGTCAAATCATCCTTCTGATGACAGGCGATGAGCAGTAATGTTAATAGCATGACCGAAAAGCATCTGAAAACCATGATCATTGAAGATTCCTGTTTATAATGGGGCCTGGCCGTTAAGAAACCGATTCAAGGCGGCAGAGGCTAACAGATCACAAACAGTGACTCCACATATGCGGGGTTCAAATCGGGTATCCGCATCAGCAGAGATATACGGCAACATGGTGAGTCAGCAACTTCACATAAAAATGGGGAACCGGCGATGAGACATCTCAGCTTGTTATTAGGCTCGCTTCTGGTCTCCAGCACACTGGTATTTGCATCAGACAAAACAGCTAACACCGAAAATAAAGAGCAGGAAAAACAATCTGTCAGCCTGACGGAACTTGCAACAAAGGCTGACCTTGTAGCCATTGCCCAGGTAAAGGACACCGATTATGTTTTCACCCGTTCTTTTCCCAGCGAAGGCAGTGCATATCTTAAAATCCTGATTGCCTACAAATTGAACCGGCCCGGTGAAGAAATTATCGAGGTGTATGAAAAGGGTTTGCACCCGAATGAATGCTATTTCGAAAACCCGACCGTGTTTGAAGAAGGCCGTCGATACCTGGTGTTTTTTCACAACGATCCCGAAGACCCTGAAATTTACCGGGGCTTTCCGGAAGGTTGCGCACTGGAGATCTTTGTAAGCAACGACAATCGCTACGCACTCAAATATCCGATCGAAGGACTAAACCTGGCAGATAATCTGGACGAACTTGCCACTGAATATGATTTTCGTGATAACTATGCACTGGTTAGCGAAGAATCGCTCTCGCCTGCTGAACGCGATGACCTGCTATCCCGGGGTTTAATCGTTCCTTATCAGGACAAATTCAAGTACACACACGGCATTGACCTGACAGCTGCCCGAAAACTGATCGCCAATGAAGCGTTAAAACCTGATATCAACTGGTAAGGTGCACAACTCGTTACACACGATTCAAAATTGACTTGTAGGGTGCGTAACTTGTTACGCTCGATTAAGCACGAACTTTGCGGGTACCGGGTTTTAAGCCAATTAAACGTGCGTAACAAGTTACGCACCCTACGAAACCGAAAATACAAAACGAGTTACGCATCCCACGTATTGTTGGTTTCGAACAATGCGAACCGAGTTAAGCACCCCACGTGTTGTTGGGTTTGAACAATGCGAAACGAATTACGATTCGCACGTGATCCATGAAAAAACCAGTTTAGGAAACCACCCGGTAACAAGGGTGATAAGTTTTACCTGGTAATTTCATACGTCGCTGTTCGATGAAAGAATTCAGCAGACCATCCAGAGCATCCATAATTTCTTTTTCACCATTGATCTCAAAAGGACCAAGTTCACGTACGGCTTTAATGGTCTGAGGTTTGACATTGCCAGCCACGATACCGGAGAAAGCCCGTCGCAGGTTAGCGGCAAGCAGATGCTTGGGTTGGTCGCGGTACAGGTGTAGTGCCGCCATGTTTTCATGATCCGGATCAAATGGTTGCTGGAATTCCGGCTGTATTTGCAACAACCAGTTCCAATAGTAAGCGTCCCTGTGTTTCTTGCGATAGTTTTTGACCTGCACCAGGCCTGTGGTCATGGTCTGGGCGACTTTTTCCGGTTCACCAATGATGATCTGGTACTTTGACTGGGCTTCCTCTCCGAGGGTCAGGCCGATAAAGGCGTCTATCTGCTCAAAATATTCGGCTGACTCAGCCGGACCTGTCAGTACGAATGGAAATGGCATATCCTCATTCGCCGGATTCAACAAAACACCCAACAGGTAAAGTATTTCTTCGGCAGTACCTACACCACCGGGAAAGACCACAAAGCCATGACCCAACCGGACAAAGGCTTCCAGTCGTTTTTCAATATCGGGCATAATGACCAGTTGATTGACAATCGGATTGGGTGATTCAGCAGCAATGATGCCCGGTTCAGAAATACCAATATAACTGGCACCTGTAACACGTTGTTTCGCATGCGCAATAGTTGCCCCTTTCATAGGCCCTTTCATTGCTCCCGGCCCACAACCGGTACAAATATTAAGCTTGCGTAGACCCGCTTCATAACCCACCTTCTTGGTGTAGTCATATTCATGCCGCTTGATAGCATGACCGCCCCAGAATACAACCAGGTCGGGCTCCCGCGATGGATTCAGAGTTTTAGCATTACGCAAAATTTCGAAAACAGCATTGGTGATGCCATGCTGGGTTTTCAGGTCAGTTGATGCACTACCGAGAATTTCCGTATCAAAATAAACCAGGTCACGGAGTACGGCAGACAATAATTCACGTATACCCTGAACCATGATGCCGTCAACGAACGCAGAGCCGGGTGCATTACTCAATTCCAACCGGATACCCCGGTTAACCTGCTGCACCTCTATGTCGAAATTCCTGTGACGCTCCAGCAAGGCCTCCGCGTCATCGTCCTCATTGCCGCTGTTAAGCACGGCCATTGCACAAAGGCGCAGTAATTCGCCCAGTTCTCCACGACTGGCATCATGTAAACGTTCTACTTCCATGCGGCTTAGCACGGTCAAAATTCCAGCAGGGTAAATACGGGCACTTATGGGTTCAGCTGACAAGTCAAACTCCTTAGTTCTTAAAAATGGTTTATTTAATTCTTTTTGTTGTCGTATTTTCAGGAGAAAAAAAAGAGAGGCCAGCGTAACTGGCCTCCCCGGTAACTCCCCCAATACAATTCAGTAGAATTCTGGCATCAAAGTAAATTAAATCATTTACCGGGAACCTATCCTACGTAAGAGGCTGCGCGCGCGCAAGTCTGAATTTATCCGATGCCAAGGTCTTTCAATGCATGGCCCGCTTGGTTAGAATACGCCCCTTAGTCGGGGTGTAGCTCAGCCTGGTAGAGCACCACGTTCGGGACGTGGGGGTC
>RCNC010000283.1_pt1 | contig 37653 bp, 30 predicted proteins | sample 2041301 | NCBI WGS metagenome assembly RCNC01 (sample SAMN09708231, study PRJNA481090) | Marine sediment metagenome, whole genome shotgun sequencing project. | biome: marine sediment; feature: ocean; material: sediment; isolation source: Sewage treatment plant 13A marine sediment (STP13A) ...
GGGCGCTACGAGGAAGAGGGCACGGCCGTGCAGATGCTGGTTCCCTCGGCAGTGGTCAACGAGGTGCTGGAGACCATGTTCTCCGTGCGTGACTATGTGCTTCTCGGCAGCATCGGCGTGGCGCTGGCCACCCTGGTGACCGCCGCGCTGGTCTTCGTACTCTCAATCCGCCTGCGGCGCCGGGAGATCGAAACCATCCGCAAGATCGGCGGGGCGTCCCGGCACCTGCAGGGCATGCTGGCCGCCGAGATCCTGCTGGTGGTAACCGGCGGGGTACTGATCGCCGGCATCCTCACCGCCGCCGTAAGCCGCTTCGGCGACCTGCTGGTACGATTCATCGGTTCCTGAGACAAGGAGGCATCCATGAAGATCCGACACTGGGCAATCCTGTTGATAAAATGGTGCGGAGACGGCACCTCCACCGGAGGGAGCCGAGCGGCCCGTCGTCTACACGGCGAACTACCCGCTGCAGTATTTCGCCGAACGGATCTCGTCGCCGCTGGTCGATGTCCGGCTGCCGGTGCCGGCCGGCGAGGACCCCGCCTTCTGGAAGCCGACAGCGGAGCACATCCTGGTGCTGCAGCAGGCCGACCTGGTGCTGCTCAACGGCGCCTCGTACGAATCGTGGCTGGGCAACGTGTCGCTTCCCACCTCCAGGCTGGTGGATACCTCCGCCGGCTTCAGCGAGCGGTTCATCGCCGAGAAGGAAGCGACGACGCACAGCCATGGTCCCGATGGGAAGCACGAGCATACGGCCACCGCCTTCACCACCTGGCTCGACCCGACCCTGGCCCTGGAGCAGGCACGGGCGGTCAGGGATGCGTTCTCCACCCTCTGGCCCGAACATGCCGGCCAGTTCGACACACAGTTCGCGGTCCTGGCGCAGGAACTGGAGTCCCTGGATGCGGAGATGAGGGGGATCACCGAGACGGCAGCGGAGCTGCCCCTGGTCTTCTCCCATCCCGTGTATCAGTACTTCGCGCACCGCTATGGCCTCAACGGCCGCAGCGTCCACTGGGAGCCGCACGAGATGCCCTCAGATGCCATGTGGCATGAACTGACCACGCTCCTCGGCTCACATCCTGCACAATGGATGATCTGGGAGGGTGAACCATCCGCTGAAATCAAGACAAAACTCGAACAGATGGGAATCCGAAGTGTTGTCTTCGATCCGTGTGCCGGCATGCCCGACAGCGGTGATTTTGCATCGGTGATGCAATCGAACATCGCGGGACTGAGATCCATTTACGGCCCGTCTGAGGGATCGGAGCTTGATTAAATGAATCCTTTAGCTTGACCTCAATAGGCCCCTTGTTGACAATAGTCGCTACGGAAAAATATTCCAATAACCACGAAATGAATTTGCCGTTTTCCGATTGCATGGTCTTTGGGACACAAAAATCGCTTCAGGAAGATTCCCCAAGTACCAGTATCCATCGCGAAGCCGTATTGATTGCTTCCTCTCAGAATATAACTTGTACTAACTAACTGGAGGACACACGATGAAGAAGAGATTCAGTCTTTTGACTGGGATTGTCGTATTGCTTGCGGCACTTACACTGCCGGGCGTGGCCCAGGCCCAGGATATGGGGATGCCACAGATCGACGCCGTCAAGCGTCTCTATCCCGGCAAAGCCTATTCACCATATGCCCATCGAAATTTCCCCAGCCGGGTGTTCTGGGGAGAGACGCACGTGCACACAGGATTGTCGCTGGATGCCGGGTTGTTCGGTTGTACCCTGGGCCCCGAGGACGCCTACCGTCTGGCGCGCGGCGAAGAGATAAAGTCGTCGACGGGGCTGCCGGTCAAGTTGAGCCGTCCGCTCGACTTTCTGGTGGTCACCGACCATTCCGACATGATGGGCATCGCAGTTGACATCCAGCAAGGGGCTCCCAATATCCTGGCGGTTCCGAAAGGCAAGGAATGGCATGAAGGCTTTCAAAAGGGTGGTGAAGCCGCTGGTGAAGCCGCGTTTGACCTGATCACCCATTTCTCGCAGATGATCGTTCCCGAAGAACTGCTCGAAGATTACTCTCCCGGCTCCCCGATCTACGACAAGGTCTGGGACGAGATCATCGAGGCGGCAGATAGCTATTACGAACCTGGCCGGTTCACGGCGCTGATCGGCTTCGAATGGACGTCGGTCCCCAAGGGCTTCAACCTGCACCGCAACGTGATCCTTCGTGACGACGGTGACCGGGCACGCCAGGTGACGCCGCTGACCACCCTGCCACCCGTGGGTTCCCAGGACCCGCTGGACCTCTACAAGTGGCTGGAGAACTACGAGTCCAAGACCGGCGGCCAGGCACTGGCGATTGCCCATAACGGCAACCTCTCCAACGGCTGGATGTTCCCCACCGAGGACACCTATGCCGGCGGCACGGTCGACAAAAACTATGTGGAGCAGCGCGCCAGGTGGGAACCGCTCTACGAGGTGACCCAGATCAAGGGGGACGGCGAAACGCACCCGTTTCTGTCACCCGATGACGAGTTCGCCAACTTCGAGACCCTGGACAAGGGCAACCTCGACCTCACCGAAATCAAGCAGCCCGAGATGCTGCAGCGCGAATACGCACGCGAAGCGCTAAAGAATGGTCTGGTGCTCGAGCAGCAGCTCGGCACGAACCCCTACAAATTCGGCATGGTCGGGGCGACGGACACCCATACCGGCCTGTCCACCGCTGAAGAAGACAACTTCTTCGGTAAATCCACCAGTGTCGAGCCTTCGGCAACACGGGCGGAGCATCCCTTCGTCAAGTCGGAGCTCGGCGCCATCGAAGGCTATGAGCTGTCTGCCTCCGGCTACCAGGGCGTGTGGGCCACCGAGAACACGCGCGAGGCGATCTTCGACGCCATGGAGCGCAAGGAAACCTACGCCACCACCGGACCACGCATCCCGGTGCGTTTCTTCGGCGGCTGGGAGTTCACCGACCAGGACCTGCGCAACCGCGCTCCTGCTTTTATCGGCTACGACAAGGGTGTTCCCATGGGCGGGGATCTGACTAAAGCCCCCTCGGGCAAGGCGCCGACCTTCATGGTCTACGCGCTGCGCGATTCCATCGGGGCCAATCTGGATCGTATCCAGATCATCAAGGGCTGGATGGACTCGAATGGGAAAACCCATGAAAAGGTGTACGACGTCGCCGTTTCCGATGGCCGCACTATTGGCTCCGATGGCCGCTGCACGACGCCGGTGGGCAACACCGTCGACGTGGAGGCCGCGAACTGGACCAATACCATCGGTGCTTCCGAGCTGGCCACCGTCTGGTCCGATCCCGATTTCGACGCCGGGCAGAAGGCCTTCTACTATGCCCGCATCCTGGAAATCCCGACGCCGCGCTGGGTGCTCTATGACAAGGTGCGGCTCGGTGCAAAGATTCCCGAGGCAGCGGCAACGATCCTCCAGGAGCGTGCCTACACTTCGCCGATCTGGTATACGCCGTAAGGCAGGGGAACGGTTCGATACAACTGTTAACTGGCCGGGAGTTTCATCCGGGAGGTGCGGCATCGCAGACATCCGGATCCGATATCCAGGATCTGTTATGCCGCTCTCTCTCCCAGGTCATCGAGCATCATAGAGGCCGGGGTGGAGATCTCCAGTTCGTCGTAGTATTCGAGGCGGTCAACCAGCTCTGAAGCGGTAACGAGCAAAAGCGCCGCCAGTGGCACCTGCCCGGGATTCAAGGCCAGCCAGATCGAGCCAGCCGCCAGCAATGAAATACGAAGGACCGTGGCCAGGGATCGGATATCCAGCCCCTGGCGCCGGCGTGCCACCTTCCGTGCCACATAGAGGGCCATCTTCAGCGTGGAGATGATCAGTGCCGCCTTCACTGCACCGGCCACCATGGCAGCGATCAGCAGCGCCGTGGGCAGAGTGAGCGCACTGTGCAATGCGCTGGAGCCCCGCATCCGGGCCACGCGATACACCATGTCGGCGGACATGGCTGCCCCCAGACCCAACAGAGCTGCCGTCCAGCCCAACCAGGGGATGCCCTCCCCGTTCAGAAGCACTACTGTTCCCGTGGCAAGAAAAGCACCGTAGAACAGCACTTCTCTGCTAAGCCATGACCTGTCGGCGTGCAGGCCGGCACGCCAGGCGCGACCCTTGCGCCCCAGGTGGGCCGCGCTGAGCAACAGGCCGGCCACCCCGGCGCCGGCAAAGAGCCCCCAGCCCGGCGAGGGAGCCCCAAACCGCGAAGCGGTGAAGAAACCAACCAGCAGGGCGAGAAGAAAAGTGAACAGTGCCAGGGGCCACTCGCCGGCCAGGGTTATCCGCGGGACCAATCTCCGGAACGCTTCCCGCCACGGCGGCATGGCCGGTGGTACGGTGCTCTCGGGCAGTTTGCGTGAGTCTGCGAGGGGCACCAGTTGCACCGCCGGTCCGGTATCCGCCAGCGCAAAGCCCGGGACAGCGGGCAGCGACTCTTCCCCGAGCTCTCCGACCCAGCCCAGGGCAGCGGTGGGACAGCCGGTGACACAGGCCGGAACCCTCCCCTCCCCCAGCCGCTCGCTGCAAAAGGTGCACTTGGTCATCACGCCCCGGGTCTCGTCCAGGCGTGGTGCGTCCCAGGGACAAACCCAGGCACAGTAGCCACAGCCGATGCACTTCGTGTCGTCGATGAGCACCGCAGCGGTCACCGGGTCACGGTAATACGCCCGGGCCGGGCATTGCTCCATGCAGGGAGCCTGCTCACAGTGGTTGCAGGCCAGGGAGAGGTGGAACGACTCCACACCCGGGACGTGGGATTCGTTGTAATCCCGCACCTCGCGCCAGGCGCGGTCCGGGGGCAGCTTGTTGGCGATGACACAGGCCAGTTCACAGGCCCGGCAACCGGTGCAGCGGTTGAGGTCGATGACGAAAGCCGGGCGCTCGCTCATCCCCTGCCACCCTCTCCCCTGCCGGCCGGCTCCACCTCTACCAGGTTGTCATGGAAGGCGGCGCCGTGGGCCATGTCGGTCTCCCGCCCCCGGGAGGTGAGGTTCACCGGGCCGCCCTCCTCGCCCCACCAGCCGTTGGGCACCGCTACGCAGCCCTTGCGAATGCCGGCGTCGATTCGAGCCGGCAAAATGAACTCGCCCCGATCATTGAACACCCGCACCCGGTCTCCGGGACTGATTGACCGTGCATTCGCATCGTCAGGGTGCATCTGGAGCTCGGGTCCGCTTTCCCGGGCCCGGATCAGTTCCAGGTTGCCGAACTGGGAGTGGATGCGGTTCTTCGTGTTGGGGGTGAGCAACTGCAGCGGAGTATCCTGGCTGCTTTCCGGCCGGGCCGCCGATTCCTCGGGCAGAGTGCAGCGCGGGAGGGGATCGACATTCCAGCGCTGAACCGCCTCCCCGGAGTAGAGTTCGATCTTTCCCGAGGGCGTGGCAAAGACGCCGTCGACAAAGACCACGTCCACCGAGCCAGGCGCCGCCACAGCCCCGTCATCGAAATCGACCAGAGAAAGACCGATGGTATCCAGCCGCTTCTCCAGCCAGGACCGCACCTCCTGGTCACCGGGCCCTGGAATCTCATCAGCCAACGCTCCCCCATCCGGACCAGCGCCGTCAATATTCAGCCTCAGGGCCAGATCACGGAAAATCTCGGTCTCCGGCCGTACCTCCCCCGGAGGATCGATGATCCGCGGCCGGAGCTGCAGATAGTGGTGCCAGTAAGCGCCGATGACGTCGGTCTGCTCGAACATGGTCCTGGCCGGCAGCACCAGGTCGGCCTCGCGGGCGGTGTCGGTGAGAAACTGGTCCACCACCACCCGGAAGTCGAGGTTTCTGAAGGCCTCACGCACCAGGCCGGTCTGCGGGTTCTGGGCCAGCGGGTTTCCCCGCTCCACCCAGGCCAGCTTCAGCGGCGGGTCGCGCTGGGCCAGCATGTCCCGGCCCAGCCGGGCCGTGGAGACCGAGACACGCACCGGGCCGTCATCCGATTCGGGCGGGAAACAGGCCACCGGGTCCCGCGGGCCGCCAAAGACGTGTGTCTGCAGGTTGGCGTAAACCCACCCACCGCCGGGCTTGCCGATGTTGCCGGTGATCACCGGCAGGGACAGGAGTGCCCGCATGGTCTGGCCGCTGTTGGTGTAGCGCTGCATACCATACCCGGCGCATAGCGTGGCCGGTCGGATGGAAGCCAGCAGCCCGGCCAGCTTTACCATGGCCGGAATCGGAACGCCGCAGGTCCGGGCCGCTTGATCGAGATCCAGTTCCCGCACCATGGAGGCGAAGCGCCGGAATCCCAGGACCTTCTCGCGCACGAACACCTCGTCCACCCCTCCCCGCTCCACCAGCAGCCTGGCCACGGCCAGCGCGAGGAAACCGTCGGTGCCCGGCCTGGGCTGGATCAGCAATTCAGCCCGCTCGGCGCTCTCGGTGCGCCGCGGGTCGATCACCACCAGCCGCGCCCCGTTGTCCAGGGCCTGGTTGATGAAGACCTGCTGGTGGATATTGGTCTCAGCCGGGTTCTTGCCCCAGAGAAGGATCAGCCGGGCATTGGCCAGGTCCCAGGGGGCATTGTGGATGTTCTGGCCGAGGGTCAGGCGGGCGGCCTCCAGCCCGGCTGGCCAGCAGAGGTCGCCATAGGTTGTGGTGCAACCGCCAAATCGACGCCAGAAGGCGAGGCTGCAGTCGTTGAGCAGCCCCTTGGTGCCGCTGCCGGCATAGTGGAAGACCGCTTGCGGACCATGGGTGTCGCGCACTGACTGCAGACGGTGAGACAGCTCATCCAGCGCCTCGTCCCAGCTGACCCGCTGGAATGACCCGTCAGCGGTGCGGCGCAGCGGGTGGAGCAGCCGCTCGGGGCTGTGCTGGCGCTGAGGCAGGGCCCCTCGGCAGTGGCCCGGTTGGCCGGGTGGGGCTCCACCGCCACCAGTCGCCCATCCTCCACGGTCACCCGCATGGCGCAGGTGCTGTAGCAGTTCCTGGGGCAGGCGGTGGTGTGGACGGTCATGGGCAGCCTGTGGCCTTATTGTGTATCCGCCTCTCCGAAATGCCGCTCGATATAGTCGCAGGCCTGTTCCAGCGAAGGGAGGATCTTGGTGCAGTAGCGCACCATCCATGGCGAACAGTCCTCGAAGCTGAAGGGCGAGAAGGCCACCACGAACTTCTTCTGGTCGTGGCTGGCGTAGAAAACTTCCATGCTGGTGCCGATGCTGGGCTTGCCGTAGTTGACCAGGATGATTTCGGCGTCCCGGATGTCCTGGAGGTCGAACTCGACGATCTCGTTGGCCGAATCCACCTCCCGGTCCCTGAAATCTCGCCGCATGGGATCGAGCAGCCTGAAGGCCCCGCCGAGCAGTGTTTTGGCCGTTTCACGCCACTTGCGGGCCTCGCCCAGATGCTCGTCCATGATCGGACCGCAGAGATATATTGACTTCATTCCGCTCCCCTTCCCTGATATCTCAACCCGGTTGGCCTGTCCATTTTCAATGACCCTATCATCTCCCGAACGGTGCCGTTCAGGCAACCGCAGCGGTGGTCTCTTGACGAATGAGGCCCGTTGACTGAAAATGGGCCAGCGATTCCGCCAGGAACCTGGAAACCCGCATTGCGGAACAACAACGGACACCATGACAACAGACAAACCCGAAAGAAAGAAGCGGCACTTCCAGGTGCATGTCGACCCCGAGCTGTGTGACGGCTGCGGCGTCTGCATCTTCTTCTGCAAACCGGCGGTTTTCCGCCTCAGCCCGGAACTGAGCCGGCGGGGGGTCTTCCCGGCCCTGCCGGAAGAGCCCGGTGCCTGCACCGGCTGCTCGCTCTGCGAACTGGGCTGCCCGCAACTGGCCATCGCCGTGATGGAAGATCAGCCCGAAGGAGGTGCGTCATGAGCGTCCGTGAGCAGTATCTCCGCCGGTTCGCCGGCCGCACCGAATTTGTCATGGGCGACGAGGCCGCCGCCCTGGGGGCGGTCTTTTCCGGCTGCAGCTTCTTTGGCGGCTACCCCATCACCCCGGCCTCGGAGATCGCCGAGGTGATGGCCCGCGAACTGCCCAAGGTGGGCGGCTACTACGTGCAGTTCGAGGATGAGATCGCCAGCATCTCGGCCATTGTCGGTGCCGCCTGGTGCGGTGCCCGATCGATGACCGCCACCAGCGGCCCCGGCTTCTCGCTGATGCAGGAAGCCGTCGGCTATGCGGTGATGACCGAGACACCCTGCGTGGTGATCGACGTGCAGCGCTCGGGCCCCTCCACCGGCCAGGCCACCAAACCGGCCCAGGGGGACATCATGCAGGCCCGCTGGGGCACCCACGGCGACCATGAGATCATCGCCGTCTGCCCCTGGTCGGTGCAGGAGTGCTTTGACCTGGTGCGCGACAGCTTCGCACTCTCGGAGAAATACCGCACCCCGGTGATCATATTGATGGACGGGGCGGTGGGCCACATCCGTGAACCGCTGGCCTTCCCCACCTATACCGACGCCGACATCGCCCCACGGCCCCGGGCCAGGGAGGGTGAACCGGCGTTCGGCGGAACGCTGGTTCCGCCCATGGCCCAGATCGGCGACCGGCTGAACGTACACATCACCGGCTCGACGCACAAGCCGGACGGTATCCGCGACGTGAGCACCAAGGAAGTTCACGAGGAACTTGTGCTGCGGCTCAATGCAAAGATCACTTCGGCCCGGGAGGAGTTGACCCGTCTTGACGTGCGGCACATGGACGGTGCCAGGGTGGCGGTGGTCTCCCTGGGCGCCACGGCCCGCCCGGCCCTCGGCGCCGTGGAAGCGGCCCGGGCCTCCGGCCACCCGGCCGGCTTCATCCGGCTGGTCAATGTCTGGCCCTTCCCCGGCCCGGCGATCACCGAGCTGCTGGCCGGGGTCGACCTGGTGCTGGTGCCCGAGCTGAACCTGGGCCAGCTCTCCCGCGAGCTGGAACGGTTCGCCAACTGTCCGGTGCGCTCCCTGCCCAAGATCGGCGGGGTGGTGCACACCGTGGACGAGATCCACACCGCCCTGATGGAGCAGATGTCATGAGCGCGACACCGACAAACAGTTCACCGGCAGTGGTGCAGAACCCGCTTCGCCGCTACGTGCGGCCCGGCATCCTGCCCACCATCTTCTGCACCGGCTGCGGCGGCGGCACGGTGCTCAACTGCTTCTGCAAGGCCGTTGACGAGCTCAACTTCGACCCCCACGACATGGTGATGGTCACCGGCATCGGCTGCTCCTCCTGGATCCCCAGCCCCTACTTTCTCGCCGACACCCTGCACACCACCCATGGCCGGGCCATCGCCTTTGCCACCGGGGTGCGGGTGATGTCACCGAAGATGAAGGTGGTGGTGATCGCCGGTGACGGCGATGTCTCGGGGATCGGCGGCAACCACCTGATCCACGCCGCCCGTCGCAACGTGGACCTCACCGTGCTGATGGTCAACAACTCGATCTACGGCATGACCGGCGGCCAGGTGGCCCCCACCACACCCCCCAACATCAAGACCACCACCACGCCTTACGGCAACGTGGAGAACCGCTTCGACGTGGCCTCGCTGGTGGCTGCTGCCGGCGCCTCCTATGTCGCCCGCTGGACGACCTACCATGTATTGGACCTGGTCCGCTCCTTCAAGGAAGCGCTGGAGCATCCTGGTTTCTCTTTCGTGGAGATAGTCGGCCAGTGCACCACCTCCTACGGCAAGGCGGTGGGTAAGCGCAATGCCGCCGACTTCCTCAAGGATTACAAGGCCCAGTCGGTGCGGCTCTCCAAGGCGAAAAAGATGACCGACGAGGAGCTGGAGGACAGGATCGTGGTGGGGCGGCTGAAGCAGCGTGAAGCCCCGGAGTTCTGCCAGCGGCTCTACCAGCAGGTGGACCAGGTGAGCGCCGCCGCTCTGGCCGTGGAGGACGACTGATGAGCATGGAAAAAACCGTCCGCTTCGCCGGCTTCGGCGGCCAGGGTATCGTCAAGTCGGGGGAGATCTTCGGCGCGGCAGCGATCCTCGACGGCAAGAGCACCCTGCAGAATCAGGCCTACGGCAGCTCGGCCCGCGGCGGCCTCTGCACCAGCGACGTCACGGTGAGCAATGGCGAAATCTACGACATCGAACCCGACCGCTTCGACATCCTGATGGTGCTCAGCCAGGACTCCTGCGATGCCTTTCTCCACGACCTCAAGCCGGGGGGGATTCTGATCGTCGAGGAGGACCTGGTGCAGCTTCCCGAGGGCTACCAGGGCACGGTCCACGCCATCCCGGCCACCCGCATTGCCACACAGGACCTGGGCCGGCGCATCGTCACCAACATGGTGGTGCTGGGCTATCTGGCCGCCCTCTCCGGGCTGGTGGACCGCCAGAGCCTGGAAAAGACCATTGTGGAAAACGTGCCCCCGGGCACCGACATCCTCAATCTCCAGGCCTTTGCCGAGGGCTGGAAGCGGGGGGAAGGCTGAGGGCCGCCTACTGGTCTTTCAGTTCCGGACGTCCGCAATAGTGGTCCAGCCAGTCGAGGATTTCCTTGATACCCTGGTTTCGATAAAAGCTGAGCGTGGAGTGGCCACACTCGAACAGCACATGTTTCTTGTGTTCTTTCGGTGTGCCCCATAATTCGAACAGCGGTTTCTGGCTTACTTCTACCTGATAGACGTAATCTCTCGTGCCGTTCACCATCAGAACGGGGACCGTCACCCGAGGAGCAAAATTCCCGGGATAGACTTCGGGTCGTTCCTCGAAGCTAATTCCTCCATCAAGAATAACGCCAACGCAGAACCGGTCTTCCAGGGCCAGGGCGATGGCCCCGCGGTATGCCCCCCAGCTGAAGCCGTAGTAGGCGAGCTTTGTCATATCGATGTCATCACGGGTCTCCAGGTAATCGACGGATCTCCGCAAATCATTGATCTGGCAAATGACAAGCTCCGCGCCGGCCCTCGTTCTCGTTGAAGGACGCTCTCCAACCTCGATTCTCTCATGGGTGTTCTTGTAAATCGGATATATCACTGCCCGTCCACTCTTGATGATGAAGTCGATGACCCGGAGCTGCAGTTCGTTGACCGTGCGCTGCTGGCGGGCGCTTGCCCCGGGAAAATAGACAACCGTCTGGAATGGGGCCGCCGCATGCCTGGGAATATACAGATAGGCGATGACCCGCTGGTTGTCATAGGCCGCGTTGAAAGAGATTTTTTCCCTGACCCAATACGGCTGGCTGTCGTCGATCGACTCGATTTCGGTTTCCAGGTTCGAGGGATCGTAGTCGTATTGACTTTTATAAGCGTTGAATACTTCATCAGTGACGGGTTTTTCAATCAGGGTTCCCTGGAATTGATAAGGGATCGTCCGACCAAGGTGCTCGAGAGGCATTCCCTCATCGTCCAGATACTGAACACACCGGAAACCGTATGTTTCCAGGCGGCCAAACGGTTTCTGGGCATCCCCCTCGGAAAACATGTAGCTGGGCTCACTCCAGGCCCCTCCGAGGATGAAGCGTTGATCTCCCGTGGAGTTCCAGCACCACTCCTTGACATTCCCTGCCATGTCGTATGTTCCCTGCGGTCCCACCGGACCGCTGCCCACCGCTCTGGGGGACCGGTTACCGAAATTACTCATGGGGATAAGGTACGTCGTCATTGTTATTTTTGTAGCACCATTCCAGTGATAGATGGTTGGGAGGCGTTTCCCCACGAACGTCGCGTATGCCGACGCTTCATACCAACTCACACCCGATACCGGAAAGTCGTCCTGCCCTTCGGGATACGAGCCCACTTCCCAGGTGGCAGGGCCGGTCTGTCCAGTCTTGTCACGAAATCCTGACATCGCCTCATCAAATGTGATGGTACCAGCATCGGTGATGAATTCGTGCTGCCAGTATTCCGGGTTTCGATACCCGCCGGCATCCACGAACTTCTTGTACTCACCATTTGTCACTTCGTGCTTATCGATGAAATATTCGGATAGCTGAACTGTATCCCTGGGTAGGCCTGGATTGTAAACTTTCAAGGATCTCTCACGAATTCGAACCATTCCCTGGGGGATAGTGCCGACCAGATCCAGTTTGAATTCATGCTGCCGCGCGACAACCGGTGAATCATATGACCCGAGACCGGAACAGAACTCCTCGATCGCTTCGTAACCTTCTTTCTCTATTCTCAACCAGTAGGGCCCGAGGGGAACCCGGGTATCTTCAACAGGGGAACGCCCCAGGTGCTCCTCCTCGGTGTCAACTCTGGGAAATGGCCTGAAATATACATCCGCACCTGGTGGGTCAGTTGTGATGGCCAGATGTTTCGACATCCGTGTCCAGAGTTCAGCGAGTTCCCTGTTGTCCCCGAGGAGGGGCTCGGCCCTTTCAGCAAGAGTGAATGCGGCAACGTAGCTGTCTTTTTCGGTACGTCTCAGGATCTCCGGTAGCGCCACTTCCCGCGCCCAACGAACCTGGTTGCGGTTCTGGACCATGTGTGTGGTCAGAAATGCGCAGAGAATAATCAGCGCACAGATTGTGGCAACAATCCAGGGGTTCCTGGCCCAGCGAAAGATTCGCCTTCGTGCAAGCCCGGATCCAGCTACCAGCTGGTGGTGCAGTGATCCCAGGTCTCCCAACAGTTGCCCGGCATCCCCGTATCTGCCGCCCGCATCCTTTTCCAGACATTTGTCGAGAATCCGCTGGAACTTGCCGGTGAAGTCTCCATGCGCAGCTCTCTCCAGTGGTCTGGCAGGAGTATTGATGATGGCATTCATCAACTCGGGAGCGCTCGAGGCCTGGAACGGACGCTTACCAGTGAGCATCTCGTAGAGGACGATACCGAAGCTGAAGACGTCGCTCCGCTGGTCCACACTCTCCCCCCGCGCCTGCTCGGGGGACATGTAGGAGGCGGTACCCACAACCTGACCGATTTCGGTGAAACCACCGGTGATGGTCTTCGATTCGCTGCCCACTTCACTGTCAGATTCAATCAGTTTGGCCAGGCCGAAATCGATGATTTTGGCATTCCCCCCCTTGGTGACCATAATATTGGCCGGCTTCAGATCACGGTGGACGATGCCCCGGTCATGGGCGAAGGAGAGACCGTCCGCAACTTCCATGGCCAGAACCAGCACCTGGTCGAGGGAGAGCCGGTCATCGGCCATCAGGTCCCGGAGCATCTCACCCTCGATGAATTCCATGGCGATGAACGTCGAGCCTTCGGATTCATCAATTTCGTGGACCACTCCGATATGTGGGTGATTCAGTGCCGCGGCAGCCTTGGCTTCCCGGATAAAACGCTGTTTCCGCCGGGAGTCGGATACCAGTTCGGGAGGGAGAACCTTGAGGGCCACAAGACGGTCGAGTTTCAGGTCCCGGGCACGATAGACTATGCCCATGCCGCCACGACTGATCTCTTCCAGCACCTCGTAGTGAGAAAGCACTTGACCGATCATCATGCCTCTACCGTGGAAGAATCGAATATCGCATCCAAGGAGAAGAATTTTTCTGATTGAATTATATGCGTTGTGTCCAGCAGCAGCAATACAGAGCCGACTTGTGGTGTGCACAGGGTTCAGCTATTCTCGAAGAATCTGAGACACCAAACCGAGAGAGGGTGATGCCCGGCAAACCGCCCATCGAAGATGATGACAACCCGGCCGACGACATCCGCCGTTACGAGCTGCCCGGGGGCTGGGTGGTGCTGGCCGGCCCCCGTTCCCAGTCGGAACTCGTGATGGACTCCAGGTCGGCCTGGGAAATGTACTGGGCTTTGTACACCACATCGCGGGCCTTCAATTGGGAGGTGAATGCCCGCATGTGGTTGCGTGAGCCCTTGGCCAGGTTGCGGTACACCAGAACCATGTCCTGGTTGTCCACACCCCCGGCCAGAGCCTGCTCCAGATCGTGGATGTCCAGGTCTTCGATGGTGGCGCCAACCATCAGGGCATCCACTTCGCTCTTGATCCCTTTGGCCACCAACGTGTCGTAGAGCTTCTGCATCTCGCTGCTGGAGAATTTTCCACGCTCCAGGCCGTTGATGGGATCGTCCAGACCGTAACGCGCCAGCAACTGGCCCATCTGGTCCATGTGGCGTTGCTCAGCCCGGGGGATGTTGGTGAACACCGGCAGATCATACTTTTCGCCCAGGGTCAGATAGACATCCCGGGCCAGTTTCTCCTCCTGGCGCATCAGGACCAGAGAATTCTTCTCGATATCACTCAGGTCTTCCACCGGCAGGGAGGCCAGGCTGGTTTGGCAGGCACCTCCCTGGCGGCCAGCCCCCTGGCCCTGTCCCCTTCCCCACGGACCACGGGCATCAGCCATACCGGCAACTAAAAAAGTGACCACCATCACCATGGCGATGATCCGCGAAACTCTCATTTCCTTCTCCTTCGATGACGGCAGGAAGAGATCAGCCGGCGTTCAATACGATCGGGTTCATCCATCATGGCCCCGAGAATCAGGGGGCGTTCGATCAGCAAAGAATAGAAGTCTCCCCCATTGGGAGTCAACGATTTCCTCAACACACCACTTGCGCTTCTCGATAGAAACACCTAATATTAACAAGTAAGGATGGTCACTTGTACCATTCCCAGTCTTGACCAGCAACACTGCCCCGGATTCAGCCTTTCAAGGAGATAGCATCTTGAAGAGAAAATTCCTGGTCTCCTGCATCTGTAGTCTGATCTGTCTGGCCCTACTTACCGGATCTGCGCTCGCTCAGACAACGCCAACTGAATGGGTGGCCCGGTACGCTTACAGTTGGGATGACGGGGCCGAGGCGATCGCCGTGGATGGCCTGGGAAACGTGTTTGTTACCGGTTCTTCAGGTGTAGAATACTCCCCATATCTTTACGTCACGATCAAGTACGACACCAACGGCAATCAGCTTTGGATGGCCAGTTACCTTGGACCGGGCGGAGAAGGTCGCAGTGAGGCAAAAGCCATCGCCGTGGACACTGCAGGAAACGTCTACGTCACCGGTCATTCCGATGGTTCTCCCGGAGGCACCGCCTATGCCACGATCAAGTACGATACCAATGGCACAGAACTCTGGGTAGCAAGATACAACGGACCAGGTAATCAAAATGACAGGGCTTCAGCCCTAGCCGTGGACGGCACCGGTAATGTCTATGTCACCGGGTTTTCCTCCAAAGACGTCAACACGTGCGACTACGCCACGATAAAATATGACACCAACGGCAATCAACTCTGGGCGGCCAGATATAACGGATCAGGGGGTGGCGAAGACAGGGCAACAGCCCTCGCCATGGACGGCGCGGGCAATATCTATGTCACCGGGTATTCTGATCAGGGTGACGAGAACGATGACTACGCCACGGTCAAATATGACACCAACGGCAGTCAACTCTGGGTGGCCAGATATAACGGACCGGGGGGTGGCGCAGACAGGGCAACAGCCCTCGCCGTGGACGGCGCGGGAAACGTCCACGTTACCGGATATTCGCCAGGCGGCGATATCAGCGATATCTTTGATGATTACGCCACGTTAAAATATGACACGAATGGCAACCAGCTCTGGGTGGCCCGCTACAACGGCCCAAGCGACCAAACCGATCGTGCCGCGGCCCTCGCCCTGGACAGCCAGGGAAACGTCCACGTCACCGGTTATTCCCACCATTTCGCCGGGTACAACCCGGATTACGTCACGATCAAGTATGACCCGGACGGTGAGGAGCTCTGGATGGCCCGCTACAATGGGCCGGACGGTTCTTCTGACAGGGCCGCGGCCATAGCCGTGGATAGCCCGGGCAATGTCTACGTCACCGGTCATAGCTATGGCGTCAATGAGAGTAATGACTACACCACGGTCATGTATGATCCGCAGGGCCAACAGCTCTGCGTGGAGCGCTATAACGGTCCGAGCAGCCGTAGTGATGTGGCAACGGCCATTGCCCTGGCCGGCACAGGCAATGTTATTGTCACTGGATTTTCCAGTCAGGGTTCCGACTACTTTGGGGATGACTTTGATTTCGCCACGGTCAAGTATGATCTGCTGAACCCGGCCACGGTGGTCTGCTCCCTGGATTGCACTCCGTCCAGCGGCACCGTGCCCTTTGATACCAGCATGTCGGTAATGATGTGGCATAACCACGTGCACCAGGGTCGCCGAATCGCCGCTCGTATTGACCTGGTCACCGGTGCCGGCAACGCCTTCTCCAACTGGCGAGCGGGGTACGCCTACGTGGCCGGGGGGACGGTATTCAACGTCGCCCTCCAGACCACTATTCCGGAGCTGCCCTGGGCGCATGGAAACAACGTTTTCAGTATGGTTGCCGAGGACGTAACACCGCCGCCCTACAACCAGCCGCCATACCCGGCCGCAGGTGAAAGCAACACCAGCAGCTGCACGGTGACGGCGTTCGCCCGCTGAACCGCGGTCGGAGACCCGGGCATTCCTCCCGTGACAAACCGCTACCCCAACCCTATGATGGTGCTGTGCTGATGAATTGATTAAGTGCAGGGGAACCCCACAGTGCCCGGTAGTCCACCCATCGACAATGACGACACCAACCTCGACGACATCCGCCGTTACGAGCTGCCCGACGGCTGGGTCGTTCTGGCCGGGCGCACCGATGCGGCCAACGACCGGCTGAGCATCAAGCTGGCCCGCCCTAACGACTGGTGGTTCCATATACGGGGGATGTCGGGGAGCCACGTGGTGCTCCGCGCCCGGGAAGGAGAGGAACCGGATCGCGACACCCTGAAGCAGGCGGCGGCCATCGCGGCCTGGCACAGCAAGGCCCGGAGCGGTGGCGTCACTCCGGTCTCCTGCACCCGGGCCCGCTTCGTGACCAAGGCCCGGGGCCACAACCGAGGTACTGTCCATATCCGCAAGGAAACAGTGATCAAGGTCCGCCCGGCCCTTCCGGCCCTTGAGAATTCCGGCCAACCCTAATAGAATGATTCTTTTCGCTGGGCCCCGACTCAAGATCGGAGAGCCATTGGGCGATAAGAAAGCGAATCTTCATGCACGAGGGGGTGCATCGAACAAGATCTGAATACACTTCGAGCAGGAGCGCAGAAGAGCATGGCCTCTGAACAGTTTGAAAAGCACATCCTTTGCATCGGCGCCGGTTACGTGGGCGGTCCCACCATGGCCATGATCGCGGCCAAGTGCCCGCAATACAAGGTCACCGTGGCCGATATCAACCCGGTGCGGATCAAGGAGTGGCAAAGCGACGTACTGCCGATCTACGAGCCGGGCCTGCTGGAGGTGGTGAAGATCGCCCGTGGGCGCAACCTCTTTTTTACCACCGAGATATCCAAGAACATCGAGGACGCGGAAATCATCTTCGTCTCGGTGAACACCCCCACCAAGACCTACGGCAAGGGCGCCGGCAAGACCGCCGACCTGCAGTACTGGGAGAAGACGGCCCGGGGCATCCTCAGCGCCTCCACTACGGACAAGATCATCATCGAGAAGAGCACCCTGCCGGTGCGCACGGCCAAGGCCATGGAGCGGATCCTGCACACCAACGACAAGGGTCTGCACTTCGACGTTCTCTCCAATCCCGAGTTTCTCGCCGAGGGGACGGCCGTGGCCGACCTTGAGGCCCCCGACCGGGTGCTGATCGGCTCGCGGGAGACCGAGAAGGGTCGCAAGGCCCGGCAGGCCGTGGTGGACATTTACGCCAACTGGATTCCGCGGGAACGGATCCTGACCTGCGATGTCTGGAGCGCCGAGTTGTCCAAACTGGTGGCCAACGCCTTCCTGGCCCAGCGGATCTCCTCGATCAACAGCATTTCAGCCCTCTGCGAGAAGACCGGCGCCGACGTCTCAAAGGTGGCCCACGCCATCGGCACCGACTCGCGGATCAGCTCCAAATTCCTCAACGCCAGCGTGGGGTTCGGCGGGTCCTGCTTCAAGAAGGACATTCTCAACCTGGTCTACATCTGCGAGACCTACGGTCTCGACGAGGTGGCCCAGTACTGGGAGAACGTGGTCAAGATCAACCAGTGGCAGGAAGAGCGCTTCGTGGAGAACATGGGCCACGCCATGTTCAACACCATGGCCGGCAAGCGGGTGGCCATCTTCGGCTTCGCCTTCAAGGCCGATACCGGGGACACCCGTGAATCCCCGGCGATCTACGTCACCCGCAAACTGCTCGAGGAGCAGGCCAGGGTGGTGGTCACCGATCCCCAGGCTCTGCGCAACGCCAAGATCGACCTTTCGGACGTGATTGACCAGGTGGAAATGGAGCCCGACCCGTACAAGGCCGCCGAAGGGGCTCACGCCATTGCCGTGATCACCGAATGGCAGCTCTACAAGGAACTGGACTACGAGAAGATCTACGCGTCGATGGAGAAGCCGGCCTTTGTCTTTGACGGGCGGAACATCCTCGACCACCACGAGCTCTTCCGCATCGGCTTTAATGTCTACCCCATCGGCAAGCCGTCGCTGAGTCATCTTTAGCCCCTCCCCTGTCATCGCGAGGAGCAGGCCCTCCTGGCATCGAGAGGTACAGGCACATCCCCCTATGTCATCGCGAGGAGCAGGCAAAGCCTGCGACGCGGCGATCTCTCTTGATGAACTTCACAAAGAGGAGATTGCTTCGTCGCCGGCAAAGCCGGCTCCTCTTAAGGAACAATAAAGATGGGGACAGCTACCTGTCACATCAAACATCTGATTCTAAATCCCTTGCAACTTCAGGTAGCTGTCCCCATCTTCTGCGGTTCCTTCTGCAGACTTCCCGTGGCCCACACGGGTCGGGGGCTCGCAATGACAGGATGAATGGTTGTGCCGTCGCTTCACGCGGACAGTTCAGCCCGCTGCCCAACGGTTGACAATCGCCCTCCACACCGGAAAAATCATATAAAATCGCGTTTCAATTCAAACCCTGGCCCCTCTTTTGCCGTCAGTATGGTATCGAACGGCTGAATTTCGAGGGGACCGGAGATGAACCTGGGCAGCACAACAGTGGAGATGAGCATGCCGGCCGACAATACGGACCAGGCGGTGAACGAGCTGGTGGAGGGGGCTCGGGGCGGTGACAGCCGGTCTTTCGAGGCCCTCTACCACATGCATACCGGCCGGGTTCACGCCCTCTGCCTCCGTCTCACCGGCGATCCGGCCCTGGCCGAATCACTGACCCAGGATGTCTTTGTCAAAGTCTGGCGCAAACTCGACACGTTCAGGGCCGAGGGCCCCTTTGCCGCCTGGCTGCGCCGGCTGACGGTGAACGTGGTGCTGGAAGACCGGCGCAGCGCCAGGAGGGAATCGAAATGGCTGGCCGCCGATGGCGACAGCCTGCTGCAGGCCGGTGCCGGCAGCACGTCCAGTGCCGAACCGGACCGGGTAATGGATCTGGAGCGGGCCATGGCCCGGCTGCCCCGTGGGGCGAGAACCGCGTTCGTGCTCCACGACGTGGAAGGGTTCCGGCACCGCGAGATAGCGGCCATCACCGGTCTGGCCGAAGGCACGATCAAGGCCCAGCTCCACCGGGCACGAAAACTTCTCCGCACGGCAATGGAAACCAAAACGGTCTCGCGGGAGGTGAGGAAATGAAACACGATACTGCAGCAGAGCTCCTCAACGATTACACCGATGGCGAGCTGGAAGCACCGCAGGCGGAAGAGCTCGAAGAGCACGTCCGCCAGTGCGTGACCTGCCGCCGGGAGCTGGAAGGGTTGCGGCAGGTTCTGGAGGGGGCGGCTGCCCTGCCCCGATCCATCGAGCCGGCAACGGACCTCTGGCCGGCCATCGCCGATGCGACCCGGCTCCGGGAAACGGCAGCGGAAAATGCCGGCACAAGGCTGCTGCAGCGGCTCGGTTTCTTCAGCTGGTCCTGGCCCACCGCTCTGGCCACAGCAGCGGTGGTGGGTGTGCTCTGTTTCTCGTCGTTCAATACCGAACCGCTGGTCCAGACTGGTCAAGACCTCTCCCGCTCCGAATTCACGACCCCCTCCCAGGGCGACGAGGAAGCGACCTCGCTGGTCAATGCACTGGAAGCCGAGTGCCTGCAGGGCGAGCGTGAACTGGCCGCTTATGACGGTTCAAGTGACCATATGACACAGTTGCTGATGGAGAGCATGCCGGTGGTGGACCGGGCCATCGCCGAAGCCCGGGCAGCCTGGCTTGACTCGCCGGAAAACCCTGGCCTGGCCCGGCTGCTCACCATGGCCTACCGGGCCAAGGTGGCTCTGCAGGGACGGGCCATCCGCATGGCCAGCCGGACGTAATCGGCAGGAACGGAGAAACAGGTTCTGGATATTCGCTTCTTCGAAGAAATGTTCGAAGCAATGATAGACATCAAAAAAGGAGAGAAACGATGAACAGAATGAAATGGATGATTACGGCAGCCTTGACGGTGGCTCTCATTCTGCTGGGCGCCCCCCTGATGGCCCAGACCGAGATCAACGAGACCCGGCCGCTCCTCAGCTCGGCCACCCTGTCGGTGGACAACATCAGCGGCTCGGTAACGATCACCGGTTGGAACGAAAACCAAGTCCAGGTCACCGGCACCCTGGGCAAGGGCTCTGAGGAACTGAGGATCAGCGGCGACGCCTCGCGGATGGAGATCGAGGTTATGCTGCCGAAGCACTCACGCAACGTCAAGCCGACGCACCTGGTGATCAGTGTGCCCCGCGGTTGTCGGTTGGATGTGGATACGGTGAGTGCCGATATCGATCTCAGTGACTTCGACGGCGACATCGAATTTGAGTCGGTGAGCGGCGACATCACGGCGGTCTGCGGTGCCGGTGAAGTGGACGTCTCCTCGGTGAGCGGCGATATCAAACTGACCTGCCAGTCGTCCGACACCACAGTGGAAAGCGTGAGCGGCGACGCACGCCTCCGCGGTATCGACGGGGTGTTGTCCGTCAACACGGTGAGCGGCGACATGCTGGTTGAAGGCGGAACCTTCACCAGCATCGAAGCGGAAATGGTTTCCGGAAACCTGCAGTTCGACATTGGCCTGGCCAGTGGTGCGCGGGTGGAGGTGGACGCCCACAGCGGCGACGTGATTTTCCTGTTCGACGGCGGGCTATCCGCGCACTGCGAGGTTGAAACCTTCAGTGGCAACATCACCAACGAATTCGGCCCGTCAGGCATCGAGAACGAGCATGGACCGGGCAGCGAGCTGGAGTTCACCGCCGGAGCTGGTGATGGCCATGTGGAGATCAACACGTTCAGCGGCAATGTGGTGCTGAAGCAGAAATAGCAAGTGTCATCGCCTATACGGAATCGAACAGCCGCCGGAATATCCGGCGGTTTTTTTTGTCAGCAGGTCTGATCCAGCCGTTGCTTGTGGCAGAATAGGAGAGGAGGTTGAATAAACGTATGACCCTGCTGCCGAAAAAACCGATGGCCACTGCACTGATCCTGATGCTGAGTCTGATCGAGGTGCTTTGCGCCGGACCGGCGGTCACCGCGCAGGAACGGCGCAGCCAGCTCATTGGCCGATCCGAAGAGGCGGTTACCGTCACCAGACCGGTTGATGGTGGGCCGCAGACCGAGGAAGTGGCCAGCATGGAACAGCGGCTGATCGAGGAGATCAACACCATCCGCCTGCTCCACGCCCTCGACCCCCTGGAGCCCAACGAAGACCTCAACCGGGTCGCCCGGGGATTCAGCTTCCGGATGAACCGTTTCGGCTTTTTTGGCCACCATGATTTGGCCGGCAATGACGTGGCCGACCGTGTTCGAGCCAGGGGAATCCGCTTCGCCATGGTGGCGGAGAACATAGCCAAGAACATCAACTTCAGCGATCCGGTGGATACGGCCATCGACGGCTGGATGAAGAGTGATGGGCACCGGGCCAACATCCTCACTGCCGATTTCCGCGAGACCGGCGTGGGTATCTGGAAGGACGGTAACATTTACCATTTGACCCAGGTTTTCCTCAACCCCTGGTAGGAAACGCAACTTTTGGTGCCTGACCCCAGTTTGTTGCAGTTTCCTCTCCGTCAAACATCCGGTTATAATAGATAAACACGTTCCATCATTATGGAACCTCGAACTACCTTCTGCGTTATAGAAGGGAAATACCGGGGTTAATTGCGGACCGTTGGCCGGTGGCCGAGGGTGCGGAGTTCCGGTTTTTGTCCATCAAGTTTCGAATCGACTCCGGCCGCCGGCCGGCGGTTGCGGAGCGACGATCCCCCGGCACCCAGCGCGGCGCAGTGTGCACGGCGTGAGAACCGGGGAGCCATCAAACAAAGGAGAGCGTCAGATGAGCGGAAAACGGTTCTGGACGGGGACAACCCTGTTGATCACAATCCTGGCCCTTGCCGGGGCAACGGCCTGGGCGGGAACAACAGACACAGGGATGATTCGCTTCCCCGATGTCAGCGATTCGCAGATTGTTTTTCGCTATTCCAACGATCTCTGGATGGTTCCGGTCACCGGCGGCACGGCCGTTCCCCTGGCCAGCCCGTCCGGGGGCGAGGTGTTTCCCAAATTCAGCCCCGACGGCAAGACCATCGCCTTCATGGGCAACTACGACGGCAACCAGGACCTCTACACCATTCCGGTGGATGGGGGCCAGCCGTTCCGGGTGACCCACCACCCCACCGGCGAGACGCTCTGCGACTGGACCCCGGACGGTGATCTGATCTTTTTCGCCGGCGGTATCGGCCTCAACCCCCGGGCACGGGAGCTTTTCACCGTTTCGGCCGACGGCGGTCTGCCGGAAAAAATGCCGGTGCCCTACGGCGCCAACGGCGCGGTGAGCGAAGACGGCAAGTGGCTGGCCTACACTCCCCACTCCCGGGACTTCCGCAACTGGAAGCGTTACCGCGGCGGAATGGCCACCGATATCTGGCTCTTCAACCTGAAAAACAACACCTCGAAAAAAATCACCGACTGGGAAGGGACCGACACCTACCCCATGTGGCACGGCGACATGCTCTACTACCTCTCGGACAACGGGCCGGAACACCGGCTGAACATCTGGTCCTACAACACCGGCAGCGGTGAACGGAAGCAGGTGACCGACCACGACGAGTATGACGTCAAGTGGCCCTCCATCGGCCCGAACCAGATGGTCTACCAGCTGGGCTCCGAGCTGCGGCTGCTTGACCTGTCCGGCGGACGCAGCGCCGCCGTGCAGGTCACCATCCCGGGGGCCCGGCCCAAGATCCGCGCCCAGATAAAGGACGCGTCCAAGTCGCTCTTCAGCCGCGCCCTCTCCCCCACCGGCAAGCGGGTTGCCGTGGGTGCCCGTGGCGATGTCTGGACCCTGCCGGCCAAGAACGGCTCGCCGGTGAACCTCACCCGCACCAGCGACGCCGTGGAGCGCTACCCCTCGTTCAGCCCGGACAAGAAGTGGATCGCCTGGTTCTCCGATGAGACCGGCGAGTACCAGTTGTATATCACCGCCGCCGACGGCTCCGGCGAGGCGGAAAAGGTCACCGACCTGCCGGCGTCCTATTACTTCGCTCCCAACTGGTCCCCGGACAGCGAGTGGCTCACCTTCTGGGAGAAGAGCGGACAGCTCTATCTCTACAACGTGGCCTCGAAGGAAGCCAAGGTAATCGAGGAACAGCTGGGACAGGGAACACCCAGCGTCAGCTGGTCCCACGACTCCAACTGGCTGGCCTGGGCCCGCAACACTACACTGCGCGGCCCGAATCAGATTTTCCTTTATGACATGGCCGCCGGCAAGAAACACCAGGTAACCGACGGGATGTTCACAATCACCTGGCCCACCTTCGACCGTGAGGGCAAATTCCTCTACTTTGCCAGCAACCGTGATTTCAGCGACCCGATCTACTCCGACGTGGGCACAACCTGGGTCTACACCGCCACCGACCGGCTTTACGCCGTACCGCTGAACGCCGATGTCGAGAACCCGTTGGCGCCCAAGAGCGACGACGAGGAAATCGAGGAGGAAGAGGAGGACGGCGAGGAAAAGAACGACGAGGGAGAGAAGGACGACGATGAGGGCGAAGACGATAAGGGCGAGGAAACGGAAGAAGACGACGAGGAGGAAGAGGAGCCGCTGAAGATCGACCTCGAGGGGTTTGAGCAGCGGGCCATCGCCCTGCCGGTGGACAAGGGCGCCTTCTTCGGCCTCGGCACCAACGACGACAACAAACTGATCTTTGTCCGCGGCCCGGCCCCTGGAGTCCAGGGCCCGCCATCCATCCACCTTTTCGACTTCGACGACGAGAAGGAGAAGGTCAAAACGATTGCCGGCGGGGTCACCCCGGCGGACCTCTCCGCTGATGGCAAGAAGCTGCTGGTGGTGAACATGACCGGCGCCATGGCGATCATCGACACCGCCCCGGACCAGAAGCTGGAAGACATGGTTCCCACCGGCGGGATGCTGGTCACGGTGAACCCCCGCGAGGAGTGGCGGCAGATATTCAACGAGGTCTGGCGCCGTGAGCGGGACTTCTTCTACGACCCCAACATGCACGGCGTGGACTGGGAAGGCGTGCGCAAGCAGTATGCCCCGCTGATCGAGGAATGCACCTCCCGCGAGGACGTGGGCTTCATCCTCCGCGAAATGATTGCCGAGCTGAATGTTGGTCACACCTACTACTTCGGCGGTGACAACGAGAACCCGCCCCAGCTGCCCACCGGCATGCTGGGCTGCGACTTCGAACTGGCCGACGGCGCTTACCGCATTTCGCGGATCCTCGAGGGCGGACCCTGGGACGTGGACGGCCGCGGCCCGCTGAGCCAGCCCGGCACGGACGTCAAGACCGGCGACTACCTGCTGGCGGTGAACGGCGTGCCGCTGGATACCTCCAAGTCCCCCTGGGCCGCGTTCGTGGGCAAGGCCGGACAGACGGTGCGTCTGACCGTGAGCGAAGAGCCGAAGAGCGGCGAGAACGACCGTGAGGTGTTGGTAAAACTGCTCCCCGATGAAGGCAACCTGCGCTACCGGGCCTGGGTTGAGGCCAACCGCCAGTATGTGGACCGCAAATCGGGCGGCAAGGTTGGCTACATCTACGTGCCCAACACCGGCGTCCAGGGTCAGAGCGAGCTGGTGCGCCAGTTCGTGGGCCAGATCGAGAAGGAAGCTCTGATCATCGACGAGCGCTGGAACGGCGGCGGCCAGGTGCCCACCCGCTTTATCGAGCTGCTCAACCGGCCGATCACCAACTACTGGTCAGTTCGCGACCTCAAGGGCCCGGTGGTCTGGCCCCAGGATGCACACCACGGACCCAAATGCATGCTGATCAATGGCCTGGCCGGATCTGGCGGAGACCACTTCCCCTATCTCTTCAAACACAACAAGCTGGGCAAGCTGATCGGCACCCGCACCTGGGGCGGCCTGGTGGGTATCGGCGGTGGCCCGCCGTTGCTGGACGGTGCCGGTGTCACCACCCCCTCCTTTGCCTACTATGACATCGATGGCACCTGGGGCATCGAGGGACACGGTGTGGACCCCGATATCGAGGTCATTGACGATCCGGCCCTGATGGTGGATGGCAGCGATCCGCAGCTGGACAAGGCCATCGAGCAGATGCTCGAGGAAGCGAAGACCGGTGCCTTCAAGGCGGCCCCGGTACCAGCCTGGCCCGACCGCTCCGGAATGGGCCTCCCCGAGTCCGATTATTGATCCAGACGGCCGGCGGTGAGCAGTCACCGCCGGCCCTGCAGCTTGGCATGCCCCGAATCGTCTGAAGATTCGGGGCTTTTTCCGTACTGAATCACACCGGCAGGGCTGCGGATTCCTTGAACGAAAAATGGTGTGCTACAATAAAGCGCTCTCAGCTAACAACAGTCCTCGTCAACGATTGGAAAGGGTATGCCAATGTCCCCCAAGCAGTGGAACAATCCACCGGCCATGCAGATCGACACCGAAAAGACCTACCAGGCGACCATGGAAACCAGCCGTGGCACCATCCAGCTGAATCTCGACCCCAAGGCGGCGCCAACCGCTGTGAACAACTTTGTTTTTCTCGCCCGCGAGGGCTTCTACGACAACCTGGTCTTTCACCGGGTGATTGCCAACTTCATGGTCCAGGGCGGCGACCCCACAGGCACCGGCCGGGGGGGCCCCGGATACCGCTTCAATGACGAGTTCGGCCCCGGGGACCTGAAGCACGAACGGTGCGTCATCTCCCTGGCCAACGCCGGGCCGAACACCAATGGCAGCCAGTTCTTTATCACCCACGCCCCCCAGCCGCACCTCGACGGCCACCACAAGGTCTTTGGCAAAGTGGCCAGCGGTGATGACGTGGTGGACGCCATCCAGCAGAACGACACCCTGACCTCGGTGACCATTACCGAAGTCTGATCATGCGGCGGCGCGGTTCCCGGAATCTCTCCCGACCCGCGTCGCCCGACAAACAGAAGGAGGACCCGTTGTCCCCGCTGAAACCGCTTTCGAGCGAAAAAACACTGGACGAGGCCCTCGATGCCGCGTTGTCGGTGATCTACAAGCACAGCAGCCGCTGCTGGATCTGCACCAAGGCGGAACGGCAGGTGCACGAATTCGCCACCGAGCACCCGGAGGTGCCGGTCTACCAGCTGGATGCCGTTGAGGGCCGGGATCTCGCCCGGGAAGTGGCCGGCCGGCTGGGAGTGGAGCACCATTCCCCGCAGGTCATCGTGGTTCGCCAGGGCAAGGCGGCCTGGAGCGGCTCCCACTTCCGGATCTCCACCCGCATCCTCGAACGGGAGACCAGCCAGGGCAACTGATCCCCTTCGCCCGGATATCCTCCCCTTCCGATACCTGAAGTGCATTCCCGGCCATCGCGATCGCCCTCACTGGTATCCGCACGGTAAAACAGGGTATAAAAGGCCCTCAGTCTGCATCCGAAAGCATTTACACCACCTTCTATCAGGGAATACCAATGAGCGACGAACCGAACAAAATCATCTACTCCATGTACCGGGTGAACAAGTTTCACGGCAAGAAGCAGGTGCTCAAGGACATCTCGCTCTCCTATTTTTACGGCGCCAAGATCGGTGTCCTGGGCCTCAACGGCTCGGGCAAGAGTTCGCTGCTCAAGATCCTGGCCGGGGTGGACAGCGAGTTCGACGGTGAAACCTCGGTGTCAGCGGGCCACACCATCGGCTTTCTGGAGCAGGAACCCCTGGTGGACGATGAACGCACCGTGCGGCAGATCGTCGAGGAGGGGGCCCGGGAGGCCATAGATCTGACCAGGGAATACGAGGAGATCAACGAGAAATTCGGCGAGGAGATGTCGGCCGAAGAAATGGACAAGCTTATCGCCCGCCAGGGCACGGTGCAGGAGAAGATCGACGCCCTTGACGCCTGGGACCTCGACTCACGGCTGGAAATGGCCATGGACGCCCTGCGCTGCCCGCCACCGGAGTCAAAAGTCAGTGTCCTGTCCGGTGGCGAACGGAGAAGGGTGGCGCTCTGCCGCCTGCTGCTGCAGAAACCGGACATTCTGCTGCTGGATGAGCCCACCAACCATCTGGACGCGGAATCGGTGGGTTGGCTGGAACAGCATCTCCAGCGGTACGAGGGCACTGTGATCGCGGTGACCCACGACCGCTACTTCCTCGACAACGTGGCCGGTTGGATCCTCGAACTGGACCGCGGCCACGGTATCCCCTGGAAGGGCAACTACTCCTCCTGGCTCGAGCAGAAAAAGGACCGGCTGGCCATGGAGGAGAAGACCGAGAGCAAGCGCCAGCGGACCCTGCACCGGGAGCTGGAGTGGATCCGGATGAGCCCCAAGGGCCGCCACGACAAGTCCAAAGCGCGGATCAAATCCTATGAATCATTGCTGACCCAGGACCATGATAAACATGCCGAGGACATGGAGATCTTCATCCCCCCCGGCCCGCGGCTGGGCAAGGTGGTGGTGGAGGCCGAAGAGGTGCGCAAGGGCTACGACGACAAGCTGCTGGTGGAGGGGCTCTCCTTCTCCCTGCCCCCCGGCGGCATTGTCGGGGTCATCGGCCCCAACGGCGCCGGCAAGACCACCCTCTTCAAGATGATCACCGGAGAGGAACAGCCGGACGCCGGTGACTTCCGCCTCGGTGATACGGTGAAGCTGGCCTACGTGGAGCAAAGCCGCGATGTTCTCGACCCGGAGAAATCGATCTGGGAGGTGATCAGCGACGGGCTGGACCTGATCAAGCTGGGCACCCGGGAAGTCAACTCCCGGGCCTACGTGTCGCGGTTCAATTTCAGCGGCACCGATCAGCAGAAAGCGGTGGGCACGCTCTCCGGCGGCGAGCGGAACCGGGTGCACCTGGCGCGGATGCTCAAGGAGGAGGCCAACGTCCTCCTGCTCGATGAGCCCACCAACGACCTGGATGTGGACTCGGTCCGGGCCCTGGAACACGCGCTGGAAAGTTTTGCCGGCTGCGCAGTGGTGATCAGCCACGATCGCTGGTTCCTCGACCGCATTGCCACCCACATCCTGGCCTTCGAGGGCGATTCCCAGGTGGTCTATTTCGACGGCAACTACACCCAGTACGAGGCGGACCGCAAACGGCGTCTGGGCGAGGCGGCCGACCAGCCGCACCGGATCAAGTATCGCCACCTGACCCGTAATTGACCCGACACCGAGCGTTCTTCGATTCCCATGTGGCTGACCAGTCTTCAGAACGTGGACCTCGCCTTTGGCGGTCCGCGACTGCTCGAGGGAGCGAGCTTGCAGATCAGCGAGGGGGAACGGGTCTGCCTGCTGGGCCGCAACGGTGCCGGCAAGACCAGCCTGATGCGGCTCATCGCCGGCGTGCTGCAACCAGACCGGGGTGAGGTGGCCCGGCGTCAGGGCCTGACCACTGCCCTGCTGGCCCAGGACGTGCCGCTGAACCTCGAGGGGACGATTCACGACCTGGTGGCCACCGGTCTCGGCCCACTGGGGAACCTGCTCACCGAGTATCGCCGGTTGAGCAACGACCTGGAATCTGGCGGCAGGGTGTTGGACCGCCTGGCCGAGGTGCAGCAGCGACTGGACGACGAGGACGGCTGGCTGGTGAGGCAGAAGGTGGACCGGGTGCTCTCAAAAATGGGCCTCGACCCCGACGCCCCCTGCGCCAGCCTCTCCGCCGGCTTGACGCGGCGGGCACTGCTGGCCCGGTCCCTGGTTAGTGAACCCGATCTGCTGCTGCTGGACGAGCCCACCAACCACCTCGACCTCGCGGCCATAACCTGGCTGGAACAGTTTCTCGCCGAGTCGAAATCCGCCCTGCTCTTTGTCAGCCACGACCGCGCCTTTCTCAGCCGGCTGGCCACCCGGGTGGTTGAACTGGACCGGGGAAAGATCCATGACTGGAACTGCGACTACCAGACTTTTCTGGGTCGGCGGGCCGAGGACCTGGAGGCCGAGGAAAGCCGTCACGCCGAGTTTGACCGGCGTCTCGCCCGGGAGGAGCAGTGGATCCGTAAGGGGATCAAGGCCCGCCGGACACGGGACGAGGGACGGGTCCGCGTCCTGGAGAAAATGCGCGGCGAACGTGAAGCCCGCCGGGAACGGACAGGCACCGTGGACATGCTGGTGGAGGATGGCCAACGCACCGGCAAGCTGGTATTCGAAGCCAAACATATCTCGTACGGCTGGGATGGGAAGCGGGTGGTGCACGATTTTTCCACGCTGGTGATGCGCGGTGACCGGGTGGGACTGATCGGCCCCAACGGTTCGGGCAAGACTACCCTGCTGGGACTGCTGCTGGGGCTGCTGCCACCGGAACAGGGTCATGTCCGTCATGGGGTCAACCTCGAGGTGGCCCGCTTCGACCAGTTGCGGGAGCAGCTGGATGAGAACCGGACGGTGAAGGACAACATCGCCGGCGGCGCCGACGAGTTCACCCTTGGTGGGCGGCAACACCACGTGATCGGCTACCTGCAGCGCTTCCTCTTCTCCCCCGAACGGGCCAACACCCCGGTGGCCGCCCTCTCCGGCGGTGAGCGGAGCCGGCTGCTGCTGGCCCGGCTCCTCACCCGGCCCTCCAATGTGCTGGTTCTGGATGAGCCCACCAATGATCTGGACCTGGAGACCCTGGAACTGTTGGAGGAACAGCTCATGGACTACAGCGGCACACTGCTGCTGGTGAGCCATGACCGGACCTTTCTCAACAACGTGGTCACCAGCACCCTGGTCTTCGAAGGTCAGGGCAAGGTCACCGAGTATGTGGGTGGCTATGATGACTGGCTGCGCCAGCGCCCACCCGATGAATCTGCTGCACCGACACCAAAAAAAGCAGCGCGGCCCCGGCCTCCGAAAACGCCGAAACCGGGCAAGCTGAGATACAAGGATCAGCGGGAACTGGATGCCCTGCCCGCCCGGATCGAAGAACTGGAAACGGAGCAGCAGGCCCTGTTCGTCCGGATGGAGAAACCCGACTACTACCGCTCCCCGGCCGCCGAGATCACCCGGGACACCACGCGGCTGGAGCAACTGGAGCAGGAACTGGCCACCGTCTACAACCGCTGGCAGGAACTGGAATCGCAACGGGAGGCCGGCACCACAACCGGCAACACGCCATGAACATCGCCCTGACCCACGTGGTTTCACCGGAGATCAACCGCTGCGAATTGAGTTTTCGCGAACGGGAGCCCATCGATCTGGAAAAGGCGCGGGCCCAGCATGCCGGCTATTGCCGGATGCTCGAGGAATGCGGGTACGAGGTGGTGGAAGTGGACGTCAACTCCGCCCACCCCGACGGCACCTTTATCGAGGATACGGCGGTGGTGGTGGACGAAGTGGCGGTGCTGTCCCGCCCCGGTGTGGAATCCCGCCGCGGTGAAGTTGCCGGTATCGAACCGGTGCTTGCCAGTTACCGGCCTCTGGAGCGGATCGAGCATCCCGGCACTTTGGAAGGTGGTGATGTGCTCAGAATCGGCCGCACTATCTACGTGGGGCTCTCCGCCCGCACCAACCAGGAGGGAATCGACCAGCTGAGCCGGCATCTGTCGCCGCACGAATACACGGTAATCCCGGTGGCCATGAAAGGCTGCCTGCACCTCAAGTCAGCGCTTACCGCCCTGGATGACCAGACCCTGCTGGCCCGGCCGGGCCTCTTCGACCCCCAGCCCTTTGCCGGATTCACCCTCATTCCGGCGGACGAAAAAGAATCAGAGGCTGCCAACGCACTGCGGGCCGGCAATTTCATCTGCCTGCACGTCGGCTTCACGAAAACAATCGAGCGGGTCCGCCATGCCGGGTTCGCAGTGAAGACGGTGGACATCTCCGAACTGCTCAAGGCCGAGTCGGGCCTCACCTGCTCCAGTATCCTGCTCGAGAACTGAATCCTCCCGTTCCCCTGCCCCGAATTCGACGAAATTGTCGAACCTTGCCCCCCCATCCGCCCGAATCGTCGAATTAATCGTGGTAAGTCCTTTATTTACTGTTGGTATGGTTCTTGCTCTCTGTTGAAGTGCATCAGGTGATCGAGATACCGACCTGATACCAATTGCAGAGATCGACATGACGGGTTGCCAATACCAACACGGTTCGAATCCAGGGGGAAAGGAGGAATCCAGCTCAGGCCTCAATCAGAAGGTTATTGCTCATAACTGAAATAATGTGAACAGTTGAACCACCCTTAAGGAGAGAAGATGTTCAAACGCACGAAATCATCGCTGATCAAGGCCGCCCTCGTTGGTGTGGTGGCAATGGCCCTCCTCGTTCTGGCCGGCGGCACTGCCCAGGCCCAGACCGCCACGGTCACCGGCACTGTAGTGGACATGACCACCGGGCTGCCCATCGAGGGCGCTTTCGTGATCCTGCGCCCGGCGGATGGCTGCTCCGGCGGCGGCGGCTCGCAGTTCCACGGCGGCGGCCACGGTTGGGGCGGCGGCGGCGGTTCCGGTGGCGGCGGCGGCTTTGGCGGCGGCCACCACGGCGGCGGTTCGGGCATGGCGATCCGTGTCGAAACCGATGCCAGCGGCGTCTACGTCATTGATAATGTCGAGGCCGGCGACTACCTGATGCGTGCCTGCGCCTGCGGCTATATGCCCACCGACCTGACCCCGGTGACCGTCACCGAGGGTGAGACACTGGTTCAGAATTTCGAGCTCGACCTCCGGTAACGCTGGAGACGGGCAGGAACCGAATGGCGGTCATGTGTGGAGGCGCAGGACCGCCATTTTTTTTCACCACACAAACCTGAACGGGAGAGAGCAGATGAAGATGAGAAGCACCGTATTCCTGGTCATGCCGATACTTCTCTGCACCATGTCGGTTATGGCCGGTGACAGCCAGCCGCCCCGAGTCCAGGGCCGGGTGGTGGAGCTCACCGATGCCCGGGGTTTTGACCAGTTGACCATCCTCACCACCGGCGGCGAGCGGATGCAGGTCCGCCTCGGCGAAGCCGGCACCTGCCGCGGTCTGGTATCCAGTGGAGACCAGGTGCGCCTTCGTCTGGTGGAAGAGAAGTCGGTGGACGGTGCCAGCCTGGCCATGGGGATGAAGGTCCGGCGCACCGGCGCCTCCTACCGGTTCCGCAACGGGGCCGGCGATATGAACCAGCAGTGGACCCAGACCCGCGCCAGGGACGGGTCCTGTGGCGGCACACCCGGCGACGGGTGCCAGAACCCGAAATGCCCCGGGGCCGGAAGCGGCGGCCAGGGTGGTGGTCAGCGCGGTGGGGGCGGTTCCCGTGGCGGTGGCAGCGGCGGCGGGGGCGGCGGAGCCCGAGGTGGTGGCGGCGGAAGCTGCGGCGGTGGTCGCTAATCGCGGCCTGCAGGCGTAAAATAGGTTCATGGTAAAGAGGTTTCGCATACTGACGACCATGATCCCGCTGCTGATCCTGACCATCGCACTGGCCGCCTGGGCGATACACGAAGGACGGCGCCAGCGGCAGGAGACCGCCGAGGTGCTGGCGGCCCAGGCGACACTCCTGGCCCGCACCCTGGGGCCGGGTCTGGAAGCGGCATCCACTGCGGCTCGGGAGATCGAGGAGAGTGCCGCATCACGGGTACTGGAGAACACGCGTATACTCTCCGTCCTGTGGCAGTCCGGCGGCCTCACTGCCACCACGGCCGAGTCCCTGGCCGAACAAAATGACATCGATACGATCATCCGCCTCGACCGCTCCGGAGCTCCAAAGCTCATTGCCGGCACACCGGTTTCCGAAACGCTGCTCCGGCAAATGGACGAGGTCATTGCAGGAGAAGCCGACGAAATGGTCCTCGGCCCACAGTTGGAGGACGGCGTGGAGCACATCGCCGCCGTGGTCCGAACCACTGACGGGGGGGCCATTTTCGCCCGGGTCCACGCACCGTCGAGCCTGGCCTATTCCAGCGCAATCGGCACGGCCAACCTGCTGCATCGGTTGGCCGGATCCGGTGGCGTGCTCTACCTCGGCTACTCCGTCTCACCGGGTGGGAAACCGCTGGAGGCCAGCTGGGACGGTGAGCCCATACCGCCGGTTTCCTCGGACGGCGATGGCCGGCGAACCGTGCGTGGCCGTGAGGTGTTCGAAGTGGTGGTACCGGTGAGCGCACCAGCGGGTTTCCAGGCCTCGCTGCGGGTGGGGCTGGACGGCCAGCCGCTGGCCGAGGCTTCGGTGTCCGCCGTGCGCCGGACTGCCATGGTGGGAATCGTGCTCTCCGTGTTCAGCCTGGCCCTGGTCTTCATTGCCCTGCTCTCCCGCAGCCGGGTCCTGGAGCGGGAAGAGGCCGGCCGGCAGCTGGCCGAGGTTGAAACGGCACGGAGACGCAGTGAGAGACTGGCCGCCGCCGGCGCCCTCACCGCCGGCCTGGCCCACGAAGTCCGGTCGCCGCTCAATGCCATCGGCCTCGCCGCTCAGCGTATGGAGCGGAACCACTCCCCCGAGGATGAGGTGGGACGGTTCGCCGCCAAGGTCCGCGGCGAAATCGGCCGGCTGGAAGCGATCCTCCGCGAGTTCCTCGAACTGGCCAGCCCGGTGGGCCAGGCGAGAAAGGTCACGGATATCCGAATGATAGCCGGAGAGGTGGTGGATCTCCTGGGCGACGAGGCGGTTGCCGAGGGCATCAGCCTCGTCCAGGCCGGTTCCTCCTGCCGGGCCCCGGTGGACCCGGAATCGATCCGCCGCTCGCTGATCAACCTGGTGCGCAATGCCATTCAGGCCAGCCCGGCCGGCGGCAAGGTCCTGGTGGAAACTGCGGCCTCGGACGGGCACGCCCAGGTGACCATATCCGACAACGGGCCCGGCGTGGATGAGGCCACAGCGGACCAGTTGTTCGATGCCTTTGTCACCAATCAGGCCGGAGGTGTGGGCCTGGGACTGGCACTTGTCCGCCGGGTGGCCGAAGAGCACGGTGGCACGGCGACCCTGAGCAACAACTATACCGGCGGTGCCCTGGCCGAACTCAGGCTGCCCGCCGCAGGCGGTGGAGAGACGGCATGAGCCTCGATGCACGCATTCTGGTGGTGGACGACGACAGGTCCCAGCGCGAGGAACTGGCCGGTTTCCTCCGCGATATCGGTGCGGTGGTGACCGAGGCCGGTGATGGCCGGGAAGCGCTGGATGCCGTGGTGCGGCAGGCGCCTGACCTCTGCATCAGCGATGTACGCATGCCGGGGATGGATGGCACCCGGCTCCTGAAGGAAATCCGGCTGGTCAATCCCGAGGTGGCCGTGGTGCTGGCCACCGCCTTTGGCACGGTGGAAGATGCGGTGACCTGCCTCAAGCAGGGAGCGGCGGACTACCTGCTCAAACCGCTGGATCTGGACGAGGTCGAACACCTGGTACGCCGCCTGCTGGAATCACGACGGCTGCACCGGGAAAACATCGACCTTAAAGCACGCCTGTCCCGGATCGAATCCGTGCCGGGCATCATCACCGCCGGCGGGGTGATGAGCGAAGTAATGTCTCTCATCTCCCGGGTCTCCCGCTCCGATGTCTCGGTGCTGGTGCAGGGTGAAAGCGGCACCGGCAAGGAACTGGTGGCCCGAGCGATCCACGGGGCAGGCCCGCGGGCCAGCGGCCCGTTCGTAGCGGTGAACGCCAGCGCCCTCTCCAGCCAGTTGCTGGAGAGCGAACTGTTCGGGCACGAGAGAGGCGCTTTCACCGGTGCCGACCGTGACCGGGAAGGCCGGTTCGAAGCCGCTTCCGGCGGGACCATTTTCCTCGACGAGATCGGCGACCTGCCCACCGAGGTCCAGGTCAAGCTGCTGCGGGTGCTCCAGGAGCGAACCCTCGAACGTGTCGGTTCAAACACCCCCGTGCCGGTTGACGTGCGGGTGATAGCCGCCACCCACCGCAACCTGCTTCAGGCCATCGAGAAGGGCAGCTTCCGTGACGACCTCTTTTACCGGCTGGCCGTGGTGACCATCGAGATCCCGCCGCTGCGCATTCGGAAATCGGACATCCCCTTGCTGGTGGACCATTTCCTGGCCAAGCACGACGAAGACGGGACGGCCGCTTCGATTTCCCGGGAGGCCATGGACCTGTTGCTGGCCTACGACTTTCCGGGCAATGTCCGCGAGCTGGAAAACGCCGTACAGCGCGGTATGGTGCTGGCCCGCTCCGGACAGATCACCGCCGGTGACCTCCCCCCGTCGGTGCTGGGATCGCACCACGAAAACGGCGGCACCCAGGATGAAGAGAGCGACTCACTGCCCGGCCGGGTGGCGGCCCTGGAAAAGGGGGCCATCGGCGATGCCCTGGCCGCCGCCAACGGTGTGCAGTCCCGGGCCGCCCGCAAGCTGGGGATTTCGGAGCGGGCCCTTCGTTACAAAATGTCAAAATACGGGATGAAAGACTGACCCATGAAACGCCTCGTTCACATCATCTTCATCGCTTGTGCAGTGTTCTCGTCCATCGCGGTGACGGCAGAACCGGTTGGCGAATGGACACTGATCACCTCCTGGACCACCGGGGACTACGGCACCGACGACAAAGTCGACACCTGGTCATCAAACCTGCAGTACATCCTCGGTGACGACTGGCAGCTTCGTGTGGATCTGCCCTACCTGGTCATGGACACATCATATGGCCTGGTGCGTACCGGCGCCGGCACCATGCCGGTGGGTGGCGAGCGGGCACAGAGACGACGCGGCGGCAACGGTGGCGGTGAAGGCGACGGTGACGGCGACGGTGGCGGCGGCGGTGGTGGCGGTGGAGGCGGCGGCGGAGGTGGCGGCGGAGGTGGAGATGAAGGCACCCCTGGCGGTGGCGAGGGTGAAGGAATGTCTCCCTATGACGACACGGCCAACGGCATCGGGGACATCCGCGTTGCTCTTTCCCGACGCCTGTTTGGCGGCGGTGTGAAGGTCTTCCGCATGGATGCCGAGCTGGAGGTAAAACTGCCCACCGCCGACGACGACAACGGTATGGGCACCGGCGAGACCGACTACCGGATCGGCTTCTGGGGCGGCTACCGCTTCTGGTCCTCCTCGCTCTACGCCCGCGCCGGTTGGAACCGGCTGGGCGACCCGTGGTGGGGGGACCTGAAAAATGTGATCGACGTCCAGCTGGGAATGGAGAGCGATCCGGTGGCCGCCGATCGGCTGATCCTCGCCGGCTGGATCGCCGCGGCACAGGAGGCCGTGGAAGGCCAGGGGGAAGCTTTCAATTTCGGCGCTTCACTGCGCACCACCGGCCGCTACCGCTGGTACGGAAGGGTATTGGTGGGTCTGGGCGACGCGTCGCCGGACTTTTCAGTGGCCATCGGGCTCTCCATCGGCCGCCACACACCGGGCCGGCTCTGGTTGGGAGGAAATGTCCTGTGAAACAGCCCTGGCATTACAGCATACGATTCCTCTGCTGCAGCATTCTGCTGCTGGCCGGTGGATTCGCTGTGGCCGGAGCCGATGGGCCTCCTCCCCGCTCATCGTTGAAGACAGTGGAAGGCGAGGTGCTGTCGGTCAGCCGGATCGCCGGCGAAGGCGGGATCGAGGTGGTGCAGGTGAGCCTCGCACCGAAGGGTGACCCCAAAAACCCGTTGCAGATCCTTCTCGCCCCACCGGGGGCGATGGACGATATCGGCTTCTCGGTGGAGCCGGGAGATCAGCTGAAGATCAAGTATTTTGTTGCCGGGGAAGGGAGCTGCCGGGCACACAAGGTGCTCAACTCCTCCCGCGGCCTGATGGTCCGCCTGAGGACCCTGCGCCAGATCCCGCTGTGGAACAACCAGGGGCACTGGCAGGGCGGCCAGGGCCGGATGCGGCAAGGACAGGGCCCCGGCCACGGTGGATCGTAGCAGTATCCAGCCTACCAAGCTCAGTCGATGAGCACCTGGTCCACCGGTCTTCTCAGCTTGATTGAGACTCGGAACAACAGCAGTATGGCCACTGCTCCCAGACCGGCCACAAAGCCATACCACAGCCCGGCCGGGCCCATTTCCAGCTTGAAGCCCAGCCAGAGGCTCACCGGTACGCCGGCGAACCAGAACCCGAGGACATTGAGCACCATCGGGGCCCGTGTGTCCCCCATGCCGCGGAGGATGCCGCCGGCCACCACCTGTAACCCGTCGAAGATCTGGAAGAAACCGGCAATGGGGATCAGCACCAGGGCCACGGCAATCACGTCCCCGGCATTTGTGAATATCGAGGCCAGCGGCCCGGGGATGGTGAGGAAAATCACCGCGGTAAAGACCATGAAGCCGCCGCCGCAGATCAGGGCGGCTGAGGCGGCCCGCCGCGCTCCTGCCTGGTCTCCCCGGCCGATGGCATTGCCCACGTGCACGGCAGCGGCGGCCGACACTCCCAGCGGGACCATGAAGGACAGGGCCGCAAGGTAGAGGGCCACCTGGTGAGCGGCCAGGGGTACCGCCCCCATCCAGCCCATGAAAAGGGCGATGGTGGCAAAGGCGCCGAACTCGATACAGTGCTGGATACCGATGGGCACCCCGAGGACGAACATCCGCCACAGCGGCCGAGTCTGCAGCACCACCGGGTCGAGACGGCGGAGCAGCGGTCCCAGCTGGTCCCG
>RCNC010000157.1_pt1 | contig 37639 bp, 35 predicted proteins | sample 2041301 | NCBI WGS metagenome assembly RCNC01 (sample SAMN09708231, study PRJNA481090) | Marine sediment metagenome, whole genome shotgun sequencing project. | biome: marine sediment; feature: ocean; material: sediment; isolation source: Sewage treatment plant 13A marine sediment (STP13A) ...
GGGTTAAGGATTAAGTGTTAAGTGAAAAGGGTTAAGTTTTAGGGGAGATGGGAGATGGGAGAAGGTTAAGGGTTAAAAAGGAGAACGCCATAAGAACTTGATTTTACTTTGTTCATTTCGCATTCTCCTCATTATATCATTACATCAATAAATCATTACATCATTAAATCAATACATCATTATACCACCGATGGTTGTGTTTTTGTTTTCAGCCACATCTTGAATCTGGTTATTAAATAAAAGAGTATTGGAACTATTACCAATGTTAAAAAAGTTGCCACAAAAAGACCATAAATCACGGTCCAGGCTAATGGCCCCCAAAAAATAACATTGTCTCCCCCAAAATAGATCTGTGGATCTAACTCCGTAAATAGTGTATAGAAATTTATATTGAACCCTACAGCCAAGGGGATTAATCCTAGAATAGTGGTAATAGCGGTTAACAGAACTGGACGTAATCTAGCCTTTCCGGCTTTGACAATGCAAAATAATAAATTTTCGTTGTCGAGATAGTCATCTTCATCTAGTTCTAATGTCCCTTTTTTTCTGTCAATCAATAACTGGGTGTAATCCAGTAAAACAACTCCGTTATTCACCACAATACCTGCAAGAGAAATAATACCCATCATTGTCATCATAATCACAAATGAATTTCCGGTAATGATCAGACCACCGAAAACGCCAATCAAACTAAGGAAAATTGCCAACATGATGATTCCTGGTTTTGTTACCGAGTTAAACTGAAAGATCAAGATTAAAAAGATCAATCCGAGTCCAGTGAAGAATGCTCCCACTAAAAATGCCATTTGTTTATTCTGTTCTTCTATTTGTCCTGTAAAATCTATATTCACTCCAGAAGGAAGATCAGAGAAGCCTTCCATTTCTGACTGAATTCTGTTTACTATGGCCCCTGCATCGGTATAGCCTGGAGAAAGGGCAGAATACAAAGTTACAACTCGTTTCACATCCTTGTGTTTAATAGCACTAAAACTGGAATTATTCTTTTGACTCGTAACGGCCGATACCGGGATTTCCTTTATTTTTCCGGTAGCCGGATCTCTAAAAGTTATTTTTTGATTAAAAATAGCACTTTTATTATATTTATCTCTTTCATTAAACCGTACATAAATATCATAATCTTCACCATCCTCTTTGTATATACCAGCTTTCGCACCAAAGATTGAATTTCTCAGTTGCTGCCCTACCTGACCGGCACTTACACCAAGTTCACCAGCTTTTCTTCTGTCAATAGTAACATACATGGAAGGTTTTGAGCGATTGACGTCAATTTTCAATTCATCAATGCCCTGAATACTTTGCCTATTTATAAAGGTTTTCATTTTTTCAGCTGTGTGAATCAGTTCAGCGTAGTCATCTCCTTCTATTTCAATATTGATCGGGTACCCGGCCGGAGGTCCGTTCGCTTCTTTTTCAACACTGATAGCTACCCCAGGATAAATCCCCACAAGAGCTTCTTGTATTTGTTGTCTGAGCCTTTCACTATCCATGCCTTTTCGATATTTAAATTCACGCATAGATGCAGTAATTTTTGCCTTATGAGGCATCTCAGCTGCCGAGCCACCGTCTGTTTGAGGATTACCAGCTCCTTCACCTACCTGCGCTACTGCACTTTCTACCATGAAATTATAGCCATTATCAAGGTATTCGTCAGCATTCAGGTAAGAATAGACTCTTTCCTCAATTTCTTTGGTGATCTGATTGGTCTTTTCAATATCCGTTCCCTGGGGGTATTCTATATAAACGATTATTTGATTTGGTGTGTTATCAGGGAAAAACTCAACTTTTGTCCTTTGCATTGCCACAGAGGCCCCGAATCCGCCAAAAGCGATTAAGAGTAAGATTACTGTACCAATTGAAATTGCATAAGGTCTCCAGCCACTAAGTGCTGTTTTTAAGGTCGATTCATAGAGCTTTTCAGATTTGGTCAAAATATGTTCCTGAAAATAATTCGCCATTTTTCTGAGTGCCAATCTGTAAACCCAAAGTAATATAGCCGTGGTCAACATGATAGACCCAAAAATCTTGTAAGGACCTCCGAAAAGCATAATGAGCAGGCCGAAAAGTATTAATATTCCAGTGATGGTAAAAATATTTTTATAAGACATATCCTTATCTTCAATACTCATAAATTGAGAAACCATTACTGAATTGAAAAAGATGGCTACGAATAACGAAGAACCCAATACAACAGATAAAGTAATTGGAAGATAGATCATAAATTCACCCATCACTCCCGGCCATAAACCCAGAGGTATAAAGGCAGCAATTGTAGTTGCTGTTGAAATTATGATAGGAAAGGCGATTTCACTGATTCCTTTTTTTGCAGCTTCCTTTTTACTCATTCCTTCTTCATCCATCAGTCTGTAAACATTTTCAACAACAACAATACCGTTGTCTACGAGCATACCAAGCCCCATGATCAAACCAAAAAGGATCATGGTATTCATGGTGTATCCCAATGCGTCTAAAATCATCAAAGACAAAAGCATAGACATAGGAATAGCGAACCCTACAAAAAGAGCGTTTCTAAATCCTAAAAAGAACATCAAGACAGTGACTACCAGAATGATTCCAAAAACAATATTATTTACCAAATCGTCAACCTGACCAATAGTTTTTGAAGATTGATCATTCGTAATACTTATTTTAAGATCACCTGGAAATACATTGATTCTGGCATCATCAACAAGGACTTGAATTTTTTCAGCGGCAGCCACCATGTTCTTGCCTGCCCTTTTTTTAACATCCAGCATCACAACGACTTCCCCAAAAGCTCTGGCATAAGTAGTTTTTTCTTTTTCTTTGAATGACACATTAGCTATGTTTTTTAAATAGATAGGACTATTATCTTCTGATTTTACAACAAAATTGTCAAGATCAGAAGGATCCTCAATTTCCCCAATAATTCTTATAGTTCGTCGCTGTCCGCTAGATACAAGATTACCGGCAGACATGGTAACATTTCCATTATTTACTGCATTGATCACATCATTAAAACTCACCTTAGCAGCCATCATCTTATAGATATCAACCGCGATTTCGACCTCTTTTTCCTGGGCGCCTCTTATATCAACTTGCTTGATTTCCTGAAGACCTTCAATTTCGTCCTCTAGATACTCCGCGTATTTTTTTAGTTGTTCAACAGGATAATCACCTGATATATTAATATTCAGGATCGGCATTTCTTCAGACAAATTCAATTCGAAAACATTGGGTTCTACTTTGGCACCATTGAAAGTGGGCCAATCTTCTCCAGCTGTTTCAGAATCAATTTCGTCTTTTACCTTTTGCTTCGCTGCATCAACACTTATATTCTCGTCAAATTCAACAATGACCATAGAATAATCTTCCTGTGAAGTCGAAGTAATCTCGACTACATTTGATACTGTTTTAAGTTTCTCCTCAAGTGGGTCGGTAATCAGTTTTTCAACATCTTCTGCAGTGTTTCCAGGGTAGATTGAACTCACATAGATTTTGGTTTCCTTTATTTCAGGGAAACTTTCCCGCGGCATATTGTTATATGCCGAGAGGCCAGAAAACAGGATGATCAAAATGACAACGTAAATAGTTGTTTTATTGTTGATGGCCCATGATGATAAACCGAACTCCTTGTCGAGTACTTTTTTCTGTTTGACCATAATTATGAGTCTAGATTAATTATTTTCACTTTTTGACCATCATTTACACTTCTGGCACCTTCCAATATTACTTCATTACCTGTTTGAAGACCCTTGGTAACTTCTATATAATCACCTTGAGTAAGACCTGTTTCAATGATTCTTTTTTCGGCAGTGGCCTCGTTATTGTCTACTTTTTCGGTGATTACATAAATATATTGTTCGCCAATAGCGTTTTCAGAGATGATTCCCTGTGGTATCAAGAAAGCATTTTCATTAGAATAGTCGTTGATTCTTAATTTGGCAGTTAGGTTAGGCTTTATAGACTTCTCTTTGTTAGGCACAGAAATTTCTACCTTGAATGTTCTATTGCTTGGATTGATAAAATCTCCTACTTGTCTCACTTTTGAATCAATCTTTTTACCTAAAATTGGAAATTCGACTTCCACTTTTTTATTTCTGGTAATATTTGTGATGTATTTTTCAGGAACATCAGTTACGATGTACATATTATCCAGGTTCACGATTCGCATCAATTGAGATTGTCCAGGCATAACAACACTACCTTGTTCAGTTAATACATCATCAATGGTTCCTGAGAAAGGAGCTCTTACGATAGTTTTAGCGACTTGTTGCTCCAATTGAGCGATGGCTTGATCTTGAGCTTCATAGTTTGATTTGGCTTGTAAATATTGCATTTCACTACCAATTTTCTGATCCCACAATCTTTGTTGTCTCTCAAATGTGGTTTTAGCCAATTCAGATTGTATTTTTAACTGCGCCAGTTGTTGGCTCAATCCTCCGTCATCTATTTTAGCAAGGACTTGTCCTTTTTTAACTTTTTGACCTTCCTTAACGTATACATTTGTGAGCACTCCTGAGTATTCAGGATAGATCATCAAAAGATCTTTTGTAGTTACATTACCTTGTAATTCAAGATAATGCTTAAAATCAGAAGCCTCAAGTTTGAAAGTTGTAATTAAAGGAATATTTTTTTCAGCGTCAAGTTGCCCAATCGCAATATCGAGTTTTTTAATTTCTTGTTTAATTAAATTCTGCTCGCCAACCAATTCATGTTTTTTAGTCCGAATTGATTCAAGGTTTTGAGATTCTATAATGTCATCTACGCTTTTTTTGTCTCCACTTCCACAGGAAGCAAGAAAGAGTGTCGCGATAAATAGGGGTGCTATATATTTCATGTTAAAATAAGTTAAGTGCATTTTCTAATTCTACTTTGGTTTGGATGATCTCTAAAATTGATTGAATATAATCTTGTTGTGAACTAAATAATTGATTTTGAACATTAGTTAAATTAATACTTGTACTAAGGCCTTCAAAAAATTTTATTTGCTCTTTTTTGGCAATACTTTCAGCTAATACAAGGTTCTGGCTTGAAGTTTGAAATTGATCCAGAGCAAATTGGTATTTATTTTTAGCTGTAGAAACCTGTAATTTTAATTCTTCCGACTTCTCATTGAGATCGATTTCGGATTGCATTACATTGATTTTGGCTTGTTGCGTTCGAGAACTTCTTTGCAAACTACTAAAAATGGGAACTTTTAAACTCACACCAATCAAGGAGGAATCAAACCAATTGTCTTGACTTTCGAAGAAGACGAAATTATCATTATTAGCGAATTGAGAATAATTCACAAAAGCATTCAAAGATGGCATTCCTTTTGTTTTTTCATATTTCACCATCAAGGCATCTGATTCAAGTTTGTTGTCTGCGATTTTAAAATCAATATGGTTCTCAAGGTCAAATTCAGTTGCCATCATATTTGCATCAGTACTTCTTAAAGCAAGCCCTTCAAGGTTTTCAGTAAGAATAACATTTTGATTAATGGGGATACCTAAAGTCAAGTTGAACATTTGCTTATATAAAAATTCCTCTCGTCTCGCTCTGTTTAATGCATTATTGATATTTGATAATGTAATTTGTTGCTGTTCGTAATCCTGTTCCTCTGCGAAACCATTTTCTAATAATACTTTCGTTTCAAAAAGATTTTTTTCTAAGATCTCTTTGTTTTTGATAAGAATTTTAATGGTTTCCTGAGACACCAAGACTGTACCATAGGCATTTATGACCGCCTCTCTAACGCTTTGATCTGTCTTTTCTTTAGCCAAATTGGATATCTTAAGAAAGGTTTTAGCTGACTGTAAACCTACTATGTAAGATCCATCAAAAAGGATTTGATTCAATGTTACAGTGGCATTCATGTTTTGCTTGGCGCCAAATATGACTTCCTCAAATTCACCAGGAGGCCCTCCGACTATTTCTGCCGGGAGGAATGTTACAGCTTGTTTTAACCAATTTTGATAATCTATGGTTCCATCGATCTGAGGTAATCCAAAAGAAGTTGCTTCCCATTTTTGCTTTTCAGCCGCTTCAATATCCAAGGCAGCGTTTCTAACGGTATAACTATGTTCCAAGGCATATTGAACAGCCTCATCAAGATTAAATGAATAAGACTCTTGCGCCTTCAAGTTGGTAAAACCCAGAACGAAAATTAGTAAAGCTATTATTTTGTTCATTTTTTCAGTATGTTAATTAATGTGTTCAATCCTTTTTCTGTTGCAATTGCCCGAATATGATATTCAAGAAAGGCATCTTTAAGCTGGGATATACCATAAGCATCGAGCGGAAATAATTCATAATTAGTAAGACTCATGTTTCCACTAAAATAGAACCTGGAAATTAAATCTATATTGAAATCCTTTCTATAGTAACCATCTTTTATGCCTCTTTTTAAGTTCTCGATAATGCAAACATTGACTGAATCAAATTGTTTGTCCTTGACTTGTTTGAAAATTTTGGGATAATATTTTTGCAGTTGATAGGCAGGTGAAGATTTTTCATTTTTCAACTGATCATGCACCATAGACTTAATAGTGAATATTTCTTCAATGGGGTCAAAATTTCCTGAACATACAGTGCAGATAGTCTCATTGATATTGTCAAGCACATAAAAGGTAGCTGCTTGTACCAGTTTTAATTTGGTCGAGAAATGAGCGTAAATGGTTTTTTTTGACATACCTAGTTCTGCGGCAATATCATCCATGGTAACACTTTTAAACCCGAAAGTCAAAAACATGTCAGAAGCCTTTTCTAGTATTTTTTCTTTCATAAGTCGGCAAATATACAAAGTGGAAACGCTTAAAACAAAAAAAGTTTCCAAAGTTTACACAAATTAACACCTTATGCATTTGTCGCGAATGAAATAAATTTGTTACAAAGAGATTCCTGCTCAGAAATATTGAAAATTGTATTTTCAAAATGAAACTATTCAAGCAGATTAATTATTTTTACAAAAAACAAAATTTTGAATATAGAAAACTATAGAGAAGCTTTTTTGAAATATTTGAGTCAAAACCTTAGTACTAAGGAACCAGAAAATCTTTATAAACCAATTGATTACATTATGTCATTAGGTGGAAAAAGAATGAGGCCCATACTTGTATTGATGAGTTGTAATTTGTTTGGCGGTGAGATCTCCGAGGCAATGGAGGCAGCTTTATCGGTAGAAATGTTCCATAACTTCACTTTGATACATGATGATATCATGGACAGAGCTGACCTGAGAAGGGGTAAAGTGACGGTGCATAAAAAATGGGATCTGAATACTGGTATTCTTTCGGGAGATGCTTTGATGATCCAATCGAATCAGCGTTTGGAGTATTATGAAGGAGAAACTTTCAAGGCCTTAATTTCCTTGTATAATAAGACAGCACTTGAAGTATGTGAAGGGCAACAATACGATATAGATTTTGAAAGTATGGTGAAAGTGGCTTTAGACGAGTATATAAAAATGATCAGTTATAAAACGGCTGTTCTGGTTGGTGCCTCCATGAAAATGGGAGCAATTATTGCTGAAGCCTCTTCTGAAGATCAAAAAAAAATATACAACTTTGGATTGAATTTAGGAATTGCGTTTCAATTACAGGACGATTATCTTGATACCTTCGGTTCGGAAGATTTTGGAAAGAAAATTGGAGGTGATATTGTTGAAAGCAAAAAGACCTTCCTTTATATAAAGGCACTTGAACTCGCAGATTCAAATGATAAATCAAAATTGCTTGATCTTTATTCAAGTGTTCATGAAGAAGGGAAAAAGATTACAGACGTAAAAGCACTCTTTACAAAATATGGAGTCCCTGAATTACTCCAGACTTCAATTGAAAGATTCACGCTGAAGGCGCTAAAAGAAATTGATTCTCTTTCACTGGATGGCACAAAAAAAGAGGTGTTGAAGGATTTTGGATTGAGTTTGATGAACCGTAAAACCTGACTATTTTGGGATCTTATGAAAGTTTAATACTTATAAAAGAAATAGAGTCCCGGCAACTCCTTGGAAAATTGATTCAACAGCTTAAAAAGGATGCCCTTCTTTCGGGAGTTGATTTTATCTGTGAAGAAAGCATTTTACCCGAACAACTTGTTCAGAAAGTATACGATTTGCTTTTGAATTTGATGATCAATGATTTTAGAACCTATTTAAATTTTCTATACAGAGTTGACCTTTCTGAGGCTAGCTTGAAGTCAATAGATGAAATTGACCCTGAAAGAATTGCTCAAATAGTCACGTTGTTGTTGTTAAAGCGGGAATGGCAAAAGGTGTTTTTTAAAAATAGAATCCAATAACCGGAGACCAGGCAGAGCTGTATGCGCTTCTTGAAGAATCGTATAATAGATCATATCGAAATCCAAAAGACACATTTCTCGAGACAAAAGAGGCCCCTAAATAGAGTGCATTATTCCAATAGGAATAGTCATTATTTTCTCGGTCACCGGGAAATTTAATGGTGGTGTTTCCATTGGTTTGCAAGCCTTCGTATTCAGCTGATAGCTGAAAAAAGGGAATTGGTCTAACAGCAATCATTAGACTGGGTCCAAATGAATTTTGACTATATTTAGCTAAATCATCCTCGGCGGCAGAATAAATATAGGTAAGGCCAAATCCGGTTAAAAACTTAGGTGACACATTATAATACGCCTTTGGGGCTACTAATATATCCGTTCCCCCATTCCAGAAAGAAAGTCCTATATTTCCGCCAAAACTCCAGCTTCTTTGATAGGTATATACCTTTTTTGGTTGCTTAGTTTTATCTGTCTCCTGTTTTTTTTCAGATTGATATTGATTATTTGGATTGAATTCAGTCACTTCCTTTTCCTGAGCTATTGAACTAAGGGCGAAGAATAAAAAACTTACGGTAAGTCTAAGGTGTTTGCGCATTTTCACGTATTTATTAGTTCAGATCCTTTCATAAAATTATTCAAAGATAATTATTGTACATAACGTAAAAAAATATTAATATTGCACTCCAATTTAGGACCCATAGCTCAGTTGGTTAGAGCACCTGACTCATAATCAGGGGGTCGAAGGTTCGAGCCCTTCTGGGTCCACGGAAGGCCTAAACGTTAGTGTTTAGGCTTTTTTATAGCTTGTATGTGAATAGATTTTTAGACAATATTTTTCAACAATCGATATTTAATTGACCTAATAAATTGAAATATGGTATATAGTTGTTAAATTTATTGTTGACATTTGAGCTGTCATATGAATTAATGTTAAAAATATCAATGGTTGTTGATACATTTTTTAATCGTTTTCATATATTTGCAACAAATTGGATTTAATTACGTTATAGGAATCTAAAAAAAAGGGTAATAATTTATGGCAAATAAATACTTTAAAGCAATACTTTTTTTTGCTTTTATTTTGGTAACAGACTTAGCTTTGGCTCAAGGTGGTCCGCCACCACCACCACCACCGTTGCCAATTGATGGGGGAATTCTAGGATTACTCGCCTTAGGTGTTGGATATGCTGTGAAAAAGATCTACGATAGCTCTAAGGAATAATTCCTCATTTCTGATCAAACAACTATTTTTGTAGTAATCTGGCTACATATTTACCAATCACATCGAATTCTAAATTTACCGTATCTCCAATTTTGATCTGGTGAAAATTCGTGTATTCATAGGTGTAAGGAATTATAGCAACACTAAAACTTTCCGGTTTGGAATTAACAACAGTAAGACTTACGCCATTCACAGTGATAGAACCTTTTTCAATCGTTAGATTATTATAGGTATCTTTATAACTAAAGCTATAGACCCAGCTACCTTCTTCTTCTATGAACTCAGTGCATACTGCAATCTGGTCTACGTGCCCTTGAACCATGTGGCCATCAAGTCTTGAACCAAGTTGCATCGCCCTTTCCAGATTCAATTTAGAACCAATACTTAAATTACCAATATTTGATTTATCAAGGGTTTCTTTAATTGCTGTGATTGTATGTGTGCTATCACCAATTTTGAACACGGTCAAACAGACACCATTATGCGCCAGGCTTTGATCTATTTTGAGTTCTTTAGACAGTTCACTTCTAACAGTAATATTTAGATTATCACGGTCTTTGTTTAATTCAATTACCTCTCCCAATTCTTCTATTATTCCTGTAAACATGTTGTAAAATTATTGATTAAATTTGTGATTCGATAAAATTGAATTACCTTTCAAAATTAACAATTATTACAGAGCTGGATGAATAAAAAGGACAAAATAAAAGTAGGAATTTCAGTTGGTGATTTGAACGGAATTGGTATAGAGACCATATTGAAATCATTTGAAGACAGCAGAATGCTAGACTTTTGTACTCCGGTGATTTTCGCTTCATCTAAAGTGATGAGTTATCACAAGAAAGCTTTAGAATTGAATACGAGTATTCATGGAATAGATAATCTTCGTAAAATGGTTCCACAAAAACTCAATCTATTGAATATATGGAAGGAGATGATCGATGTTGAATTGGGGAATCCGACTAAAATATCAGGAAAATATGCGTTACTTTCTTTAGAAAATGCTACAGAAGCGCTTATAAAAGGTGATGTTGACGTGTTGGTGACTGCCCCAATTGATAAGAACAATATACAATCTGATACCTTTATATTTAAAGGTCACACTGAGTTTTTGGAAAGCAAGTTAGAGGGAGAAGCGCTGATGATTCTTTGCTCTGGTGAGTTAAGGGTAGGTTTGATAACGGGTCATATTCCCATTAGTGAGGTAGCCGAGGAAATTAGCGCTGAATTGATCAAAAAAAAGGTAGGGATTATGTACAAGTCACTGGTTGAGGATTTCAATATTTCGAAGCCCAGAATCGCAGTTTTAGGCTTAAATCCTCATTGCGGTGATCAGGGTGTTATAGGTACTGAAGATGACGAAATCGTAAGACCAACTATAGAGGAGATACAAAAGGAGGGAAAGCTTGTTTATGGCCCTTATGCCGCGGATAGTTTTTTTGGAAACAGTAGCTACAAGGGTTTTGACGGAATTTTGGCAATGTATCACGATCAAGGTCTCGCACCATTTAAAACACTCGCATTTGGGAATGGGGTGAATTTTACCGCAGGACTTGATAAGATAAGGACCTCACCTGATCATGGCACTGCCTTTGAGATTGCCGGAAAAGGCAAGGCCGAGTTCAGTTCATTTAAGGAAGCTATCTTCATGGCTATCAAATTGTTCGGGGCCAGAGAGGAGTATTACGACCTGACACAGAATAAACTTGAAATTCAAAAAGAGAAGAAAAAACAATATTCTAAATAAATTGTTTTTAAATACTTAATTTTTTTCTATCTTTGCGCGCTCAAATTTATGTTCAGATGAAATTGTCAAATGATTTTGTGTTGTCGTTTTTTGGATTAAAAGAAGGAAATCACAAATTTGAATATAGAATTGACAAACAGTTCTTTGAGTCTTATTCATTCGATGAATTTTTGAATGCTGATTTTGCGATTGTACTTGATTTTGTAAAGAAAAGTACCTTGTTAGAATTGGATTTTAAAAGTGAAGGAAAGGCCACAGTTACTTGTGATCTGTCAAATGAACCTTTTGAACTTCCTATGGTGGGAGCGCTTGACTTGGTGGTTAAGTTTGGAGAGGAATACAATGATAATAACGAGGAAGTGTTGATCTTGCCACATGGAGAACACCAATTGGATCTTTCTCAGTATATCTATGAAATGATCGTCCTTGCTGTTCCATTGAAAAAAATTCATCCTGGTATAGCTGATGGTTCGCTGAAATCAGATGTATTGAAAAAGCTCGGTGAATTGAGCCCGGAAAAGAACAAAGATGTTAAGGAAACTGATCCCAGATGGGATGACTTGAAAAAATTACTAATAGATAAAAATAAATAGAGATGGCACATCCTAAAAGAAAAACGTCAAAAACAAGAAGAGATAAGAGAAGAACACACTACAAAGCTGTGTCTCCTCAAATTGCAAAAGATCCTACTACTGGCGAAGCTCATTTATACCATCGTGCCCACTGGCATGAAGGTAAATTGTACTATAGGGGCCAGATTTTAATTGACGCTCAAGAAAATCAAGCATAATCAATAGATTTGATATTTATGTTAAAAACCCTCATTTTTGAGGGTTTTTTTGTTGATTTTAATTGAAAACTGACAAAAAATGTCTTTTTTTGATGAAGATGCAAACTAAATTTTGTTACTTTTGACCTCTGTTTTATCATTTTGTAAACATTATTTTCTATAAACAGTAAATAAACTGACATGAGTAAAGTTACTGCTGCGATTACCGCTGTTGGCAAATATGTTCCAGATTATATTCTTACGAATAAGGAGTTGGAGACCATGGTTGAAACCAATGATGAATGGATTACTTCAAGAACTGGAATAAAAGAAAGAAGAATTTTAAAGGAAGAAGGTAAAGGCACTTCTTATTTGGCCATTAAATCTGCAGAAGACCTACTCGCGAAAACTAACCTGGATCCGAAAGAGATCGAGATGATTATTTTGTGTACAGCAACTCCCGATATGCAAGCGGCTTCAACAGGAGCTTTTGTGGCTTCGGAAATAGGTGCAGTCAATGCGTTTGCTTTTGATTTGGAAGCGGCTTGTTCAAGTTTTTTATACGGATTATCGGTTGCTGCCTCATATATAGAGGCTGGCAGGTATAAAAAAATATTGCTTATAGGAGCAGATAAGAATTCATCCATGATCGACTATACCGACAGAGCCACATGTATCATTTTTGGTGATGGAGCCGGAGCTGTTTTGGTTGAACCCACTACCGATGGTAATGGGCTGCAGGACGAATTTATGAGATCTGACGGTTCAGGGAGAGAATTTTTAAATGTTGCTGCCGGAGGGTCAGTGATGCCTGCTACTGAAGAGACTGTAAAAAACCGATTGCATTTTGCCAAACAGGACGGACAAACAGTCTTTAAAAATGCCGTCTTCAATATGGCGGATGTGACTGAAATAATCCTTGAGAAAAACGAACTGACGAACGATGATGTAGATTGGTTGGCTGCTCATCAGGCCAATAAACGTATTGTCGAGGCAACTGCTCGACGCATTAAACTGGATCCTTCCAAAGTAATGTTGAACATTCAAAATTACGGAAATACAACTTCAGCTACCTTACCATTGCTTTTAGCTGATTATGAGAAACAACTTAAAAAAGGAGATACTATAATATTCGCTGCATTTGGTGGTGGATTTTCTTGGGGATCTATTTATTTTAAGTGGTGTTATAATTCATAAAAACATTCTAAACAATAACATTATGGAATTAAAAGAAATTCAAAATCTAATTAAATTCGTTGCCAAATCTGGTGCTAATGAAGTGAAGTTGGAAATGGGTGATGTCAAGATAACGATCAAAACAGGAGCTGGAAGACAAGAAACTAATTATTTCCAGCAGGCTGCCCCGGTTTCTATGCCGGTACAGGTTCAGCCATCTGATTCACAGGCAATTCCACCAAATACGGAATCTCCGGCAACAGGAAATAAAGATGGAGAAGAAACTTCGAAATTTATTGAGATTAAATCGCCAATCATTGGAACATTATACAGAAAACCTTCACCTGATAAGCCGTTGTTTGTTAAAGTTGGTGACACAATAGAAGCAGGAGATACTGTTTGTATTATCGAAGCCATGAAGCTATTTAACGAAGTTGAATCGGAAATTTCTGGTAAAATCGTCAAAGTTTTAGTGGAAGATTCATCACCTGTTGAATTTGATCAGCCTTTGTTCCTGATTGATCCTTCTTAAAAATTAGCTATCACAAAAGGATCGGGAAATTCCTGATCACTATTCAGTACTAATGTAATTTGATAAAATTATGTTTAAAAAAATATTAATAGCAAACAGAGGAGAAATTGCGCTTCGTATCATACGTACCTGTCGTGAAATGGGTATCAGTTCGGTTGCAGTATATTCTACAGCCGATGCAGAAAGTTTACATGTTCGATTCGCAGACGAGGCAGTATGTATTGGACCGCCTTCGAGTGCAGATTCCTATTTAAAAATATCTAATATCATTGCAGCGGCTGAGATTACGAATGCAGATGCGATTCATCCAGGTTATGGTTTTTTATCAGAAAATGCCCGTTTTTCAAAATTATGTGAAGAACACGGTATAAAGTTTATCGGTGCTTCCGAAGAAATGATCAACCTTATGGGAGACAAGGCTTCGGCGAAATCAACGATGAAAAAAGCTGGAGTGCCTACTGTACCAGGTTCAGAAGGTGTTTTACCAACATTTGCTATTGCTAAAAAAACAGCTAAAGAAGTTGGCTACCCTGTGATGCTTAAGGCTACTGCCGGAGGCGGGGGTAAGGGTATGCGAGCTGTCTGGAAGCCTGAAAATCTGCAAGAAGCATGGGATTCTGCCAGACAAGAGTCTAAAGCTGCCTTTGGAAATGATACGATGTATATGGAAAAACTCATCGAAGATCCAAGACATATTGAAATTCAAATTGTTGGTGATTCGAGAGGCAGAGCCTGTCATTTGTCTGAAAGAGATTGTTCTATTCAAAGAAGACATCAAAAACTTACAGAGGAAACTCCTTCTCCTTTTATGACTGATGAGCTCAGAGAAAAAATGGGGGAAGCTGCTGTTTTAGCTTCGGAATTTATAAAATATGAAGGTGCCGGAACGATTGAATTCCTGGTTGATAAACACAGGAATTTCTATTTTATGGAAATGAATACTAGAATTCAGGTAGAACACCCAATCACAGAACAAGTAATTTCGAATTTTGATTTAATCTGTGAGCAAATCAAAGTGGCGGCAGGAGTGCCTATTATAGGAATCAACTATTACCCAACACAGCATTCTATTGAATGCAGAATCAACGCTGAGGATCCTTTTAACGGATTCATGCCTTCTCCCGGAACAATTACTATTTTCCATGCCCCAGGAGGTCATGGGGTGAGGTTAGACACACATGTATATGCGGGCTATTCAATTCCTCCCAATTATGATTCAATGATTGCTAAGCTGATTGTTACTGCTCAGACACGAGAACAGGCTATTAGCAAAATGAGAAGAGCACTGGATGAATTTGTTATAGAAGGTATAAAAACAACCATTCCATTTCACAGACAATTAATGGAGGACCCTAATTATGTGGCGGGAAATTATACGACAGCCTTTATGGACGATTTTGTAATTCAGAGTGAATAATAATTACAATTTAAAATCAAAAATTAAAAAGATATGATGAATTCATATCTTTTTTTTTACTTTTATTTCAATATTTAACTGAAATACCAATCATTAATTGGAAATTGTAAGGAACTAATAAAGCCTAGCTTGTAGCGATGAAGGAAAACAACTTAAAAATAGATGGCATTGATAAACTGATCCTTAACCAGCTGATGGATGATGCGCGAACACCAATCCTCAGTATCGCCAGAAAGGTAGGAATCTCAGGAGCAGCAATCCATCAACGTTTGAGAAAGTTGGAGGCGTCAGGATTAATTTCGGGGTCAAAATTTATCATTAACCCGAAGGTACTGGGTTTTAAAACGCTAGCATTTGTGGGTATTTTCCTCGACAGTTCAAGCAAGTACAAAGAGGCCACCAAACGGCTTAAAGAAATTGATGAAGTTATTGAAAGTCACTACACCACAGGAAATTACGCCATCTTTGTTAAAATTCTTTGCCGGGATAATGAGCATTTAATGCAGGTCTTGAACCATGAGATTCAGAACATTAAGGGGGTAGCTCGAACGGAAACCTTTATTTCACTAGATCAGCAGATAGACAGGCAGATGAAGATATAATGATGCAATGATTTAATGAAATAATGAATTAATGAAACAATGAAACAATGAAATAATGATGCAATGATTGGCGATTTAATGAAATATTTAATTTCACTTAACACTTAACACTTAACACTTAACACTTAACACTTAACACTTAACACTTAACACTTAACACTTCTCCCTCAACCCCTTCTATTATAAATATTCACATAATACAAAAGCGTTGCTATTGAGCTTAGCGCTGCCACTACATACGTTCTTGCTGCCCATTTTAGAGCATCTTTTGCAGCATCATGTTCTGTATTGGTGACCATTTTTTTCTCTTCAAGCCAGGCCAGTGCCCTGTTGCTTGCATCGTATTCAACAGGAAGGGTTACTATGGTAAATAGTACTGTCGCAGCAAATAATAAAATGCCCAGAAGTAATAACTGAGGAAACGCCCCCACTGTAAAAATCCCTGCAATCAACAAAAAAGAGGCAAGTTTAGATGAAATGCTCACAGCAGGAACTAATCTCGACCTCAATTGAAGCCATGTATAACCTTTGGCATGTTGTACAGCATGCCCGCATTCATGTGCTGCCACGGCGGCTGCAGCAGCATTGCGTTCTGCATAAACAGACTCACTCAAATTCACAGTTTTGTTTTGAGGATTGTAATGGTCTGTTAAACTTCCTGAGGTGGAGATCACTTTGACGTCGTAAATCTGATTGTCGGCCAACATCTTTTCGGCAATTTCCCTACCACTCATTCCATTTTGCAGATGCAGGTTAGTGTACTTTTTAAATTTACTTTTTAATCGGCCCTGCACGAGCATGCCCAATAACCCAATCACAATGATCAATAAAAAAGAACCAGTCATATAAAATATATCTTAAGGATTAATTAATACTTTTATAGCAAAAAGCATGCTAATTTTATTTTTATGAAAAATAAAGTGCCTAATATACTCCTGATCTATACTGGGGGAACCATTGGAATGGTTAAAGATTACAGATCAAATGCGCTCAAAGCCTTTGATTTTGAGAATATCAAGATAAAGATTCCTGAACTCAAATTATTGGATTGTAACATTGAAACTAAGGGCTTTTCAAATCCTATTGATTCGTCTAATATGTCGCCGGCCTATTGGGTAAAGATTGCTGAGATCATTGAAGAAAGATATAAAGATATAGATGGTTTTGTTGTACTTACAGGAACTGATACGATGTCATATACGGCTTCTGCACTGAGTTTTATTCTTGAAAACTTAAGTAAACCGGTCATTTTTACCGGATCCCAATTGCCCATTGGAGACTTAAGAACAGATGCTAAAGAGAATCTGATCACAGCCATACAGGTCGCGGCTGCCCAGGAAAATGGTACCCCTAGAATTCAGGAAGTAGGATTGTATTTTGAATATAAATTGTACAGAGCCAACCGGACCACAAAAGTGAGTTCAGAGCAATTTGAAGCTTTTGAATCGCCAAATTATCCGCACTTGGGTGAGAGCGGCGTTCATTTGAACTTTAATGATCAATGGCTTTCAAAGACTGAAACAGTTAAACCTTTAAGACTACTAAAGAATTTGAATGCCAATGTGGTGATCCTGAAACTTTTTCCAGGAATCAGCAGAAGTATCGTCGAACATATTTTGAACTGTCCTGACCTTGAAGGGGTGATTCTTGAAACATATGGGGCAGGGAATACCCAGACAGACATTTGGTTTACAAAGATGATCGCGAAAACCATTAAAAGTAAAATACCTGTAATCAACGTAACTCAATGTATTAGCGGTGGCGTTCTAATGGGACATTATGAAACGAGCGTACATCTAAAAAATGCAGGTGTAATTAGCGGAAAAAATATTACAACCGAATCTGCAATTGCCAAATTAAAATTGCTTTTGGGTCAAAATATTCCCTTTGAAAATCTTAAAATTGAATTTGAGGCTTCTTTAAGAGGAGAATTGAACTAGTTTTGAATTAAAAGCTTTTTCAATTAAATTATTTTTTGTTACTTGCCCTTCATATAAAATTTTGACATTTTTGGAGAGGTGGCCGAGTGGCTTAAGGCGCACGCTTGGAAAGCGTGTTTATGAGAAATCGTAACGGGGGTTCGAATCCCTTTCTCTCCGCAGAAGATGTTAATATGTTCCAAATTTTTTATATCTTTAAACCCGTTAACTAAATTTAAATAACAAACATTTACAAAAATGAAAAAAGTATTTACTATCCTCGCGATGACAGGATTGATGTTATTGAGCTCAGTTCAAGACATTTATGCACAAACAGAACCAGTAGCTGAAAAAACTTTTCATCAAGTTTTAAAACAGCGTTTTATTGAAGGTGGTCCTTTCTTTATGGGGATTGTACTAGTAACCTTGATTTTAGGCTTGGCAATTGCCATTGAAAGAATCATTTACTTGAATATGGCAACAACAAACACAGAAAAATTAGTCAATGATGTAGAAGAGGCTATGGGAACTGGAGGTATTGAAGCTGCAAAAGAATTGTGTAGAAACACAAAAGGGCCAGTTGCCTCAATTTTTTATCAAGGTTTAGATAGAATGGATGAAGGCGTTGATGCTGCTGAAAAAGCAGTTGTCGCCTATGGAGGAGTTCAAATGGGACTTTTAGAGAAAAATGTTTCTTGGCTGTCTTTATTTATTGCTCTTGCTCCGATGCTCGGTTTCATGGGAACTGTAATTGGTATGATTTCTGCATTTGACTCTATCGAAGCAGCAGGGGATATTTCTCCGGCAGTAGTAGCAGGTGGTATTAAAGTGGCGCTTTTGACAACTGTATTTGGTTTGGTAGTAGCAATTATTCTTCAAATCTTTTATAATTATATCATTTCAAAAATTGATGGTATTGTAAATAATATGGAAGATGCTTCTATTAAGTTGGTGGATCTTTTGATCAGAAATAAATAAGAGAATTATGAATAGTAAAATATCTAAAATATTATCACTTGTTTCAGGATTGATCGGATTGATTTCGATTTACTTTCTGGTAAGGATAATTATGGAAGGCGATGATGCTGTAAAGGAGAATTTAGATTTGCAAAACAGTCTTGTATCTCCCTTCGTATCGTTTGCAAAGGTGATTTTGATCATCACAACAATTATTACTGTTGTATTCTCGCTCTGGAATTTAGTCAGACAGCCAAAACTTCTTAAGAAAACTTTGGTTTCATTGGCAGGTTTAGGACTATTGTTATTGATTTCATACGTGATGGCTTCGGATGAAGCGGTAACAAATATGACTGGAAATATCATCAAAGATGGTGAAGCTGGAAGTACTTCAAAATGGGTGAGCACCGGAATATGGTACTCATTGATCCTTGGAGGAATTGGCCTTGGTTTCTTTTTATGGGATTTTGTTAAATCTTTAGTATCAACAAAATAATATTATGGCAAAAAGAGATGTACCGGAAATCAATGCAGGGTCAATGGCCGATATTGCTTTTTTGTTGCTCATATTCTTTCTAGTAACAACTACAATGGATGTGGACACCGGGATTAGCAGGAAATTACCTGAAAAGCAGCCGGAAGACATGCCTGATCCACCAAAATTGAAAGAAAAGAACGTGTTTGTTGTAACAGTAAACCGTAATAATGACATTTTGGTAGAGGGCGAGACGTTTATGACAATTGATCAGATTCGCGAGGAAGCTGTTAAGTTTATTGATAATGGCGGAGGAATTGGGAATCCAATTGATGGAGCAGAACCTGCAGAGTGTGACTGGTGTGAAGGAGTTAAGAATCCGTCATCATCTGATCATCCTAACAAGGCGATTATTTCCTTGGAAAGTGACCGTGGAACTTCATATGGAACCTATATATCGGTTCAGAATGAATTGGTAGGCGCTTATACGGATTTAAGAAACAGACTATCTGAAAAGATGTATGGTATATCGTATACGCAAATGTTGAAGGATCAAAAGAGCAATCCTAGCGCAACACTGAAGGAAAGAATTAGTATAATTAAGGGAAAGTATCCTCAGATAATATCTGAAGCTGAACCTACAAAGTAATTTCTTATGTCGAAGTTTAAAAAGAAGAAAAAAGGAATGCCGGGAATTTCAACAGCATCTTTACCCGATATTGTATTTATGCTTTTGTTCTTTTTCATGGTTACAACAGTAATGCGTGAGACTGAATTGAAGATTAAGAAACCTCAATTACCAAGAGCAACAGAAATCAAAAAACTGGAGCGTAAAAGTTTGGTAAGCTATATTTATGTAGGGAAGGTTAAAGGTCAAAATGGAGATAAGATCCAGTTGAATGATCGAATTGCAGATATTAAGGACGTGAAGTATTTTATTTTTGCTGAAAGAGAAACACATCCTGAAGATGAGATCCCGCTTTTGACAACATCGATTAAAGCAGATATAAAGACAAACGTGGGTACCATTACTGATATCAAGGAAGAATTGAGAAATGTCAATGCACTTAAGATCAATTATTCAACCTTAAGGGGTGATGTAAAGGAGAATATAAAATAGTTTAGTTACATATTTTGTTTAAAAAAAACTCTCAATTCAATTGAGAGTTTTTTTTTTGATTTATAGTGGCTAGTTGATCAAGCTAAGATTAACGGATTAAAATATTCAAAGAGTCATAATCATTCCATGGACCATTCTTAAAACAAACCATGAATCTGTGCATCAATTCGATCAATTATTGATCCAAGGTCTTCCTGATTATCGACGATATTGAGATGATCAATATCAATGATTAGTAATTTACCCTTTTTATAGGTTGTGATCCAGGCCTCGTAGCGCTCGTTTAAACGACTTAAATAATCGATACTGATAGAGTTTTCGAAATCTCTTCCGCGCTTGTGGATTTGACCCACAAGGGTAGGAATACTGGCTCGCAGATAAATCAGAAGATCTGGTGGAGAAACAAGGCGCTCCATCAATTCAAAAAGTGTTTCGTAATTGCTAAAATCCCTGTTGGTCATCAAGCCCATGGCATGAAGGTTAGGCGCAAAGATATTAGCATCCTCATAAATGGTTCTGTCTTGGATAATATTTTTTCCACTCTCTCTGATCTCAAGAATTTGACGAAAGCGACTATTCAAAAAATAAATCTGTAAATTAAAAGACCACCTTTCCATAGATCCGTAAAAATCATCCAGATAAGGATTTTCTGCAACAGACTCAAAATGAGGCTCCCATTTATAATGTTTAGCCAATAAACTTGTCAAAGTCGTCTTTCCTGCTCCAATATTTCCGGCTATAGCAATGTGCATAGGTCTAGTAGTTTGATTATAGTGAATAGCAATGGTTAGCGAAATTAAAAAAAATAAAGCTCATATCAGGTATTTATGGAAATTTTCACTGCTTTATTTGGTATTGGTAAACCTTGGTGCCGTCATAAATAAAAATATTGGAGCTGTTTACATAGATTGATTCAACCTCATTTTCATAATCCATAAGCACAGGAATGGCCTCATCTTGATGTTGATAGAATAAGGAACCGTCAGAAGTATAGATAAATCCCTGTTGAAAGGGAAAGATGTAATTTATTTTCTTTAGGGTATATGATCTGGTATAAATACCGTATTCATTGAATTCAAGCACACGGTTTTTTGAGAGGACCCATACTTTTTTATAAGTGCTCACAATAGTTCTGGGTAGAAAAGTAGAATCATAAAAGGTCATGGGCTGGGTTTGAAGAACCACACTAAGGTGACGGTAATCATATAAATGAAGCTTGTTATCATCAGCATACAGCCAAATATTATTTTGGGATGAACCTGTGACAAAGTTCACATTGTTGAATAAAGTTTCCTGGGTAAAATCGATCTTTTCAGTTAACTCGTTAAGGTTATTATCAAGAATCATCACAGCATTAAAGTCAGCATAAAACAGAATTATTTTAAAGGGATTCTGAATGTTAACCGCGCTAAGTTGACCTAAAGAGATATTGCTATAGGAGAATATTTTTTTTGCCGTTTTCTTGTATAGAATATTACCATTGATATAATACATACTTTTAAACTCGTCTACCCCAATGAATTTTTCTGCCTCAAGAGGAACAGTCCCATCCAGCACTGTTGAAAGCTCCTGAGCATTCATTGAAAGACTAATGATAAACACGAAAAAGCATTGTATACTTTTCATTCAGATCGTTACTAGTTGAAGGTTAGCATCTAAAGGAATTATCCATTCCCTGTCAATCGAAATTTACTCTGTTTAGAGCAGATTAACAAGTGAATCTATGTCAAAATCAAATTTGAATATATGAGATATACAATAGGATCGACAAAAAGTCAATTACCAGTAACAAGGCAAAACAAAAAGACTGATTTTATAAATCAAAGGCCTGTTTTATTTTATCGACGTAATCGAGTTTTTCCCAGGTAAACAATTCAACCTCAATAGATTTATTACCAGAGTAGGGCGACGAAAAATGTTTGGTGACCGTTCTAGGTTTTCTTCCCATATGACCATAAGCAGCGGTTTCACTGTATATAGGATTCCTCAGTTTTAGTCTTTTCTCTATGGCAGCAGGTCTCATATCAAACAAGTCTTCTATAATTCTGGAAATCTCACCATCGTTTTTACTAATTTTTGAAGTATGATAGGTTTCCACGTTTATTGAGGTAGGTTCGGCCACCCCAATAGCATACGAAACTTGAACAAGCACCTGGTCACAAACCCCTGCTGCTACCATATTCTTTGCAATATGCCTTGCAGCATAGGCCGCTGATCGGTCAACTTTACTAGGGTCCTTGCCGCTAAAAGCACCACCACCGTGTGCCCCTTTTCCTCCATAGGTGTCAACAATAATCTTTCTTCCTGTTAAACCCGTATCACCATGTGGTCCGCCAATTACAAATTTTCCGGTAGGGTTTATATGATACTTTATCTGATCATTGAATAATATCTGAATATTTTTAGGCAAACCAGCCACAACTCTTGGGATGAGAATGCTTACAATATCATGCTTGATCTTAGCCAGCATTTTTTCGTCTTCATCAAATTCGTCATGCTGGGTAGAAAGTACTATGGTATCTATCCTTTGCGGAACCCCTTCATCCGAATATTCTATGGTCACCTGACTTTTGGCATCAGGGCGAAGGTAATTGATCTCAGTTCCTTCACGTCTTATAGCTGCTAGTTCACTAAGAAGTCTATGACTAAGGTCTAAGGCAAGGGGCATGAAATTTTCCGTTTCACTGGTGGCATAGCCAAACATCATTCCCTGGTCACCTGCTCCCTGCTCTTCAAAGGTTCCACGGTCAACACCTTGATTGATATCCTGAGATTGCTCGTGGATCAACGAAATTACTCCGCAACTTTCTCCTTCAAACTTATATTCTCCTTTGGTATATCCAATTTTCTTAATGGTTTCTCTGGCGATGATCGGTGCATCGATGTAGGTACTGGTTTTTACCTCGCCGGCCAATACAACCTGCCCTGTGGTAACCAAGGTTTCACAGGCTACTTTTGCATTCGGATCAAAGGCCAAAAAATTGTCTAACAGGTTGTCAGATATTTGATCTGCAACTTTATCAGGATGTCCTTCTGATACAGATTCGGACGTAAATAAATAAGACATATTTGTCGATTTTAAATGAGAAAGAAGAAATGATGTTCTATGAAGCTAAAGTAGTACTACTGCTTTAGCATTTTTTATAGAGGTTGCAATCAGTTCAAATTTTTCCTCAGAATTGTACCTGGCAAATTTAAGTAAAATAAAAATCAAAGAATTATAATTTCACCAAAAATATTTTATTGTAAGGTTTATGTATTATGTCGACTAAGGATCATAAAAATAATTCTATGAAAAGTGTATTGTTCCTTTCGATGTGTTTGTTCTTGTTCGCAGGATGTAATTCAAGTGATGGAGAAATGATGGAGAAACTTATGAATTCGGATGGGAATTCAGCAGAAGAACTCAAGGGCGATTTTGTAAGTGATGCACATCCAACAAGTGGTTCCTGTGCTGTTAGTGCAGATAAATCGAACTTGTCTCTAACTAATTTCAAAACAGATGAAGGTCCGAAATTACTAATGTATTTGTCAACGGATGTCGATTCGAAAGACTATGTGGATCTAGGTGACCTAAAAGGGATTGAAGGTAATTTTAACTATGCTATACCGGCCAATACTGATTTGGATAAATATAAATTTGTGGTGGTATGGTGTGTGGACTTTTCGGTGAGTTTTGGCCATGCTGAGTTAAAATAAAATGTGAATCGTAAAAATAATTTCTATATTTGCCCAAGCACAAAAATGAAAAACAACAACTTAAATATGATAAAAATGATGATGCGTTATCAAATGCAGAGGATTTTTATGCTATAAATTTAATTGACCATAAATAAAAACCTCTGAATTCATTCAGAGGTTTTTTTTTGACCCAAACTCGAACAAACATGTTTAATTTATAAATTACGCTCTATGAAGGTTTTTAATGAAATGATAAGGTATTGCCATTTATGTTGATAAAAAATAACTTATTTTTGTGTCCCTTTGGTAATACCTAACGAAAAAGGACAATTTTTTAATTATAACACACTAAAATTAATACTATATATTATGAGCGATCAAAAGCTAGCAACAAAAGCATTACATGCCGGACATGATACCACACAAACCTTAGGAACAAGAGCTGTACCGATTTATCAATCTACCTCCTATGTGTTTGACAATACGGATCATGCAGCAAATTTATTTTCCTTGGCCGAACTGGGTTTTATCTATACCCGTTTAAACAACCCTACAAACGACATTCTACAAAAGAGACTGGCGGCCATTGAAGGCGGCATAGGTGCCGTGGTTTTTGCCTCAGGAACTGCAGCCATTGCAACTGGCTTATTAACCTTATTAAAAGCAGGAGACCATATCGTTGCCTCCAGCAGTCTTTATGGAGGCACCTATAACCTATTAAACGTTACCTTACCAAGATTGGGGATTACCACAACTTTTGTTGATGCCTCTGATCCGGGAAGCTTTGGAACTGCGGTTCAGGAAAACACCAGAGCCTTTTTTGTGGAATCTCTGGGGAACCCAAAACTTGATGTGCTTGATCTTGAAGCCATATCGAAGGAGGCGAAAGCGGCTAAGGTTCCTTTTATTGTTGACAATACAGTGGCTACTCCTGTCTTGTTAAATCCTATTAAGTACGGAGCGGATATCGTGATTCATTCACTGACCAAATACATTGGCGGACAAGGAAATTCTCTGGGCGGTGTGATTATTGATGCAGGTAACTTTGACTGGGCAAATGGTAATTTCCCGGAATTTACTGAACCTTCTGCAGGATACCATGGCCTTGTGTATCACGAAGCGCTTGGAAATGCAGCTTATACTTTTAAGCTTATCCTTGAAGGTTTACGTGATTTTGGAGGCGCCATGAGTCCGTTTAATGCTTTTCAGATCATTCAGGGTCTTGAAACATTGCCTGTGAGGATCAAACAACACAGTGAAAATGCGCTTGAACTAGCAAAATGGCTGGAAAGCAGAGAAGAAGTGGCCTGGGTAAATTATCCTGGCTTAGACAGTAGTCCATATAAAGCTATGGCTGATAAATATTTACCTAAAGGACAAAGTGGAATTGTAACCTTTGGCATCGATGGTGGATTTGAAGCCGCTAAGAAATTTACAGATGCCACTGAAATATTTTCACTCCTGGCCAATATTGGTGATACAAAATCGCTTATCATACATCCTGCCAGTACAACGCATCAGCAACTAACGGTTGAGCAGCAAGCCGATGCGGGAGTAGGACAGGATCTGATAAGGTTGTCTGTAGGGATAGAAAACATCGATGATCTTAAGGAAGATCTTGAGAATGCCTTTAAAAGTTTATAAGGAAATAAACTCACCGACCCTTGTAAGGGGTCGGTAAGTTTTATAACCGAGCTCTTGTTTAGAATCGAAATATTATGTTTCTTTGCACAAAGTTCATTAAAATAAGATATTGTTATAAAGAAAGGCAGAGGGATTAGACCCGTTGAAGCCTTAGCAACCCTTTTATTTGTAAAACAGTAAAAGAAGGTGCTAAATTCTACCCACTAGGAAAGATAACTCATAGACATTTGAACAGATACCTTTCCCTTTTTTTATTACAATTTCTTTCGAGTATTACATTAATCTGGATCCAAACGATTTTGGGATCAAAATATAACTATTGAGATAGTGAAGAAGTTGAAGCAGTTACATCATATAAACCTGGAAAATTTTACTACCGAATCAGGATATTTCTATTCTGAGTTTGCGCTTTCGTATCAGTTATTCGGGCAACCCTTGGGTGAGGCCCCATCTGTATTGGTAAATCATGCGCTTACCGGCAATTCGGACGTTGCCGGAGACGAGGGGTGGTGGAATTCCCTGATAGGTTTGGGACGGCTAATAGACACGAGTAAATATACTGTGATTGGCTTTAACATTCCAGGAAACGGATACGATGAGGTGGACGCGAATCGTATCGATAACTACGAAGATTTTACTGCCAGAGATATTGCCCTTTTGTTTGGCATTGGTCTGGAAAAAATAGGAGTTCAAAAATTATACGCAGCCATTGGCGGCTCCTTGGGAGGAGGAATTGCCTGGGAAATGGCAGTTCTTTTTCCTGACCTTATAGAACATTTGATTCCTGTTGCCTCCGACTGGAAAGCCTCCGACTGGATTTTAGCGCATAATAAGACCCAGCAACAGATATTATCGAATTCGAGCAAACCTGTGCACGATGCCAGAATGATGGCCATGTTGTTTTACAGAACTGCTGATTCGTTCAAAGAGAAGTTCAACAGAACCAGAAATGAAGAACATGGAAATTTCAATACGGAGAGTTGGTTGCTATATCACGGTCAAAAACTGGAAAACAGATTTTCACTACCCACGTATAAAATGATGAACCATTTATTGAGTTCGGTTGACATTACACGAAACAGAGGCACCTTTAATCAGGTAGCCAGTCAGATCAAAGCAAAGGTCTTTCAGGTAGGCGTTGATTCGGATTTCTTTTTTGTACCTAAAGAGAATAAGGAAACTCAAAAACTGCTCAATGAAGCTGGTGTGGAGAACAGTTATCAAGAGATTAAATCGATTCATGGGCACGATGCTTTTTTAATTGAATTTGAGCAGCTTGAGAAAATTCTGAGCCCTGTTTTTACACAACCCAAGACCAGAAGCCTGAAAAAGAAAGAGATGAAAGTCTTAAAATTTGGTGGAAGATCACTGGCTAATGGAGAAGGGCTCGAGAGGGTGATCGATATAATCAGTAACAAGGCAGCCGAAGACGACAATTTTGCAGTGGTGCTTTCGGCCAGAGGTAATTCGACCGATAAGCTCGAAACCATCCTTGAAAAAGCAAAATCAGGAGATTCCTATAAGAATGATTTTGAGGGCTTTAAGAGCTATCAAAAAGCACCGGCACCAGAATTAGATGTTGAGTATGAGTTCAACTTATTGGGTCAGATCTTTGAAGGTGTAGCCTTACTGGGCGATTATAGTCTTAAGATCAAAGACCGTGTGTTGGCGCAAGGCGAGGTGTTATCGGTTAAATTGTTGAGTCATTTATTGAATCATAAGGGAATCCCTTCAAAGGCCTTGGATTCCAGAAAATTATTCAAAACGGATAATAATTTTGGAGAGGCCCTGATTCTAGAGGAGGTGTCAAAGGAGAATGTAAAAAAACACTTTGGAAAGAATGGTCATGAGCTACAATTGGTTACAGGTTTTATAGCCTCTAACAGTAAAGGAGAAACCACTACTTTAGGAAGAAATGGCAGCAATTATTCGGCTTCGTTACTCGCCAATTTTCTGGATGCGGCTGAGCTTGAGAATTACACCCATGTGAATGGGATCTACACAGCCAATCCCGATCTTGTTTCCAATGCTCAGATGATCGAGGAACTCACGTATCAGGAAGCCAATGAACTGGCCAGTTTTGGAGCGAATATATTACATGCCAAGACTATTATTCCCTTGGTTGAAAAAAACATTCCCTTACGTTTGTTAAACACGTTTGATAAAGCAAACAAAGGAACCCTGATCAAATCACATGCCACCAGTAAAGGAATCAGATCGGTTACTGTTCAGAATAATGTTTCGCTGATCAACCTGGAAGGCCGCGGTTTACTTGGAAAAATTGGTGTGGATGCCAGAATCTTTACAGCGCTAAGTAAAGGCGAAATCAATGTAAATATCATTTCTCAGGGATCCTCGGAAAGAGGGATCGGATTTGTGGTAGGATCGAATGATGCACAACGCGCCAAAGAAATCCTCGAACAGGAATTTTCTCTGGATATAAAAATGAAGGATGTTAACAGGATATATGTCAAGGATGAATTGTCAATTGTATCGATTATCGGACAGAATCTTTCAAACTTCCACAGATCATACAATGCACTTTCTATCAATAAGATAAAACCTATATTGATCAACAATACGTTTACAGGAGACAATATCTGCCTGGTGCTTGAAGAGAAGGATCTACACAAAGCTGTAAACGTGATCCACGGTCAGATCTTTGGCGTTTCAACCAATATCAATGTAGCCATTTTTGGAGTTGGTTTGGTGGGAGGAACCTTAATTGAACAAATTCTTCACAGTAAAAAGGATATCTTAAAAAGAAGAAATATCAACATCAATATTTTTGCCCTGAGCAATTCTAAACAATTACTGCTCTGCAGAGATGGAGTAGGAAAGCACTGGGAAAAGGAACTACTGGCACAAGACAAAACTGGGTTTACGATTAACGATGTTATCGGTTTTGCGAAAAGTATGCATCTGGAAAATCTAATAGCGGTTGATAATACTGCAAGCAAAGATTTTATCAAGAATTATATTCCTTTGGTGGAGAATGGCTTTGATCTGGTTTCTTCCAATAAAATCGGGAACACGATTGACTTCTCTTTTTATAAGGAACTGCGAAGGTCCCTTAAAAGAAACGAAAAAAATTATCTGTACGAGACTAATGTGGGTGCCGGGTTACCCTTGGTGGATACCATAAAATTATTACATCATTCGGGTGAAAATATTACAAGAATTAACGGTGTTTTTTCAGGATCATTGAGCTATCTGTTCAATAATTTTTCGGAGAAGGAAAAAAACTTCAGTGACATCTTGCAGGAAGCAGTTGAAAAAGGTTTTACCGAACCCGACCCAAGGGAGGATCTCAGTGGAAATGATGTAGCAAGAAAATTATTGATCCTGGCAAGAGAACTGGATCTTGAGAATGAGCTCGAGGATGTTTGTATACAAAATCTGATTCCCGAACAGCTAAGAGAGGGTAGTGCGGCTGATTTTTTGGGCAGGTTGTCGGAGCTCAATGAGCAGTATCAAAAAACCAAAGATGAGCAGGAAGCCGATCATGTATTAAGATATGTGGGTGTTTTGGCAGGAGATCTATCCAAAAGCAAGGGAGAGTTGGAGGTAAAACTGGTGTCTGTTTCAAAGGATAGTTCCCTGGGGCAGGTTCAGGGTTCTGATTCAATTTTTGAAATCTATACCGAATCATACGGAGCAAGACCCTTGGTAATTCAGGGCGCAGGAGCAGGAGCCAAAGTTACTGCAAGAGGTGTATTTGGAGATATTTTAAGATTAACGGAAAAAGCGATTTAATTTTCTCTATGAATATAAGACGAGAAAATAAAGTCAAGAAAATAGTAGGATGAATAAAAAGAGAGAATTTGAGACAGAGGCGATCAGGAATCAAATACCACGATCAAATTATGGTGAGCATACGAGTGCCATGTATGTGACCTCAAGCTTTGTATTTGACGATGCCGAAGACATGAGAGCTTCTTTTGCGGAAGAGAAGGAGAGGAATATCTACAGCAGGTTTTCCAATCCGAATAATACGGAGTTTGTCGATAAAATTGTGGCCATGGAAGGTGCAGAAACTGGGTATGCCTTTGCCTCGGGTATGGCAGCCATCTTTTCGACCTTTGGTGCCCTGTTGAGCAGCGGAGATCATATTCTGTCGGCCCGTTCGGTATTCGGTTCTACCCATTCGCTGTTCACGAAATTTTTCCCTAAATGGGGTATTGAAACCTCTTATTTTAATATCAACGAAGCTGATAATATTGAGTCACTGATACAACCCAATACCAAAATACTCTATGCAGAAACACCAACCAATCCCGGGCTGGAAGTGCTGGATCTGGAGTATCTCGGTAGGATTACAAAAAAACATGGGATCCTGCTTGTTATTGATAATTGCTTTGCTACACCCTATCTGCAGCAACCCATTCAATACGGTGCTGACCTGGTGGTGCATTCAGCAACCAAACTGATCGACGGACAAGGACGTGTACTTGGAGGTGTAGCAGTGGGAAGGGCTGATCTCATCAGAGAAATTTATTTGTTTTCAAGAAACACAGGGCCTTCTTTGTCGCCCTTTAATTCATGGATCTTATCTAAGAGCCTTGAAACTTTAGCTGTAAGGGTAGACAGACATTGTGAAAATGCCCTGGCGGTGGCCGAATTTCTGGAAGGTCATCAACAGGTGAATACCGTAAGATATCCTTTTCTCAAATCACATCCCCAATATGAGATTGCTCTAAAGCAAATGAAAAAAGGAGGAAATATCGTAGCTTTTGAAGTAAAAGGAGGTATCGAAGCAGGACGGAATTTTCTGGACAGGATCAAGATGTGTTCCTTATCTGCCAATCTTGGAGATACCAGAACCATCGTAACGCATCCGGCATCTTCGACCCATAGCAAACTATCTGTTGAAGAAAGAGCCGTTGTCAGAATAACAGATGGATTGATAAGAGTATCAGTAGGGTTGGAAAATATTTCAGATATTGTAGATGACTTGTCTCAAGCATTAAACCACTGAAACTATGGTACTATTTCAAACGAAGAACCAAGACTATTACAAAAGAGGAGAAACAAAAAGAAGAAGTATTGTTAAAGCAATTACCTGGAGAACTTTAGGAACCTTAGATACTATAGTGATCGCCTATGTTCTTACAGGAGAAATCAAAACGGCGATTTCGATTGGAGGCATAGAGGTTTTTACAAAAATGTTTTTATACTTCTTTCACGAGCGCATATGGAACACGATAAAATGGGGAAAACGAGGAAAATGAAAGAACAATTAGAAAAGATTTTAGAGCAGCGCATCCTGATACTGGATGGCGCCATGGGCACCATGATACAGGCTTATCAGTTTAGCGAGGAAGATTACAGAGGTGAACGGTTTAAGGATAATGAAATACTTTTAAAGGGTAATAATGATCTTTTAACACTCACTCAGCCTGAAGCCATCAAAGAGATCCACAGGAAATATTTGGCTGTTGGAGCCGATATCATCGAAACAAACACCTTTTCGAGCACCACCATTGCAATGGCAGATTATGCCATGGAGGACCTGGTATATGAGTTGAATTATGAATCGGCCAGACTGGCCAGAGAAGCTGCAGATGAATTTACCGCAAAGGAACCTCATAAACCAAGATTTGTGGCAGGCTCAATGGGTCCTACAAACAAAACAGCGAGCATGTCGCCAGATGTGAATGACCCGGGTTTTAGAGCAGTTACCTTTGACCAGCTCAGGGCAGCTTATAAGCAGCAGGCAGAGGCCTTACTTGACGGGGGTGCAGACATCCTTTTGGTGGAAACGGTTTTTGACACCCTCAATGGCAAAGCGGCCTTGTTTGCCATTGAAGAAATCAAAGAAGAAAGGGGAATTGACATCCCTATCATGTTGAGCGGAACCATCACAGACGCGAGTGGAAGGACACTGTCTGGTCAAACGGCTGAAGCCTTTTTGATCTCTGTGTCTCATATTGATTTATTGACCATCGGCTTTAACTGTGCCTTAGGAGCCAATTTGTTGCAACCACATCTGGAAGCAATAGCTCCAAAAACAGACATGGCTATTTCGGCTCACCCCAATGCAGGATTGCCTAATGCTTTTGGCGAGTACGAAGAAACTCCAGAGCAAATGGCCGAACAGATAGAATCTTATTTGAAAAGAAATTTGATCAATATCGTAGGAGGATGTTGTGGCACAACACCAGAACATATCAGAGCCATAGCCGAAATGGCTACAAAATATCAACCCAGGCAGCTTAAATCACTTGTGAATTAATGGTATTGGAAGTTGCCATATTACAGATAAAAAAAGGAAGCGCTTCGGCCTTTGAAAAGAGCTTTGACAAGGCGTGTGAAATTATATCCTCTCAAAAGGGATATCTTTCCCATGAGCTTAAAAAATGTATCGAGGAAGCAGATAAATATATCCTGTTGGTGCAATGGGATACGATAGAAGATCATGAAACAGGGTTTAGACAATCGGAGGCATATCAGGAATGGAAGCAACTTTTACATCATTTTTATGAACCTTTTCCGGTTGTAAATCATTATCAATAAAGAATGAAAACTAAAGAGAAAAGATATTTACACTTGTCGGGCCTGGAGCCCTTGGTGCTCAATGAGAACAGCAATTTCATCAATGTGGGTGAACGTACCAATGTGGCCGGTTCAAAAAAGTTTCTGCGCCTGATCAAGGATGAAAACTTTGACGAGGCACTTGATATTGCACGTCATCAGGTGGATGGCGGAGCCCAGATCATCGATATCAATATGGATGACGGCTTGATAGACGGAAAGGAGGCCATGGTGCGGTTTATGAACCTGATCGCGGCAGAACCTGATATTTGCAGGGTGCCGATTATGATCGACAGTTCGAAGTGGGAGATCATAGAAGCAGGTTTGCAGGTAGCTCAGGGGAAATGTGTGGTGAACTCCATTTCTCTTAAAGAAGGGGAAGAAAAATTTATCTGGGAAGCCACGCGTATCAAAAGGTATGGAGCGGCTGTGATCGTGATGGCTTTTGACGAAGTGGGTCAAGCCGATAATTATGACAGAAGAATTGAGATCGCCAAAAGATGCTATGATGTTTTGGTGAACAAAGTGGGATTCCCCAGAGAAGACATTATTTTCGATCTCAATATTTTTCCGGTAGCAACAGGAATGGACGAGCACAAGCGAAATGCCATTGATTTTATAGAAGCGACTCGTTGGGTAAGAGAAAACCTGACAGATGTAAATGTGAGTGGGGGGGTTAGCAATGTCTCTTTCTCTTTTAGAGGGAACAATGCGGTAAGGGAAGCCATGCATTCGGTTTTCCTGTATCACGCTATTCAGGCGGGAATGAATATAGGTATCGTAAATCCGGCCATGCTTGAAGTATATGATGAGATTCCAAAAGACCTGTTGGAGCGGGTAGAAGACGTGATCCTGAACAGGCGAGAGGATGCCACAGAAAGATTACTTGATTTCGCTCAAACCGTCGTGGGAACAAAAAAAACAGCCGTAGAAGAACAGCTGTGGAGAAGTGAACCCGTTCAGAACAGAATCACACATGCACTTGTTAAAGGAATAGATGCTTTTATCATTGAAGATGTTGAAGAAGCGAGAACACAGGTTGAAAAACCTATAGAAGTGATCGAAGGACACCTTATGATTGGGATGAATGTAGTGGGTGATCTCTTTGGATCAGGAAAGATGTTTTTACCTCAGGTGGTAAAGTCGGCTCGGGTGATGAAAAAGGCAGTAGCCTATCTCAACCCTTTTATTGAAGCCGAAAAAGGGGAAACACAAAAAGCGCTGGGTAAGATATTGATGGCAACCGTTAAGGGTGACGTACACGACATTGGTAAGAATATAGTAAGTGTGGTACTGGGTTGTAATAATTATGAGATTATTGATCTGGGGGTGATGGTTCCTCCCGAAAAGATCATCGACACGGCCATTGCTGAAAATGTAGACGCCATAGGACTTTCAGGTTTGATAACACCTTCTCTGGATGAGATGGTCTATCTGGCTAAAGAAATGGAAAGACGTGAGCTGGATATTCCTCTTTTAATTGGTGGGGCAACAACTTCGAAAGCACATACAGTAGTTAAGATTGACACCGAATACAAAAATGCAGTTGTACACGTAAATGATGCTTCAAGGGCAGTTACCGTTGTAGGAGATCTGCTGAATAAAAAAACGGCAAATGCCTACGTAATCAACGTAAAGAAGGATTATGAAAGCTTCAGAGAAAAGTTTTTAAAACGGGGAAAAACAAAAAGGTATATCTCTATTCAAGAGGCGCGTAGGAAGAAATTTAAAATTGATTGGACCCAATCAAACATCTGGAAACCCAAAGAGATGGGAATTCAGATGATGAAACAGATCAGTTTAAAAGAACTGCTCCCATTTATCGACTGGCAGCCTTTTTTTATTTCCTGGGACATTCACGGAAAGTATCCCGGACTCTTGAAAGATGAGCTCGTAGGGGAGCAAGCCACTCATTTGTATAAGGACGCACAAAAAATGATCGAGATGATTATCGCAAAGCAATTGCTCAAGGCCAAGGGTGTTTTTGGACTTTTTGAGGCCAACACAATTGATGAGGATGATATCTTGATCACAAAGAACAAAAAGGAAATCGCAAGATTCAGAACGCTCCGTCAGCAACTACATAAAAAGCCCGGGGTGCCTAGTTATGCTTTGTCTGATTTTGTAGCACCTGCCGGGGAAGCCCAGGATTATATGGGCGCTTTTTGTGTGGCTATTTTTGGTGTCGATGAACTGGCCCAAACGTATAAGGAGGCAGATGATGATTATAATGCCATTTTGGTACAGGCCATTGCCGATCGCTTTGCAGAAGCCTTTGCAGAATATTTGCACAAGCAGGTGAGAGTCAAACACTGGGGCTATGCGGCTGGTGAAACTTTGAAGAACGACGAATTGATCAAGGAGACCTATACTGGTATCCGTCCGGCACCTGGTTATCCGGCCTGCCCAGACCATTTAGAAAAAGATACTATCTGGCAGTTACTGGACGTAGAGAAGATCATAGGGGTAAAACTAACAGAGAGCAGGGCGATGTGGCCGGCAGCGGCAGTATCGGGCTATTATTTTGCCAATCAGGAGGCTCGCTATTTTGGTCTTGGAAAAATCACCGAAGATCAGGTTGTGGATTATGCCAACAGAAAGGGAATATCGAAGGAAATGGCCATGAAATGGTTGCAACCCAATTTGTCAGTTTAAAAAGACAGAACATAAAAAAGAAAGATGAAAGTTACAGATCACATAAAAAATTCCAAAGGAAAAACCTTGTTTTCATTTGAAATTATTCCGCCTCAAAAGGGTCAGAATATTCAAAAATTGTATGACAATATTGATCCTCTGATGGAATTTAAGCCTCCTTTTATAGATGTAACCACTTCCAGGGAAGAACATGTCTATGTCCAAAAGGAAGGGGGACTACTCGAACGAAAGGTTACGCGTATGCGACCAGGAACCGTAGGTATTTGCGCCTCTTTGATGCATAAATACAAAGTAGATACGGTGCCTCATGTATTGTGCGGAGGTTTTACCAAAGAAGAGACCGAATATGTTTTGGTAGACTGTCATTATCTGGGCATTGATAATGTGATGGCCCTGAGAGGTGATGCGATGAAGCATGAATCTTATTTTATGCCAAAGAATGAAGGCAATAATTTTGCATGTGAACTCGTACAACAGATCTCTGATCTAAATAAGGGAATTTACCTGCACGATATTATCGATACTACTTATAATTCAGATTTTTGTATCGGCGTAGCTGGATATCCAGAAAAGCATATGGAATCTCCCAGTATGCAGACCGATCTTCGAAGGTTAAAAGAAAAGGTCGATACAGGAGCGGAGTATGTGGTGACTCAGATGTTCTTCGACAATAAAAAGTATTTTGCCTTTGTTGAAGCGGCAAGAGCCATGGGTATAGAAGTGCCAATCATCCCGGGAATCAAACCTATTGCCGTGAACAGACATTTGAATATCCTACCCCAGGTATTTAGCCTTGACCTACCTGATGCCCTGGTGAGTGAGGTAGAAAAATGCAAAGACAATAAAGAAGTACGGCAGGTGGGTATTGATTGGGCCATTGAACAATCAAAGGAACTGGTAGCCGCCGGAGTACCTGTGTTGCATTATTATTCTATGGGGAAATCGGATAATATTAGGGCTATTGCCTCTGAGGTTTTTTAGTATTTAAAGCATCATTCTGCACTGTTTGAATGCTTTTAATACTATTATATCAATTCATCATTATGTTTTCAGAAGAAAGGGGCGTGAAATAATTTTCTCTGTCCTTTTGCCTTGATGACAAATGAAGCTTCAGCGAATTCATGAATTCCAAACTAAGCAATAAGAGAGCATGAGTAAAAGAACCAAAAGATCAAGACTGCTTTAAATTCTCTGTAGCTTTACCTCCTTATTTTCTCCACCGCAGCCCTAGCCGTTTCACTCCGGGACTACTCCTTCATCCATGGCTAAAATTAGTCGGAAGCTAAGACGAGAATTTAAAGAGGTCGAAATCGACACAATCAAACTTTATGTTGTGGAGAATACTTCGAAATTCAGAGTTCCTTGTTCGATATTCTTTATTCAAATGCTTGAATGCTACAATAAACTATTAATTCATTTTTTCAATAATTCATTATATCATTATATCATTATATCATTATATCAATGCATCAATGCATCATTGTCAAATCTCCAATCAACTACTGTGTCTCATATTTTGTGATCCTTTCTTGAATCATGAATAAAAAAATTTAAGAATGTAATAGGAATTAATTTGTAAATTGTCTTTATCAATAATTTAAAAATATAGGTAAAGATGTCTGATATGAATGAAAAAGTGGTACTGATTACTGGAGCAAGTAGTGGAATTGGAAGAGCAACAGCCGAGCTTTTCGCGGCCAAGGGCGCTCATGTTGTGCTGGCGGCAAGAAGAGAAAATGAACTTTCTGAATTGGTTTCAGAGATCGAAGCTCGGGGAGGCAGGGCAAGCGCGATCAAGACTGATGTTTCCAAATCAAAGGATGTAGAGAAAATGGTAGCTCATACTATTGACGTTTTCGGGCACCTTGATTATGCAGTAAATAATGCTGGCATCGAGGGGAAGCTACACGGAATTACTGACCTCTCTGAAGAGGATTGGGACAACGTTATGAACATCAATCTTAAAGGAATATTCCTTAGCATGAAATACGAGGCCAAGGCAATGATCAAACTTGGAAAGGGAGGAGCCATTGTAAACATTGGTTCGGTCAATTCATTCCTGGGTTTTCCAACCGGATCAGCCTATGTTTCATCAAAACATGCCTTAGTGGGCCTAACATCAAGCGTATCTGCAGAATTGGCCCCTCAGGGTATTAGGGTCAATCTTTTATGCCCGGGAGTTATTGATACCCCTATGCATCAACGCCTAAGAGGGGTTGTGGGCGATGAGCTTTATGACCAGGCGCTTTTGCCAAGAGTTCATCTTAAACGTGCCGGTAAGCCGAAAGAGATCGCTCAATCTATTTTATTTCTCTGTTCAGATGCCGCAAGTTATATTACGGGTACTACGCTAACCCCTGACGGGGGTCTTACTTTGACACTTTAAGTCAAAGGGGGTTTTGATTTTTTTTGTTTTTATGCCTTGATACTTGAGTTGGTTTTAGAATAAAGGGGGCGTGAAATAATCTCTTTTGTTCATTTTTTTGCTGCTCCAAAAAAAGAACCAAAAAAAGGAGCTACCTTTTACGAAGGTGTTTTTTATGCTTTTCTATCGAACGCATAAAAACCGTTTAAAAAGCGCTAAATTTCCTCCAAGGCTTCAAAAACTCTTAACGCGCTTTATAAACTACACTGACGTAAAAGATTCGATTTAATCAATAATTCTGATAGGGAGAATACTTCGACCTGGGACATTGGACATTCGACCTGGGACATTGGACATTGGACATTGGACCTTGGACCTTGGACATTCGACTACGCTTGCGTGAATAAACTATTAATTCATTTTTTCAATAATTCTTTATATCATTTTGTTTTCAGAAGAAGAGGGCGTGAAATAATCTCTTTTGTTCATTTTTTTGCTGCTCCAAAAAAAGAACCAAAAAAAGGAGCTACCTTTTACGAAGGTGTTT
>RCNC010000158.1_pt1 | contig 37592 bp, 26 predicted proteins | sample 2041301 | NCBI WGS metagenome assembly RCNC01 (sample SAMN09708231, study PRJNA481090) | Marine sediment metagenome, whole genome shotgun sequencing project. | biome: marine sediment; feature: ocean; material: sediment; isolation source: Sewage treatment plant 13A marine sediment (STP13A) ...
AGCTTTTTCAAGCGTACCGATTTTATTTGCAACATCACCATTTGCAGCTATCCGGTCAGCACCAACAATCACCATATCAACTTTGCCATCAGCCATTAAAGAAGCGGAAGCATTGTCAGGAATAATAACATGTTCGATACCATCATTATTCAATTCCCATGCAGTGAGTTTTGCCCCCTGGTTTCGAGGACGGGTTTCATCCACATAAACAAATACTTCTTTTCCTTGCCGTTTGGCCAGATAAATTGGTGACAAAGCAGTTCCAAAATCTACAAATGCCAGCCAGCCAGCATTACAATGCGTAAGTATATTTGCCTTTTTCTTGATTAATTCACTTCCATATTCACCTATCATTTTTGAATCCTTGGCATCTTTTAGTGCAACTTTCTGGGCTTCAATCATGGCATTTTCTGGAGAAATTAATCCAGCTTTGTAAACCCTGTCGACTGCATAAAAAAGGTTTTTGGTATTTAGCTTTCTTTAAAACCATACTATTGGTATTGGTTTTTATTCTTCAAAGAAATTCTTCGTTTTCACAGAGTTCAGAAAAATCTGTAATTGTTGATATGGTTTTCTATAATGTTGAAAACCTTTTTGATACATGGGATGATACCCTGAAGGCTGATGAGGAATTTCTACCCTGGGGTGATAAACACTGGACTATAAAACGATATAATGATAAAATTAATAAGCTATACAAAACAATTGTAGCTGCAGGAGGATGGGACTCACCTGTTTTAATTGGTCTTTGTGAGGTTGAAAATAAGAAAGTGCTAAATGATTTGATTTATGACACCCCCCTGTCAAAACTTGAGTATCGTTTTGAACACTTTGAATCCCCTGACAGACGAGGAATAGATGTGGCATTACTTTACGATCAGCAGATTTTTAAACCTGTGTTTGCAGAACCTATTTCAGTTGATTTTCCAAATGATACCATGTATGTAACCAGGGATATTTTATATGTAAAAGGAATTTTTTATCACTCAAAGGACACAATACATATTTTTGTAAACCACTGGCCATCAAGACGTGGAGGCCAGCTTGAATCTGAATCACGTCGAATTCAGGCAGCAAGAGTATTAAGGGCAAAAGTTGATAGTATAATTTTGCTTTCTCCAAATCAGGGAATTGTGATTATGGGAGACTTCAATGATCAGCCTGAAAACAAAAGTCTTTTGAAAGTACTGAATGCCAGACTTAATTATGAGGAAACAGATTCCTGTAGCCTTTATAACCTTCATGGAATTTCTGAAAATGAAGCAGGCTCCTATAAATACAGGGGTATATGGGATAAGTTTGATCAAATTATTGTATCAGGGAATATGCTAGGTACCCAGTCAAAAACAAAAGTGGATTTGCCCACTTTTGAAGTTTTTAATCCGGAATTTTTATTGATTGAAGATGAGAAGTATCTTGGAAACAAACCTTTTGCAACTTATGCCGGATTCAAATATTTGGGTGGTTTTAGTGACCATCTTCCGGTAAAAGTTAGCTTGCTTCTCTCAAATCCGGAATCAGTGCCAGGGAAATCACGAAAAACAAATTAATAAATTTATCCTAGACAGCAGTCAATCCAAGTTCCACTCCTTTTTTAAGCATGAATTCATAGGCTTCATCATAGTTGTTGCTAATAACTCCATCCAGAATGGCTTCTTTTATTGCAGTCTTAATGATACCTACTTCCTTTGACGGTTTAATGTGAAAAGTATTAATAATTTCCTCACCGCTAATAGGTGGTTGAAAATTTTTAACGGCATCTTTCTCCTCAATTTTCTTAAGCTTGAGTCTTACTTTCTTAAAATTATTCAGATATGCTTTTACTTTCTTTTCATTCTTTGAGGTAACATCCGCTTCACTAAGGGTCATTAGATCTTCAATATCTTCTCCAGCATCAAACAAAAGTCTTCGAAGGGCAGAATCTGAAACAACATCCTCTGCAAGAGCAATGGGTCTGAGATGAAGTAATACAATCTTTTGAACATACTTCATCTTTTCATTTAAGGGGAGTTTCATTCTCCGGAAAATACCAGGAACCATTTTTGCCCCAATGTAATCATGGCCATGAAAGGACCAGCCGATTTCTGGAATATACTTTTTTGTTTGTGGTTTGGCTATATCATGCAAAATGGCAGCCCATCTCAGCCAAACATTATCCGTTTTAAGACTTATATTATCAAGGACTTCAAGGGTATGGTAAAAATTATCTTTATGTTGCTTTCCATTAACTGTATCAACACCTTTCATGTTTTTTAGTTCAGGGAAAATTATATCAAGCAGGTGAGTTTCTTCCAATAATTTAAAACCTATTGAGGGCTTTTTAGATAAAATTATTTTCTGAAGCTCGTTAATAATCCGTTCCTGTGATACTATTTTAATTCGCTCAGAATTTCTGGTTATTGAGTCAAGAGTTTGTTCATCAATGGTAAAATCTAATTGGGTTGCAAACCGGATGGCCCGAATCATCCGTAATGGATCATCAGAAAAAGTACGGTCAGCTTCTAGAGGTGTTCGAATGATTTTATTTTCTAAATCTGCCATCCCATTAAAAGGATCAATAAATGACCCATACGAGTCCTCATTCAGGCTGAAAGCCATAGCATTGATTGTGAAATCCCTACGCTTTTGATCATCTTCAAGAGTACCATCTTCCACAATGGGCTTTCTGGAGTTTTTCCGGTAAGATTCTTTCCTGGCCCCTACAAACTCGATTTCGCTCTGCTGATACTTAAACATGGCAGTGCCAAAATTCTTAAATACAGATACCTTTATTCCTGGATTTATAGATTTGGCTACTTTTCTGGCAATCTCTATTCCATTTCCTACTACCACAATGTCAATATCCTGTTCCTCAGTAGAACGATTTAAAAATAAGTCTCTTACATAACCACCGACAACATAGGCTGCAATATTCTCCTGGGTAGTGATTTTTGATATTATTTTGAAAATTGGATTTTTCAACCAGTTCTTCACACTAATTTGTTTTGATTAGAGTTTTATTACCATGAATTCACAATAAAAAATCAAAGTTAATATTTTTTCAAATCCTTTCTTCTACGATATCATTTGTATCGGATAAAAAGGTGTTTTTGAGGAAGGTTCTATAATTATTTTGATTATGAAACAATAGGGAATTTGCACAGTACTTGTAAGAGATTTAATTGATTAACTTTGCAGGCCAATTTAAAAATCAATATAAGCGGGATTAAATTAAACAAAAGAAATATGCCAGAAATTAGTTTTGGAGAATACGTTGAAGGGAAGGATTTTAAAGTTTTAGATGAGCGGGTTATACGAGCTAGTGCTGGTATAATGTTTTTATTAGGGATGATTGCGTTTATCAATGGGTTCATATTGCAGAAATATGCTATCATACCCTACATTAGTGGAATTCTGGTATTGAGCTTCTTAATTGGGATTTTTATCAATCCTAAGTACTCACCCACTGTTTTTATAGCTTACTTATTTGTCCGTAAGCAATCACCATTACCTATTGGTGCTATCCAAAAGAAGTTTGCGTGGAGTCTTGGTTTAATATTGACCACAACTATCTTCATATTATCACTTTTCCTGTTGAAAGATATTTCATATTTTGAGCCAGTTTGTATGTTATGCATAGTTTGTTTAACACTGCTTTTTCTAGAAACTGCCTTTGGAATTTGTGTTGGTTGCAAATTGTATTTTCTTTCAGTCAGGTTAAAGTTAATCAGAAAACCGGTTGGTGACCCAAATTGTATGGGGAATTCTTGTGAAACTAAGCCTGAGTAATATCCTTTTTCATCCAAATTCCTTCCTCAGAATAGAAGATATATCTGTTTCTTTAAAAGTATTTGTTTTTAATTAGTCAATTGAGCTAATCTGTGGCCTTACAAAAGCTTTGATTGTGCCACATTGTTTGCCAATTGATGAGCCAAAAGGACGGATAGTATATTCTTTGATATTGGCAGGTACAATGAATACTTCAGCAAAATGTATTACAAAGGGTTCAAATTTATTATCAGGGCTCTCTAATATTATTTCTTCACCTTCAATCAGACAAACCACTTCTACTCCATATTTTACATTGTGGCTTACCTGCTTCGTGAACCAATGACGCCTGGTTTCAATGAATTCAAGCTTGTGTAAACCAGTGAACTCTTCTACCCATCCATCTCCTTTATTTACAATTTTAACCTTATTAACCAAATTTTCTTTTGTCCAACTGGCATTTCTGTTCCATTGAATCACTTTTTCTCCGTGTTCAATATTTATGGGACGGGGTTTACCATCCATTCCTAATCGTCCCCAATCCCATAGCTTAAATGTGAAGATGTAAGGTGTGGCACTGATTTCTAGCACCATAGTATCTTTTCCAGAACAGTGAATAGTTCCTGCTGGAATAAGGAAATGGTCGTGCTTTTTCGCAGGCCATTTCTGGATGAATTTTTCATCGTCAAAGGGTTTATCGCCTTTTAGAGCTTCTTTTAAGTTAGCGATACATTCATTTGGATCAATCCCTTCTTTTAATCCCAGATATACCGTAGCTTGCTCTTTTGCATCAAGTATATAATAGCTTTCATCCTGAGTATATTGCAATCCAAACTTATCTTGAATATACTCGGTAAGTGGATGAACCTGTAAACTTAAATTTCCACCACCCATGGTATCCAGGAAATCGAAACGAATGGGAAACTCATCTCCAAAATGTTTATAAACAGAACTTCCAAGTAGTCCAATGGGATCATGGAAGACAAGATTTATTGATGGTAGTTCAATTGTTTCTCCGCCAATTTTAAGAAGCAAACTATTTTCTTCAGGAACACAATTGAAGCACCATGCATAGTTTTCTTCTTCTTTATCCAGATTACAAACCTCCTTCATCCATTGACCACCCCAGGGCCCGGGATCGAAAAATGGCATTACGCTAAAGGGGCGGTTAACGGCAATTCTATAAGCTTCGAGAACTGCTTCATTCTCCACCATTTTTGGAGAATCCCTACTTTTGGTGTCTAAAACAAAATCTATTTTGCCGAATAACTTCTTTTTTAAACGGTCACATACGCGCCAATCAACAAAATATCCTTGTTTGTATTGCAACATCCAATCTTCTGTATTTCGATTCTTTACTCCAAGGTTGTCTACTTCACCTTGCCGCATTCGTTTTTGAATTTCCCAACGTGGCATGTCAGCATAAACCAATAGATCATAATCCTTACAAACAAGGCTGGCTCCAGTACCAATAATAAGTATCAGCCCATTCTCTATTTCGTTTATTTCTTTCCGGGCGGATGCCAGCTTATTTGCATCAAAGAAGTCCTCCATTTCAAGATGCGTTAAGTGGCCAAAAATGCGATCATTGGTAACATTTGGAAAGACCATTTTTTTTATCTTTTCCTCATCAAGCATGACAGTGGCTGAAAGAGTTGTTTTTACAGGCCGCAATATTTGCAATAGTGCTTCCACAATCTCATCGATTAAAGTGCCCTGGTAGCATTCTACAACCAATTTCATGGGCAGTTTATTTATACTTAGTATCTGTTTAGATAGAGCCTGTCCAATTTTATCCCATCCAAGGTTTACTTTATAATTTCCAGGTACTTCAACGGAGGGAAATTTATTGTATTTTGTAGTATTCATCTGGTTAAAAGTAAGAACTATTTTTTGATGTTGATCTTAAAATTATCCTATCGGAAAATAAATTGTTAAGAATTTCTACAATTGAAACTAAGTGTTCAGACTTAATATTTAGTAATACTCTGCCCATCAACTTTCCGCAAATCAGAGCTTTTATGTATTAGCAAGTATATAAAATTTATAAGTTATTTGAATTTGATAATAAGCTTATTCGGAATTATATCGAAGAAGTAACGCTTAGTTTACCAGTTAAGATGAAATAGAATTGATTTAAATAAAAGTTCATAAGAATAATTGAGGAATCCAATATTTTCAATAATTATACATGAGATTAAGATAAAAATTAAATAATTTTGCTGGTGTCAGTTTTCATGTGATTAATCATATTCTCCATTTATTTACATGGGCATACATTCGCTTAATGTTTGTTATAAAAGAAGTTAAATGACTAAAATAGAATTCGATAACAAAAAGAAAAGTCTTCTTCAAAAGTTTGAAGCACTTGTATCAAGGCCAAACAAAATCTTGGAAAAATACGAAACAGGTATTTATGACAGGTTTGAATTCCCAGTTTTAACCGATGCGCATGTACCGTTGGATTGGAAATATGATTTCAACTACAAGTCAAATCCATACTTGATGCAACGCCTTGGAATTAATGTTGTGTTGAATAGTGGGGCAATTGAGTTCAATGGCAAAGTTATTTTAATGCCTAGGATTGAAGGTTGGGACAGGAAATCTTTTTTTGGGATTGTGGAAAGCGAAAATGGGATTGATAATTTTAGGTTCTGGGATTATCCGGTTCAGATACCCGACCTCTATCCAAATGAAACCAATGTTTATGATATGCGATTGGTTAAGCATGAAGATGGGTGGATATATGGCACTTTTTGTTCAGAAAGTCATGATGATACCCAAGCACTTGATCTATCAGCAGCCCTGGCAGATTGTGGTATTATTCGTTCTAAGGATTTGAAGACATGGGAACGCCTTCCAAACCTAAAAACAAGCAGCAGTCAACAAAGAAATTGTGTTCTGCATCCTGAGTTTGTAAATGGCAAATATGCATTTTATACGAGGCCTTTGAATGATTTTGCGGCTCTCGGATCAGGTGAAGGAATTGGTTGGGGCTTATGTGATGATATTGAAAATCCAGTCCTTGAAAAGGAGACCATAATAGATGAACGTGTATACCACACTATTAAGGAGGGGAAGAATGGTCAGGGTCCGGCCCCAATAAAAACTGGTGAAGGTTGGCTACATTTAGCCCATGCAGTGAGAGGAACTGCAGCAGGAGCTAGATATGTGTTATATATGTTTATGACCAGCCTTAAAGATCCTTCAAGAAAGATATATGAGCCTGGGGGGCATTTTATTTCCCCAAGAGGAGAGGAGCGAATTGGTGATGTTTCAAACGTTGTATTTGGAAATGGATGGGTTAAAAGAGATAATGGTGAGGTTGTAATTTATTATGGTGCCAGCGATACGAGGCTAAATGTAGTAACAAGTACAATTGATAAATTGGTTGATTATGTTAAAAATACTCCTCCTGATGCTTTACGATCTATAGATTGTGTTAATCAAAGAATTGAATTGATTAAAAAGAATAAACACTTGTAGTGTAGTATTTTTCAGGTTTTCAATAGTTTTTTTTCAATTTTCATCTCGTACTTAAAAATAATTTATTGATTTCTTACGCGACTTTGTCATGAAATTAGTTTACGTATGACATAATAACAATTTTCCCAAACTTATTTAGAATATGTAATAACTCTAAAATTTATTAATCTATTTCAAGATATTTCTATTTAAATATTATTTCATATTTCATAAATACCTGTCTTGTAGGCTATTGGTATTTGTCAGACCTCTTTCTTACTTGTCGTATTGCTTATTCTTTTAGATTTCATTAAAGTTATTTTGATTTATTATGGTATATTATTTGATTAGTATGTGTCACAAAGGAGATAGAATTGAAGGTAATTTTTTATTAATTTATAATTTATTGTAATGCTGGAACATTTAACAAAGGACACATTTAAGGAAAAGGTATTTAACTTTGAGGAAAACAAAGAATGGAAATTCGAAGGTGATAAACCTTGCTTAATTGATTTTTATGCAGATTGGTGCCAACCATGTAAGACAATTGCTCCCATTCTTGAAGAACTTCAGGATGAGTATAAAGGTGATATAAATATTTACAAAGTAAATACTGAACAGGAACAAGAACTGGCAGGTATGTTTGGAGTAAAAAGTATCCCAAGCTTACTGTTTGTACCACAGGATGAACAACCACAAATGGCTATGGGTGCCTTACCAAAAGACACACTTGAGAAAGCTATTAAAGATGTTTTAAAAGTTGAGAAGAACTAAAAGTTATAAATCATATAGAGGAAGCCGGTTTTTACCGGCTTTTTTTATGCTGAAAAGTCATTTTGAATCCAAAATGACTTTTCATGTTAATTTCATTTCAACTTAACAGATGCCAATAATTTACTTACCTTTGCAAGTATGGGGGTGCCTTAATATTACGGGCTGAGAGTAAACCCTTTGAACCTGATCCGGGTAATGCCGGTGTAGGGAGATAAAAGCTTCCCCCATTCAACATAAATGTAAAGTAATGAAGCAAATTGTTTTAATTCTAGGCTTATGTTTTCTGGTTAGTATAATTTATGGTCAGAATTCAGTGTCAGGTATTGTAAGCGATGAAAATGGTGAAGTGCTTATTGGTGCTAATGTAATTCTTGAAAATACCTATTTTGGAACATCCACAGATTTAAATGGAGCTTTTAGCTTTTCAAAAGTAGAAAGCGGTAGTTATGTTCTAGCCATTTCCTATATGGGTTTCGAAAAGTTTCTTCAAAATATTGAAGTTCAATCGGCTCCGATTGTAGTAAGTGTCAAAATGACCAGGGCTTCTGTACTTGCAGAGGAGGTCATTGTTATGGCCACTCGGGCTGCTCCCTCTGACCCGGTAACTCAATCAACCATTCAAAAGGATGAAATCGAAAAGCGTAACCTGGGTCAGGATATGCCCTATATATTTAATTTGAGCCCCTCAACAGTAGTAAGTTCAGATGCGGGTGCCGGAGTTGGGTATACAAGTTTTAGGATAAGGGGGTCTGATCTAACTAGAATTAATGTAACAATAAATGGCATACCCCTAAATGACCCGGAATCCCATGGTACCTGGTGGGTTAACCTCCCGGATTTCGCCTCTTCAGTAGATAATATTCAAATACAAAGAGGAGTGGGCACGTCGACAAATGGTGCTGGCGCATTTGGGGCATCTGTTAACCTGCAAACATTTAAGTTAAGAGAGGCACCCTATGCTGAAGTAAATTCATCTTATGGATCATTTAATACTTTCAGGAATAATATAATTCTTGGATCAGGTTTAATAAATGACAGGTTTACATTTAATGCCCGATTTTCTAAAATAAATTCTGACGGTTATATTGACAGAGCGTTTTCTGACCTTTTTTCATACAGCCTTTCAGGTGGGTATTATGGAAAGAAGGATATTGTAAAGCTTGTTTTTGCTTCAGGAAAAGAAAAAACATACCAGGCTTGGAATGGCGTACCAAGTTCTATGATAGATACGGATAGGACTTATAATAGTGCCGGAGAATATATAGATAAGGATGGAAATATTAAGTACTATGAAAATGAAACAGACAATTATCTACAGAATCACCTACAAATATTTTATACCAGAGAATTTTTAAAAGAATTGTACCTGAATCTTGCTTTTCATTATACAAAAGGAAAGGGGTTTTATGAACAATATAAGGAAAATAGGAAGTTTTCTAATTATGGAATGAATGATGTAGTTGTTGGATCAGATACGATTCGTCGTTCAGACCTGATTCAGCAAAAATGGCTGGATAATGATCTCTACGGAATTACTTATTCCTTAACATATAAGAAATCAAAATGGAATATCATTTTCGGTGGAGCATTGAATACATACATTGGCAATCATTTTGGGAAGGTAATATGGTCCCAGGTGGCAGAAAAAGGAGAGTATAATTACGAGTGGTATAGAAATAAAGGGATAAAAACAGATTTTAATGTATATGGAAAGTTAAATTACCAACTATTACCTTCCCTAAACTTATTTGCAGATATGCAAATAAGAAGAATTTGGTATGAAATTGATGGTATTGATGATGATTTGAGAGATATATCACAAACGCACAATTATTTCTTCTTTAATCCGAAACTTGGTGTGAATTACCAGATATCTGAGAAACACAGGACTTTCTTTTCATTCTCTGTTGGAAATCGTGAACCCAACAGAGATAACCTGGTGGATGCAGATTTAACAGGCCAGGTACCCACATTTGAAACCCTATATGATTATGAGTTGGGATATCAATTTAGTAACAGAAAAATAAAACTGGAGTTAAACATGTATTACATGGATTACAATAACCAACTAGCACTTACAGGGCAAATTAATGATGTTGGAGCTCCGGTAATGATGAATGTAAAAGATAGTTACCGGGCAGGTGCAGAGATAGTTGCAGGATTCAAAATAACTCCCAAATTAGTATGGGAGTTAAATGCAACATTTAGTCAGAATAAAATTCGTGATTTTACAGATTATACCGATGATTGGGATACCTGGACACAGCGGGCAGAATATCTTGGAACCACTGACCTTTCTTTTTCTCCCAACATAATAGCTGGAAGCTCTATTTCATATGAATTAATCAAAAACTTTGGAATTAGTTTTATTTCAAAATATGTGAGCAAACAATATATTGACAATACCTCAAACAATGGTAGATTACTTAATGCTTATTTTTATAATGACCTGATTTTAAATTATAGCTTGAAGACTAAAATTGTAAAAGATATTTCTTTCAAGTTATTAATTAATAATATATTCAATGCTAAATATGAGACAAATGCTTGGATTTACAAGTATTATGAAAATGATAATGAACAATTCTTTGATGGATATTTTCCTCAGGCTGGGACGAATTTTTTAATTGGGGTTCAGTTTAAGTTTTAAAAAATAATTATTTGCTAATTAGATGGTTAAGTTAATATTGTTTTTACTTTATTGAATTAGTGTATTTTTTTTTTGGAAAATTTATTTTATTTTTTTATCTTGTGACAACAAAAATCTTTTTGTTACGTTAAACTATATGTAGTTATAATAGTAACTAATGCCAATTACATTGGTAGGTTTTTCGTAAAGTTTTAGGTTTAATTTTTAGGGTATGAAGCTAGAGACCAGGGAATTTTCTCTGGTCTCTTGTTTTATAGGTACCCATAACAGCATTTTGCAACACCTTTATCCTGTTCTAATCTTTTAAATTCAGTTTAAAAATAGTAGGTTTGTTGTTTGTTGAGTGAAGATAATTGATTGAATACAGAAATTATTTTGGATTCAATATAACATAGTATTTCAAATCCTGCCATGAGAGACACATTGGTAATTCTAACCATTGAGCAAGATGAAAAAATCCGGTCATTAGTTGGTCAATGCACTGATAGAAAAGATTTTATTAATAGTTATTTTTATAGTGATGATCCTTCCGCTATTTTAAATAAGATAACTTCTAGTAGGCCCGATCTTGTATTACTAAATTATAATAATTCGATTTTCTGGCAACCGATTGTAGATTTTAGCAATACGAATTCCTACCAACAAATAATTCTTTATTCTGATAAGACACCTGAAGATACAGGAAATATTTCCAGGATTGAAGGGGTAATGGACCTAGTCTCAATTTATGATATCGATGGATTTAATATAGTTTTAAATAACTTTTTTAAAATTTTTAGACAAAAGGAGGGTAAGTCCAATGAAGAATATCATTCTGGTATCCGTAAATTGTATCATGATCTGATTTCTAAAAATGCTACAGAAGGCATTCTTGTTGTGCAAGAAGGTTTTCTTAAATATATGGATTACCAGATAAGTAATTTTCTTGGTTATGATGAATCAGACTTAAAAGAAATTCCATTTCTGGAATTTGTTCATCCTGACGATAGGGAATTCATAATGGATCATTATCAGAATCGAATTGTCGGAAAAGAAATTAAAAAATACAGATTTAGAGCTCTTTCCAAGTCTGGAAATGTGGTCTGGGTTGAAACTGCAGGGCATAAAATAGAATGGGAAGGTCAACCTGCTTCATTAAGTTTTGTAACTGAGATTACCGAAAGAGTAAATACTGAAAAGTCACTTAAAGATTCTGAGGCCAAATATAAAGGAGTTGTTCTTTCTTCCCCTAATGGAATAATTGTTCTTGACAAGGATGGGTTGATCATAGATCTCAATCCAGCTCTGGTTGACATGACTGGATATTCCAAAGATTCGTTTCTTGGCAAACGAATTATTGATATTTCAGCACTTGATGAAGATGCTAAAGCGAGTGGAGTAAAAGTCTTTAGAGAAATAGTATCAGGAGAAAGAACTGAGCCACTTCCATTTGAAATTAGGTTTATTAATAAAAATGGTGAGGACAGATTTGTAAGAGTTAATGTCAGGTTGATACAGGAAGGGGAACAGGTTGAAAGAGTATTGGTTACCTGTGTGGATATTACTGAAAAAAGGAAATCCACTGAAAAAATCATTAGCTCTGAACAAAGATTTCGGGATCTTCATGAGAGAATGCTGGATTCCCTTGTTGGAGTGGATTTTGAAGGAGACATTGTAGAGTTTAATATTTCATTTAAAAATTTGATTGGGTTTTCTGAGGAGGACTTGTTAAATATGAATATAAACTCAATTCTACCAATTGAATGGGATGGTCTTAGACAGGAATTGCTAGAAGAAAAGGGGAAAGGGGATGCTTCTTCTCAACCATTTGAAATGAACATTAGAAATTCTAGGGATGAGCTTATTCCGGTTGAAGTTCATTGTTATCTGAATGAAGATGCAAATAAACCATTAGGGTATTGGTGTTTTATGAAAGATATCAGAACCAGAAAGAAACATGAAAATGAATTAATAGAAAAAGAAATTCAAACCAGAGCTACACTAGAATACTTACCTCTGCCATTAATTCAGGAAGATTTATCAGCTGTGAGAATGCGGCTCATTCAGCTTGAGGATCAGGGAATTATAAATCTTGAAGAGTATTTTGCTAGTAATCCGGATGAGCTTAAGCGATGTTGCGAAAATATGGTAATTGTTGAGTGCAATCAGGCTGCTTTGCATTTTTTTGGGGCCGAGGATGTTGAGGAGCTTAATCGTATGCATATTTACCTCCAGAGTCAGGAGTTAATGAATGCCAAGCTGAGACTTCTAATTGCCTTTAAAAAGCAACTCCAAACCTTTGAGGAAGAGATCGTTTTTAAATCAGAGGATGGAACTGAAAGAGAGGCACTTTTAAAATCAGTGATATTACCAGGCAAGGAAGTTTCGTGGAGTACGGTATTGGTTACCATTGTTGATTTAAGCGAAAGAGTTCAACAAGAGAAAAAAATCAAAGTGCTTTCTCAAGCTATAAGGTATTCTCCGGCAAGTGTAATTATTACTGATACCAAAGGTATTATTGAATATGTAAATCCCAAATTTACCGAAGTAACAGGTTATACTGAGGAGGATTCATATGGCAAAACTCCATCTTTTCTAAAGTCTGGAAAGATGTCATCAGAATTCTATGCAGAATTATGGGAAACTCTAGTTTCTGGAGGGGAATGGTTTGGAGAAATTCAAAACAGGAAAAAGGATGGTGAATTCTTCTGGGAATCAGCTTCTATTTCTGCTGTAAAGAATGATCAAAATGTAGTGACTCATTTTGTAGCAATTAAAGAAGATATCACAGAAAAAAAGAGGACAGAATCTATATTGTTGGATGCCAAAAGAAAAGCAGAAGAATCAGATGGACTGAAAACCGCTTTTCTGGCTAATATGTCGCATGAGATCAGAACTCCAATGAATGCAATAGTAGGATTCTCAGAATTATTGCGTACTAGTGAGGTGATTGGTCCTGAGAGGGACGAGTATTTCAATATAATTAATTCGAGCTGTAAAACTTTATCGAACCTTATTGATGACATTATTGATCTGGCAAGGATTGAAGCTGGTCAGACTAAAATTGTAGAAGAAGCCTTTACTCCTGCAAAGATTATTAAGGAGCTGAACATGTTTTTTGAAGAGGAGGTTAGGAAATCAGGGAAACCTCTTCGAATTGAAGTGAACCTGAATATATCTGAGAATCTGGTAACCAAAACCGATGAGTACAGGCTACGTCAGGTACTTACAAATATACTTGGGAATGCAGTCAAATTTACCCAGGAGGGAGTGATTTCCTGGGGCTGCTTCCTAAATGACAAGGATGAGTTAGAGTTTTATATTAAGGACACAGGAATAGGAATAAGAAAGGATGAGATTCATTCTATCTTCGATCGGTTTCGCCAGCTCGACGGTTCAACTATCAGAAAGTATGAAGGTACCGGACTTGGACTATCTGTTTCAAAAAGCCTGGTGGAATTAATGGGCGGAAAGATTGGTGTAGAATCTAAGATTAATGAAGGCTCAGAGTTTTATTTCACGCTTCCTTATAAACCTGATGACTTTGTTAATAGTTCAGTGATAAGCGAGAACAATTGGAAAGAAGTATTTAATTGGGAAGATAAGGTTGTGCTTGTTGTTGAGGACAATGAGCCAAACTTTGAGTTTATCAAAGCGGTTTTATCAAAAACAAATATCCGCTTAATATGGGCAGATACAGGAACAAAAGCTATTGAAATCTTTAAGGAGATAAAGGGAATTGACATTGTTCTTATGGATATTCAGATTCCGGAGTTAGATGGCTATGAAGTAACCAGAATTATCAAAGAAATAAACAATGAAATACCTGTAATCGCACAAACAGCTTATGCCATGAGTCAGGACAGGGAAAGGGCATTGTCTGCCGGATGCAATGATTACATATCAAAGCCCATTAAGCCACTGGATTTGCTCAATCTTATGGAGAAATATATATAACATACTGTCTAAGAACGAGATATATCTGATTACATTTGAATAAACTTTATGATTCTGAATAGATAGCAGTAAGAGTCTAAAATCATTTTTTTTGAAATTTTTTAGAAATGAATAAACGAGAAATATTAAAATTCATCAAAGGGATTGATCTGTTTTTTGGCATGGAAGACATTGAACTGAAGTCTCTTGTAGATAGCATTGAGGAGCTTACATACGAGGCTGGGGAAATGTTGTTCGAGGAGAATCATCCAAGAAAAGATATATTTATTATCTCAAAGGGGCAGGTCGAGTTATTCAAAATGACAAATATTGGCCAGGAAAAGAGATTGGCATTATTCACACCTGGAGATTTCCTGGGCGAAGGTGCCTGGAATAAAACATCAATTCATTCAACTTCCGCAAGAGCTGTTACCCCAACAACAGTTTTGATATTAAAGAAGTCGTATTTCATAGAAAACGGACCTCAATCAGTTAAGGTGTTCTCGAATATAATTCGAGTTATTTCCCGGCGAATGAGGCATGCCAATTTTCGATTATTAAACACAGCAGCTCAATATGAATCTGCTCGCACTAGAAGGGAACATGATCTTCTAGGGGAAAGAGATGTACCCTACGAGTATTATTATGGAATTCAAACACTTAGAGCAATTGAGAATTTTGATATAACAGGAGTTACTCTGAATTTTTATCCCCTCCTGATTCAGGCTCTGGTAATGGTTAAAAAAGCTGCAGCAAAAGCAAATTACGAACTGGGCTTGTTGGATAAGAATGTTTATAAGGCTATTTCACAGGCTTGCGACGAAATTATATCTGGAAGATACCAATTTCATTTTGTTGTGGATATGATCCAGGGGGGAGCTGGAACATCAACAAATATGAATACCAATGAAGTTATTGCCAACCGTGCTCTTGAAATTATGGGGTTTGAAAAAGGACAATATGAATATTGTCATCCAAATAATCATGTAAATCTCTCGCAGTCAACCAATGATGCCTATCCTACGGCCATTAAAATTGCTTTAATAAATAGCAATGATTACCTCATTACTGAAATAGAAAAATTAATTGGTGCTTTCAGTAAAAAGGCTGTTGAGTTTTCCCACGTTATCAAAATGGGAAGGACTCAACTACAGGATGCTGTGCCTATGACTCTAGGGCAATCCTTTGGGGCTTATGCAACTACACTTGACGAAGAGGTTCAGCGACTTGATGAGAATGCTAAACTTCTTCTGGAGGTGAATATGGGAGGCACTGCCATTGGAACAGGAATTAATGCTGATCCGCGTTATTCTCAGCTAGTTATTAAACATTTAAGAAAAATATCAAAACTTCCAGTAATAAATGCAAAGAATCTGGTTGAAGCCACCCAGGATACCGGATCATTTGTGATGTATTCATCAGCGATAAAAAGATTGGCTATAAAGTTGTCTAAAATATCAAACGACTTGCGCTTACTTTCTTCAGGCCCAAGAACCGGGTTTAATGAAATTAATTTGCCTGCTGTTCAGCCAGGCTCTTCAATTATGCCTGGAAAGGTGAATCCGGTTATTCCTGAAGTAGTCAATCAAATTGCATTTAAAGTAATTGGGAACGATCTAACTGTAAGCATGGCGGCCGAGGCAGGTCAACTTGAGTTAAACGTAATGGAGCCTATAATAGTACAAAGTCTTTTTGAATCAATAGAAATGTTAAAGAATGGCATGTCAACATTACGTGATCGTTGTATCGTTGGAATCACGGCCAATGAGGAAAGATGTCGCCAGCTTGTTGAAAATAGCATAGGACTAATTACTGCACTGAATCCAATTCTTGGATATGAAACAAGTACTCAGCTTGCAAGTGAGGCACTTAAAACCAATCGGGGAATTTATGATCTGGTGCTTGAAAAGAAATTACTATCAAAAAAGGAACTTGATCTTTTATTAGCTCCAGAGAATATGATAAAACCTGGTTTTACAAAATCGAAGAAGAAGGAGTGAATATACAATATTTATTAGCAGAAGAATCCATTTAGTCACCAATATCCATATCATTAAGAATCTTTTCCACTTCTGATTCTGTTTTGTGAAGTTTTTGCCGGCATATTTTCATTAAATAGGAAACCCTCTTTAAGGTTGAGGAAAGTTCATCAACATCCAATTCTTCATTTTCGATTTTATTAAGAATAGATTCCATCTCTGACAGAGCTTCTGAATAGGATATTTCTTTTTTTTTAGTCATTATCGATGATTTTGGAGGTTGATACTATTTTGGAATACTAATTGTAAATATACTTCCTTTACCTACTTGGCTTTTCATTTCAAGTTTCCCATCATTCAATTCTACAAAGTCATTGGCAATTATAAGCCCGAGTCCAGTCCCTTGCTCGTTTGAAGTGCCGCGAGTTGAGAAATGGGTGTCAGTCCGAAATAATTTCCTCTGATCTTCAAGGCTAATACCAATACCTTTATCAGCTACCTCAACAATAACGTTGCTATCAGATGTATACGTTTGAATATTTATTTCATTTTTTTCAGAAGAGAACTTAATTGCATTCTGTACAATATTTCTCAAAGCTGATGAAATCAGGTTTTTGTCAATATAAGCCATGCAATTATCAGAAAGAGTAGTATTAATTAATATACTTTTTGCCTCGGCATTGATTATTACCAGGTCGAGAACTTCTTTTACTATGATATTTAGATCAATAAATTTTTTATCTGTAATTATTTGACCTGTTTGACTTCTACTCCATTCTAACAGATTTCCAAGTAGTTGGTGTAAATTACTGGCTGTCTTATGTATAATACCACTGTATTGTTTTATTTCTGATTTATTTAGGTATTGAGACTCTTCATTAAGCAAAGAGGCAAATCCTAATAAGGCATTAAAAGGATTTATTAGGTCATGCGCAAGAATCGAGAAAATCTTGTTTTTTGTATCATTAATCTTTTTAAGATCTTCCTCAGACTGAAGCAAATCTTGATGTGCCTTTTCTAGCATTTTCCTCTTACCGGTCAAAATAGTTGACATCCTTTTATTATATGTGAACAAAACCACACTAATAAGGGCAATAATAGATAACAGAATGACACTAATAATAGTGAATTTTCGTATTCTCTTCTGTTTTTGCAATTGAATTAGATTTATTTCGTTTGCTTTTGATAGTAATCCCAGTTCATGATCTTTACGATCAGCATCGTATTTCATGTTTAAATAGGATAAATATTTCTGCTGGTTAACCTTTCTGAGTGAGTCTTTTAGTTCATTATATGTTTCCCTATAGTTCAATGCCTGCCAATACTTACCATCCATTTCAGATAATTGGGAAAGTGTTTTGTTTATTTTCACCGAAAGAACAAGGAAGGCTTTATCATTGCTTATACCTAAAGCAAGCATAAGGTGACTTGATGCCAGGTTACTATTCTTTTCATCCATGAATACCTGGCCTACTTTATGTGCAATCTGGGCCTGCTCAAAAAGTAAATCATTATTGGTTGCCAAACGCAGCGCTCTGAAATACAATATACGTGCAGAAAATGTATCGCCAGATTTCCGCTTCAAGTCTCCCATAGCTGATAAAACATGAATTAAATTCATGTTTACATCTGTATTTTCAAGAAATATTAAACTCAGGTTATAATATTTAAATGCTTCACTATCCTGGTCAGTGGCCAAATAAAAATCTGCCACATCCATATACACTTCCCCCGATAATAATGAATCTCCAAATTCATCATTCAATTCCATTGCACTTGTTAAATAATTCAGGCTATTGAAGGTGTTGTCTAATTTTAAATATGCCTGTCCAAGATTTTGAAAGGATCTTAGAATATGGGTAGTATCCTTTAATTGGATTGCTATTTTTTCACTTTTCAGGTAATAATCAAGAGCTTCAGGGAACATTTCAGCCTTAAAATATATTTGACCAATCTTAGTGTAAGCATCTGAAATCCAGAGTTGATTATCATTATAATTTGCTATTTCAAGAGATTGGAAAGCAAACTCTAAGCTTTTTTCAAGTGAAACGGTCAAATTTTCTTCAATCTGTTCGGCCAAAATAATTAGCTTGGTGCTGTCGTTGGCTCCAGAAAGGGAATTTAGAAGGCTATCAGAATTTCCCTGACCATGAGATGAGAATCCATATAAGGAAAAGATAAACAGGACAAGTACAATATTTAGTTTTAATTTTTTCATCCTCTATGAGGTTCAATTTGAACAGGTATTTTAGGGATTGTAAACTTAAAAGTACTACCTAATTTTACCTTACTTTCAACATGTATTGTTCCTCCAATTGACTGAACAAATTCTTTGCATAGTATTAATCCTAATCCATTGCCTTCTTCTCCGGAGGTTCCTTTTGTAGAAAAATTCCTGTCGAGTTGGAATAGTTTACCAAGATCTTCTTGTTTTATTCCTATTCCTGTATCAGAAACAGTTACCTCAGCCATTTTTCCTGTATCAATAGCAGAAATGGTAACAGTGCCATTATTTGGCGTAAATTTCACGGCATTGCTTAGCAGGTTACGCAAAATAGTTGAAAGTATATCTGAGTCAGCATGAACTTTTAGTTTCCTGGAAATGGGTGATATTATTTTAATGTTTTTATCATCAGCAGATGGTTTTGTGATGGTTATGGCTTCTTCAATGATCTGATTAAGAATAAGTTGTTTTGGTGAGTGACTTAACTTTCCTGACTGTGAACGCGACCACTGTAACAGGTTGTCAACCAGATTATAAATGTTTTTTGCTGAGGTGAAGATCCATCCTGAGTATTTCTTAATATCTTTTCCATCCAGAGTATTTGTATTATCACGAAGAATTTCTGAAAGCGAAATAAATGATGTAAAGGGGCTACTTAGATCATGTGCAATAATTGAAAAAAATCTATCTTTTTCCTGGTTTAGTTTTATAAGCTCCAACTTTGACTGTTCCAGCTCTTTATTTGAATAAAATAGTTGAACATTTTTTTCTTTAATCAGGTCATTTGTTTTTCTTCTGAACTTAAAAATGAAATTAAATAAAAATATAGTCGAGAATGAAACTCCCATTAGTACAATAAGAAAAATGCCAACCGTTTTCTGTTTTTGTATTTCTATAGCCTGCAATTCATGATCTTTCTTATAGGCTATTATTTCCTTTCGCTTATTCTCAGTTTCAAGCTTAACTTTCTCCTCAAGAATAATATCCTCCTGCAACTTAAGATAGATACTGTCTTTGTAGCTCTCAAATAGTTTTAAATGATTGAGGGATTCTTTGTAATTCCTCATCTTTTTATAATATTTTGCAAGGTATTCGTGTATTTCAACCAGTAGGTCTTTTGATTGAAGGGAAAGGGAAATGGCAAGCGCCTCTGGAAGATAACTATAGCCTTCATTATATTTATTTATAGAAAACAGCAATTCTGCCAGATTAAGTTTTGCAATTGCTATACCTTTCAGGTTATTATCTTCCTCGTATTTCTCAAGAGCTTTCTCAAGGTATTCCCTAGCTTCCTCAAACTTGCCAAATTCTCTATACAAGTTCCCTAGATTATTATAAGTGTCTGCAATACCTTCTAGTCTATCTAAATCTTCGTAGATTCTAATCGCCTCTTCCGTATAGTCAATAGCCTTTTGGAAGTCTTCCTTTTCCCAATAAATTGCTGCAAAATTGTGTAAATTGTCTGCAACATCAATTTCCCTTCCATCCTCTATGTTTAGCTTCATTGCATTGTTAATGTATTCTAAGGCCAGGTCATAATTCTCGTACTCCATATATACGAGGGCAACATTATTGTATGAGCCAGCTATGTCCTCATTTGTTCCAATAATTTTACGCTTCCTGAGTGAACTACGGAAATATTTTAACGATTCAGAAAAATCCGACATATAAAAATACACAATACCCATTTGGTTTTCTGCTTCTGCTTCACCCCATAACCATTTATTATCTTTACTCAAAGTATATGCTTTTTCCGCATACTCAAGGCTTAAATTATAGGCTGAATCCTGGTAGTAATAGGCAAGCTTATTATATATCCGAACCTTTAGACTATCATCAGAAATGGGTAGTTTTGATTTCAATGAATCTGAATAGCTTGACTGCCCCATTACCATTGCAGAATAGGATAATAGAAATACAATACATAATACTTTGCAGTGTAGCCTTTTCATTTAGCTTTTTTTTTGCCGGCCGGTTTTTGCTTTGCGTTCCGGGGGGCCTAAAATAATATTTTTAACTAAACTAATAACCTCCCCATCAGAAAACTTCGAATGTAGAATTTTCCCTTTCTTTAAACTTCCAACGCTAGTCACTAGTTTATTGTCTGAATAGGAAAGACTATATCCTCTTTTAAGAATATTCGTTGGATCAAGGAGTTTAATAGATTGCTGGTAAACATCAAGCTTGTTTTCTTTTTCCCTGATAAATTGATGGGATGAAAACCGGGAGGAGTTTAATAGCTTATTAATTTGGTAGGATACTTTTGTAAAATATTCCTTAAGTCTGTATTGGATTTCTGAACCATTAGACTTTAATAGATCTTTCTGAACAACTACATAATTTTTTACAGCTGAACTTATTAGAATTCCAAGCTGGTCAATCCTTCTGGTTTTAATTGCTATTTTATTTTGGACAAGTGGGGCAATTTGAAGGCTTAGCCTATCCAGCATTTGTTTTTCATTTGTTAGGATTTGTGCTACTTGGTTAATAATTTGCTCCTGTATTTCCGTTATTTCATTGTCAAATTCATTGAAAGTTTGAATGATGAATTCAGCAACAGCTGTGGGAGTTTTTAAGCTCACTGAAGCAACCAAATCTGTTACTGTTTCATCCTTTTCATGGCCTATTCCTGTTAGAACGGGGAGGGGGAATTGTGCTACATGGCTGGCAAGAAAATAATTATTAAAACAATTTAAGTCTGCCTGTGATCCTCCGCCACGAATAATGACAACTAGATCAAAGAAATCTTCATGAATAAATATCCTATCTAATGCTCGAATTATAGAGTCTTCAGCATCTTTTCCCTGGACCAGTGCTGGAAAAAGTTTGGGATTAAAAACATATCCAAAAGGATTATTTTTTAGTTGATGAATAAAATCCTGCAGACCAGCAGCGGTTCTTGAAGAAATAATGGCAACATTTGAAGGAAGAAGAGGAAGGGATAGTTCTTTATTCATGAGAAAGATGCCTTCATTCTTTAGCTTCTTAATTGTCAACAACTTTTGTCTGGCAAGGTCGCCTACAGTATAAGTTGGGTCAATATCATGTATGTTCAGGGAATATCCAAAAAGTTCATGAAATTCAACCTGAACCTGTAAAAGCACCTTTATTCCACTTGAAAAGGATTGGCCTGTTGTCGTTTCAAAATACGGTTTCAGTAACCTGAATTTAAACGCCCAAATGGTTGCCCTGGCCTTTGCAATGATTTTATCTTTAACCTTATCTTTTTCAATGAGTTCCAGGTAGCAATGGCCGGAATTATTCGTATTTAATTCGTTTATTTCGGCAACCACCCATAGCAAATCAGGTAAGGATTCATTCAAAATACCCCTCACCTTGTTGTTTAGCTCATATAATGAAACTCTGGGAGTCAAAAAATATTTATCTGAAGTTATTTATTAGAGTACAAGATTCAAATGTAGTTTAAATTTATAAATCTGTTCGACTGTTTTGTTACATAAAAAGTATGTATTTGGACATTACAGTTTTATTATCTTTTTCGTATATGTCTCATTTCCAGTAAATATTTTAAGAATATAAGTGCCAGAGTTGAGATTTGATAATCCAGAAGTTGTTGTAATAAATATCTCTTGATCAGTAGATTTGAATGAATCCTGTCTTACCAATTGACCTGCTGAATTGAAAAGCCTCATTTCAATACCAGAATTGGGATCATTAGGGACAATTATGGTAAAATAATCATCTACAGGATTTGGAAAAAGACTGGCTTCATTCTGGAAGTTGTTTGAATACAGTACTTTTAGGTGCTGATAGGCAAGCAAAAAGTTGGCAGTACCATGCCCTACACTGGCATCTGGAGAAGAATAATATCGTGCACTTTTAATAATCGCTTCAGCTATATCAGAATTTGAAGCCTGAGGGAACCCTTGCCAAAGACAAGCAGCGAGACCAGCCAGAACAGGAGAAGAAAAGGAGGTGCCATTTCCTCTTACAACATAACCATTTGTTCCTTGAAAAGCATCTTCTTTTCCCATGGATGTTACATCGGGTTTTATACGTCCATCGGAACTTGGACCAAAGGAGCTAAATTCTGCTTTATTGTCAAGTGAGTCTACAGCACCAATTGAAAGAACTCCTTCAGCATCAGATGGAGCAATAATGTAGTGCCACGGGTCATTTCCTTCATTACCAGCACTGGCCACAACAAGTATCCCTTTTGATGAAGCGATGTTGGCCCCAATTGAAACTCTGGTAGACTTCCCATCCATATCTGCATAGCTATGATTCATTTCCGGATCATCAAACTCATAATATCCCAATGAGGAATTGATAATATCAGCGCCAATACTGTCGGCAAACTCTGCAGCTGCTACCCAATTATCTTCTTCAATAAGAAACTCGCTGGATGTATCCTCAGATCGTAACAACCAGAAAGAGGCATCTGGTGCAGTGCCCACTAGTTGGCCGGGAATATTTCCTCCCATGATGGATAAAACATACATTCCATGAGGATGTGACTCAAAAATATTTTGTTGATCATCAACAAAGTTTCTATGGCCAAGGATCTGTGAGTTGGCCCACAAACTATCAAAAGCCGGTAAATAATTAGCATTATAAAAACCAGCATCCAGGACAGCAATCATTATTCCTTCTCCTCTATAACCCAATTCATGCAGGAAGTTGCCTTGTGAAAGTGAAATTTGCTCATATCCCATTCCATATGGAGAATTGCTTGTCAGTTGTCCTTTAGAAATGGTAGAATTAAATTTTTCTATTTTTGACTTTAGACTTATTTCCGAGAATACCTTCTGGTATTCAATAATAAAACTTAATGATTCAAATGCATCTGGCAGAACAAGATCTTCAGATTTGACAACCGCAGAATTAAACCATTTAGAAGTATTTAGTACTTTAATTCCAATACTTTTCAGACTATCAAGGTATAGTTGTGATACTGGTAAGTCTTGTTCCGTGATTTCTATATTCTGTCTTGACCTTCGTTCCAGGCTTCTTGCAGATAGAAACTCCTCGGGTCTCTCAAGGCTATAATTATTATTGGATTTATCTATAAATTTAATCCAATACTTATCAATTGTTGATTGAGAGAAGCTGATGTTAACTCCTAGAAGAATGAAAAGGATATATAACCAAAATTTTCGCATTCTTATTAACTAAAATAGAAGTAAATTTTAAAGATTGAAATTACCTCTTAATATTAAATTCATTCAAATCGGGTTCCTTAATCTTTCCTTTATTTTGCTCATACTTTTCCATAGTATCCTGAAATTGTTTGTCAATTTCTGATTGGTTTTCGGGCAGGCCATTTACATAGTTTATGATTTTAACCTCTTTTGTTTTATTATCGGTATATTCCCACGATCCATAGCGAATATTATCCTGGTAGATCCCATGAATTTCAGTTGTGCCATCGGGGTAAAAGGTTGTAAAATCGCCATGCAGTTTACCTTTCACATAATTGGCATCCAGCTGAGGCTTTTCATCTGAGAACCACATTTTCCATGGGCCATGCTTTATTCCACCATTCCAATAGATTTCTTGTGAAGCTATTTCATTTTCGTAATAGTCACGTGAAGCACCATCCTTTTTTCCACTTGTATAATTCTCCTCTTTAGACAGAAACCCACCATAGTATGAATAATACTTCCATGCGCTATCTTTCTTTGTACCAAGATATTTGCCAGTAGCGGCCAGCTCGCCATTTCTGTAATAAAATTCAATTTTAGATGATTTCCCATCTTCACTATATCTCATAATCGATTGAAGCCCTTTCTCTTCAAAATAGCGTCGAAATTCTCCAGATGGGACATTGTTAACAAATTGCCCTGTATATCTGATATTCCCGTTAGGGTATAACTTCTTCCAGAAACCCTGTTTTAATCCTTTTTCATCAACTGAATTAAAAACAGTATCATTTTGCAATAAATTATTATGAGCGAATGAAACACCAGAACAAGAAAAAACCAGTAAAATAATTGAAATCCACAACTTCATTAGATCAACTTTTTCTCTTTAAACGTATATCTTAGAAAGATTAATATCTTATTGATGTAAAAATACAAAAAAAAGCCCCGAAAAGGGGCTTAATTCTATATGTTACTTGTCGACCAATTACAAGAGGACGACTTTAGACTCTTACTTTACTTCCTCGAAATCAACATCAGTAACCTCATCATCACCCTTCTTCTCTTCCTGTGCTGACTCTGGACCTGGCTGAGGACCGCCTTCCTGGTCTGCTGTGGGCTGGCTAGCTTTGTACATTTCTTCTGAAGCAGCCTGCCATACAGTATTTAATTCTGCAGTAGCTTTATCAATTCCATCCATGTCTTTATTTTTATGCACCTCTTTTAAGGTTTCAAGAGCTTTCTGGATAGGATCTTTTTTGTCAGCTGGCAACTTATCACCAAATTCATTCAATTGCTTTTCAGTCTGGAAAATCAGGCTGTCAGCTGCATTTACTTTGTCTGCTAGTTCACGAGCTTCCTTATCTGCCTGCTCGTTCGCTTGAGCTTCTTCTTTCATCTTATTGATTTCAGCATCTGTAAGGCCGGTAGATGCCTCAATTCTGATATTCTGCTCTTTCCCTGTACCTTTATCCTTTGCAGTTACATTTAAAATACCATTTGCATCTATGTCAAAAGATACCTCTACCTGCGGAATTCCACGCGGTGATGGAGGAATACCATCAAGGTGAAATCTACCAATTGTCTTGTTTCCAGAAGCCATTGGCCTTTCTCCCTGGAGTACATGAATCTCAACAGAAGGCTGGTTGTCAGCAGCTGTTGTAAATGATTCTGACTTTTTGGTTGGGATTGTTGTATTTGACTCAATTAGTTTTGTCATTACACCACCCAAAGTTTCAATACCCAGTGAAAGAGGAGTTACATCCAATAATAATACATCTTTTACCTCACCGGTTAGAACACCACCTTGAATAGCAGCACCTACAGCAACAACTTCATCTGGATTAACACCCTTTGATGGGGCTTTTCCAAAAAACTTCTTTACTGTTTCCTGTATTGCAGGCATTCTTGTTGAACCACCTACTAATAGTACTTCATCAATTTCTGACGTTTTCAAACCAGAATCTTTTAAAGCTTCTTTACAGGGTCCAACAACTGCCTGAATCAACTTGTCTGATAACTTCTCAAAATGTGCTCTGGTTAAAGTTTTAACCAAATGTTTTGGAATTCCATCCACTGGCATTATATATGGAAGGTTGATCTCTGTGCTGGTGCTGCTTGAAAGCTCAATTTTGGCTTTTTCAGCGGCCTCTTTAAGTCTTTGAAGTGCCATTGGATCTTTCTTAAGATTAATACCTTCATCTTTTTTAAACTCTTCAGATAACCAATCAATTATAACCTGGTCAAAATCATCACCACCTAAATGAGTGTTACCATTTGTTGATTTAACTTCAAAAACACCGTCACCTAATTCCAGCACTGAGATATCAAAAGTTCCACCACCAAGGTCAAATACGGCAACCTTCATGTCTTTTCCTTTTTTGTCAAGACCGTATGCCAATGAAGCTGCTGTTGGTTCATTGATGATCCTCTTCACGGTAAGTCCGGAAATTTCTCCTGCTTCTTTGGTAGCCTGACGCTGAGAATCGTTAAAATAGGCGGGTACTGTTATAACTGCCTCTGTAACTTCCTGTCCTAAATAATCTTCAGCCGTTTTTTTCATTTTCTGAAGAACAATAGCAGAAATCTCTTGTGGTGAATAAAGTCTATCATCAATTTTTACACGTGGAGTATCATTATCACCTTTTACAACAGTATAAGGTACCCTACTGATTTCTTTTTGAAGAGATCCGAAGGTTTCACCCATAAATCTTTTAATTGAGTAGACAGTTTTAGTTGGGTTGGTAATAGCCTGCCTTTTAGCGGGATCACCAACTTTCCTTTCGCCATTGTCAATAAAAGCCACCATTGATGGTGTTGTTCTTTTACCTTCGCTGTTTGGTATAACAACCGGCTCATTACCCTCCATTACTGAAACGCATGAATTGGTTGTCCCTAAATCTATTCCAATTATTTTACCCATATTATCTTATTTTATTTTATTTGTATCGTTTATAATCATTTTGTTTCGAATTGGTTTAAATCAATCATTATGCCACTTTATTTTTTTGTCAAATAAATGTTATAATGTCACAAACTCGTAATACCAAACGTTAAAAAATATCACACAATGACAAAAAGGCAGAATTGAGAATGCCTTGCTACAAAAAATGAGTAGATCATAGGTATGGTGAAGAATCAAATTTGTAGTTTTGTTATAATATTAGTTTATCTATTCATAAAGTTTTATCATGTCATTACACAAACAAGTAAGGAAAGTCACGACTCATGTTCTAAATGAGATGAAATTAAAGGGTGAGAAAATTGCCATGCTAACTGCCTACGATTTTACAACCGCTAAAATTCTAGATCAAACAAAAATTGATGCCATACTGGTGGGTGACTCAGCATCTAATGTAATGGCTGGTTACGATACAACCATACCCATTACCCTCGATGAAATGATTTATCATGCAGGTTCTGTAGTGAGAGGAGTTTCCAGAGCTCTCGTGGTTGTTGATTTACCCTTTGGAACATATCAGGGAAACTCTACCCAGGCACTTTCTTCTGCCATCCGTATCATGAAAGAAACAGGTGCTCATGCAGTGAAACTGGAAGGTGGTAAAGAGGTAATTGAATCTGTTGATAGGATTCTTTCAGCAGGAATTCCAGTTATGGGGCACCTGGGACTTATGCCACAGTCTATCCATAAGTTTGGTACATATGTAGTACGCGCAAAGGATAAAGATGAAGCAAAAAAGCTTATTTCCGATGCCCACTTGCTGGAAGAAGCAGGTTGCTTTGCTATTGTTGTAGAAAAGATACCTGCAAAACTTGCAAAACAAGTCGCTGAAGAAATTAAAATCCCAATAATTGGAATTGGTGCTGGGCCAGATGTTGATGGACAGATACTCGTAGTTCATGATATGTTGGGATTAACTCAGGAGTTTTCTCCCAGATTTTTAAGAAGATATCATAACCTTAACCAGGAAATTTTAGGCGCTGTTCAATCCTACATTGAGGATGTTCGTGCCTGTGATTTTCCTAATGAAAATGAGCAGTATTAAATATTGCTGCAGTTTTAAGGGATATTTATTTGACCTTTTCTATCAACCAGTTTTCCATAAATTGAAAATTACTATTTAACTCATCAGGATGGTACCGGATATTTTATATGAAGACAATCATATTATAATTGTAAACAAGAAATCTTCTGAGCTGGTTCAGGGAGATAAGACGGGTGATGAGTCTCTAGATATAAGAGTAAAACAGTACCTTAAAGAAAAATACAATAAACCAGGAAATGTATATTTAGGGGTGGTACACCGAATAGATAGGCCTGTAAGTGGGATTGTTGTATTTACCAGAACCAGTAAGGCCCTATCCCGGATGAATAAGAAATTCAAGGATCGGGAATTGAAAAAGGTTTATTGGGCGATCGTACAAAATTGCCCCCCACAACAACAAGCTACACTTAACCATTATATATTAAGAAACCAAAAGCAAAATAAGTCTTATTCATCCCTGAATGATAAACCAGGCTCAAAGTTGGCCTCTCTAGACTATACTCTGGTTGGGAACTCGCAGAAATACTTTTTTCTTCAAGTAGAATTGCATACAGGCCGGCATCATCAGATCAGGAGTCAACTCACAGAAATTGGAAGTCCTATTAAAGGAGATCTTAAATATGGAGCTAAACGATCCAATCCTGACGGGAGTATTTGTTTGCATGCCAGAGAACTGGTTTTTAATCACCCTGTTAGTCAAAAAGAATTAAAAATAATTGCCGATACTCCCGAAGGTATATTGTGGGATGAATTTAAACTTGTGGTAAACCAGTAAACCTTAGTAATCTAACAAAAAAGATTTGTCAAATCCCAGCGGCAATAACTGAGTTACATTTAATAAAACCCGGATTTTACTTTCTCCAAATAGTATTAGTTTTATTGGTGATTCGAATCTCTCCTCACTCTCTATCATTACTTGCCGGCAAGAGCCACAAGGAGATACTGGCTCTTTGGTAAAGCCATTTTTCCCCTTTGCAGCAATAGCTATAATTTTTACCTTTTGGTCAGAATACTTTGAGTTGGCATAGAATAGAGCAACTCGCTCAGCACATAAGCCTGATGGGTAAGCAGCATTTTCCTGGTTATTTCCACAAATAATCTCACCATTTTCCAGAAGAATTGACGAACCAACCTTAAACATAGAATAAGGGGAATATGACTTAATAGTAGCATTTTTTGCTTCTTCAACTAATTTCTGCTCCAATTCAGATAATTCAGAAAGATTTGAATATTCGTATACTATTGTATCAACCTTAATCGTTTTCATTCTTTATGTTTTTTTCAAAATTACGATTTAGTTTCCATATTTGTACTTTATGTCAATTTGAAATGTACCTAATTCATTTTTGTTGTTTATGCCACTTCTAAAAACTTGTATTATATTTTTCTTGAGCATTTTATTATTAAGTGCATGTAAAACCACAAAAAAAGTAAGCTCGAAAAAGGCTAATACAAAATCAAATGTATCAAAGAAATATACACCTTCAAGCAGGCAGGCGTATATTGATAGATATAGTAATTTGGCTATAAAGGAGATGCTCCGGACAGGTATTCCGGCAAGTATTACCCTAGCCCAGGCTGTTTTGGAATCAGGTAATGGTAATAGCACCCTGGCCAGGAATTCAAAAAATCATTTTGGGATAAAATGTCATAGTGATTGGAAGGGGAAGACTTTTACCTGGGATGATGATAAAAAGAATGAGTGCTTTCGAAAATATAATTCTGTCGAAGATTCGTATCGTGACCATTCTGATTTTTTGAAAAACAAATCCAGATATGGATTTCTGTTTGATTTGAAACCAAGTGATTATAAAGCCTGGTCAAAGGGCTTAAAAAAGGCAGGATATGCTACTAATCCGAAATACGCAAACTTATTAATCGACATTATTGAAGATAATGATTTAACAGTCTACGATAAAGGTAAGGTTTCGAAGAAAAAGGAAAAAGTGGCTCAGGCTTCCCCCACCATTGTAACGCCTCCTCCTTCAAGTAATGCACCAGTTATTACAGCTACCACATCTACTATTACTACTAGTAATAATAAGACAAAGAAGGCTCAAAATAAAGGAGTTGAGTCTACAAATTATTCTGAATTAGGCAGCGAAGATTTTGTTATTCATACATTGACAACTGAAAGGCAAATTAAGAAGATTAACAGAGTCGATTATGTTGTTGTTCGTTCGGGAGATACTTTTAAAAGTTTGGCCGAGGAGTTTCAATTGTTGAAATGGGAAATATCAAAATATAATGAGCTGGATGAAGATACGAATCTGGAATCGGGCCAAATCATTTATCTCCAAGCTAAGCGCAGTCAGGCTGAGAAAGGACTAATGTTTCATATTGCTGGTGACAATGAAACGATGTGGGATATTGGTCAAAAGTATGCTATAAAGACCAGGAAACTTTATGAATTGAATGAAATGAAGAGTGGCCAGGAACCAAATCCAGGTCAAAAGCTATTGTTAAGAGAAAGTAAGTAGAATTTTCAGAATTACAGAATCTCCCATTCATCAATTAAATTTCCTCGCAGAAAATCCTGAATACTCATTTTTTTCTTCCCAGGCATTTGTAATTCTAAGATTTGTATATAACCATCTGGAACAGAAACCCTGAATTCTTTGTTTGTGTCTTTTATAATTGTGGGTGATCCAAAGCTGTGTGATTCCTTTTCATATGCTGCAGAAAAGATTTTTAAAGAAAATTTCTCTCCATTTGCTATCTGAATTTCGGTCCATGCTCCCGGATATGGAGATAATCCCCTGATATGGTTATAAATGGATTGAACATCATTTTCCCAAGGTATTTTGCAATCCTCAGGATGAATCTTTGGTGCAAGCTTTAGATGAGTGCTTTTTTGCTGAGGTACGGAGACAATGTCACCGGAAATTATCCTGTAGATTGTGTCTGTTAATAATTTTGCACCCTTTTCCATCAAAATGTCATGCAAGTCACCTGCATTCATTTCGTCAGATATATCCACTTCATCCGACAGCAAAATGTTACCTGTATCAATTTTTTTTTCTATCAAAAATGTGGTTACACCAGACTTCTGCTCCCCATTCATTATTGCCCGGTTAATGGGAGCAGCTCCTCGATAATCGGGTAGGAGAGATGCATGAAGATTGATAGTACCCTTTTTGGGCATGGCCCACACAGCCTCAGGTAGCATGCGAAAAGCGACTACTACGTTTAAATCGGCCTTCAGGTTTTTTAGTTCCTTAAGAAATGTTGTGTCTTTTAGATTTGTTGGTTGTAATACGAGGAGGTTTTTTTGATTTGCGAACTTTTTCACAGCCGACTCTTGAAGCTTTCTTCCTCTACCTGAAGGTTTGTCAGGGGCAGTAATAACAGCAGCAACATTAAAGCCTTCTTCAATAATTCTTAGGAGCGATTCCTGAGCAAATTCAGGCGTACCCATAAATACTATCCGGAAGTTATCTTTATCCATTGTTGAGAGCGAGATTAAAAATTATAAGGAATACCTATTCATCCTCTAAACTTAAAGGTTTTACAAGCTCCAGGATATGGCCCATTTTGGATTTTTTTGTCTGTAGGTAAAACTCATTGAATGGATTTGGTTCTGATTCCAGGTGAATGTTTTCGACGATTTTTAATCCATAACCTTCCAGACCAGCCCTCTTTACTGGGTTGTTGGTCATCAGCCTAATTTTTCCTAACTTAAGTTCTCTTAATATATTTGCTCCAACGCCATAATCTCTTTCGTCTGCTTGAAATCCCAATTCAATATTGGCTTGAATTGTATCTCTCCCCTCTTCCTGTAATTTATAAGCCTTCATTTTGTTAAATAATCCGATTCCTCTTCCTTCCTGATTCATATAAATCAGAACTCCCTGCCCTTCATTTTCAATCATGCTCATTGCTTCATGCAACTGCAGGCCACAGTCGCATCGCATTGATCCAAAAATATCACCAGTAATGCAAGAAGAGTGAACTCTTACCAATACCGCATCTTCTTTATCCCAGGTGCCTTTAGTAAGAGCAATATGCTCTTGCCCATTTGAATGTTGGAGAAAAGGAATCAGGGTAAAATCACCGTATTTAGTAGGCAATTTAACTTCAACACCTTTTTCAACAATGCTCTCATTAAGTAATCTATAGGAGATGAGGTCCCTGATAGATATTATTTTGAGATCAAACTTCTTGGCAGTCTCAATCAGCTCCGGAACGCGTGCCATGCTGCCATCATCATTCATTATCTCCACAAGGGCACCACCAGCATTTAATCCGGCTAGTCTTGTCAGGTCAACGGCAGCCTCTGTATGGCCAGCCCTCCTCAGCACACCTCTTGATTTTGATTTTAATGGGAAAATATGACCTGGTCTACCCAGACTTTCTGGTTTAGTTGTACCATCTACCAGTGAGTTAATTGTTTTTGCTCTGTCGCTTGCAGAAATTCCAGTGGTCAGATCATCGCTTAATAAATCAACTGAAACTGTAAATTGGGTTTCATGATAGGAAGTGTTTTTCCCCACCATCAGGTCAAGCTCAAGCTCTTCACAGCGTTCCTCAGGCAAAGCAACACAGATTAGACCCCTGCCATACTTTGCCATAAAATTGACCGTCTCAGCAGTAATCAATTCTGCTGCAATTATGAAATCTCCTTCATTCTCCCTATCCGCATCATCAACAACAATTACGGGCTTGCCTTTTTTAATATCTTCTATGGCGTCTTCAATCCTATCAAGGCCAGGACCTGGATAGTTTTCTGGGAGTTTATTATGATTGATTTCTTCTCGTGGGTTTCCAAGCATTTGATTTTATTCCTTTCAAAAACCATATAAATCCAGTTAATATGGCGAGATTCATACTATAAAAATGCGTAACGAACCGCAAAATTACGATATGTATTTTGATTTTCCTTAATATAATATCGATTAATGGGATCAATAATAAAACTATCTGTAAATAAAGGCTCAAGCTGTAAAACAATCTATCTCTTAAAAAGAAATTACTTATGAGTGCGGATAGTATGAAGAATGGCCCAAACCAACGGAGTACCTTATGAGATATGAAACAGAACCCTATTGGTTTAAACGGTTTTAATAATAGGTGTGCAAAGCTCTTCAGGTTTTGAAAATTTCCTGCTGAAATACGTACTTTCCGCCTAAACTCTTCGCTTGGATCATTTGAGACATCCTCTATAACTATGGCATTAGGATCACTTATGGAGCTTAGTCCATCTTCAAGAATTTTCATGGAAATGTAAAAGTCATCTACCAGGTAAGTAGGAGGGACGGGGTGATAATTATCTTTTCGGAGTGCATAAAAACCTCCTGACGGACCCATTAGGGTACCCCATAGTACACCTTCCATATTTTTTATTTTTGCTTCTCTTGAAAGATAGGTCTTTTCCTGTATAGAAATCCCTTTTTTATTAATGCCACTGCTTTTAGTAATTGAATCTACAAGACCTATCTGGCTATTTTTAAAATTACGAACCAGGTAAAATAAACTTTTTGGTTGATGGATTATATTCGCATCCGTGATGACTAAAATTTCTCCTTTAGCTAATGTAACTAGCTGATTGACAATACTGGCTTTTCCTTGTCTTGTATCAAAACGTATGAATTTAGTATCGCAATGATTTTGGATAAATTTTGAAATAATTAAATCTGTTTTATCATCTGATGCATCTGAACCAATTATTACCTCAATTTTATCAGGTGGATATTCAAGAGAGTGGAGACTTTTAAGTTTTCTTTCTATAACACTTTCTTCATTATATACTGAAAGTAAAATGGAAACTTTAGGTGCTTGATCTTCGCTAGTAGAATATATCTGATTTTCCTTTTTACCTGAAGATAAGATTTTCAAGAGAAATGGATACAATATATATGTATGAGAAATTGCAAAAACTGACAACCAGAAAATTATTACAAAAATCATTCTGTCAGGCTATTGAAGAAACTTATTAATTCTTTAGACAAGGCGAAATTATTAAAATTGTGTTTTACAAATTCTTTTCCTTTTGACCCAATTTGGGCGATTACTTCTGGTTTCTGTAAGGACATCTTAATTTGATTTGTAAACTCATCGGCAGTGTCGGCTAAAAGCAAGTGGTTACCTGGCTTGGCAGGAATCCCCTCAAGGCCTTGTATTGTGGTTATAATTAATTTTCCGGCCTGAAATCCCTCAATAATTTTTACGCGCATTCCACTGCCTGAAAAAAGTGGAATAATCATAATATTACCTTTTTCAAATAATTCTGATACATGGTCTATTTCCCCGTAGAAAATGATCCCATCAGCCTGAATTAGTCTTTTTACCTCTTCAGTAGGATTTCTGCCTGCTATATGAAGGTTTAGTTCTGGAAATTCAGAATGTAACCGGGGCCACACTTCTCTAATAAACCAAATAATACCTTCTACATTTGGAGCCCAATCCAAGGCACCTATATATATTAAATCATTTTGTTGAACTTTTAAAGTGGATTCATTTGGATCTGTAATTTCAACCCCAAATGGAATTGTTAAAGTTGGTCCATTATACCCTGAATGCCGATGCCATTTTTCATCCACCAGGGATATAGGTATCAAGGCGTCATAGTTTTTTAGTTGAGATACTTCAAACTTGCGAATTCTCTTTGTAAGGTTTTTTAAGTATATTCTTGTTAAAGCTGATTTTTCTTCAATTAATAGCCCTTGCCAGATAACATGCTCAACATTATGCGCTCTCATTACCACTCTGGCATTTGAATGCTGCCTTATATCGTTTATATACCAGGCCATTGATAAACCCTCAAGGAGTACTATTTCCGGTTGAAATATCTCCAGGACAGAAATCAGTTTATTTGAAAACTCCTGAGATTTAAATCTTAATAGGTTGTAGGGCTCTGAATCAAAAAGAAAATTTTTAAATAAATCAGCATATTTGATGTCAGTATCTATATCTACCGATTCAATACTAATCTTTTCTTGAAATTCTATTGGGAGAGCAACTTTTGGTACAGGATGCTTAGTCGTGTTTAAAGCTAAAACATATAATTCCGCATTTTGCTGAGATAATCCTTTGGATAAATTCCATACGGCTAAGGCCCCTCCATCTTTGGGGGGGAAGGGAACTTTATTACAAATCTGTAGGATTTTCATATCTAAGCTATATTAGTTGCAGCCTGAATTTTCTTATCTTTTGATGTAAGTTTTGAAATAATTTTTTTCGGAAGTTTGAGATAGGTATCAATGTTCATAATTGCTGAATCATTGGTGGCTTTATAGGTCAGGAAAATACCTATTGGAAATAAAATCATTGAGGAAATCCACATTCCTGTAAATGGACTCAAAATTTCCTGTCGCACTGCTTTTTCACCGGCAAGGGAAATAATATACCAGATTACAAAAAATAATATTGATATTGTAACGGGAAGTCCTAAACCACCTTTCCGAATTATTGCTCCGAGAGGTGCACCAATGAAGAAGAATATAAAGCAGGCAAAGGACAATGTGAATTTCCGATGCCACTCGATCTCATGTCTTTTAATTGTTTTTATTCTTGATCTTACTGTATTTTTAGAGGTTGTTACAAAGTTTTTTGAGGACCGGGCGAGCATTATAGCTTTTTCAATTATTGTTTCCTGCTCAGATTGACTCAGATATGAAATAAATTCTTGTGGGTTTAAAATTACCGAATCGGCTTCTGATAGATCTAAGTCTTCAGCCCTATGAAATCGTTTAACATATTCAGCACTAGAAAAGAGCTGGTTCTTAGACATAGTATTCACAAAGAGTTCTTTCCTCCTGTCAAGTAATTGCTTCATTGAATCGGTCTTGTATTCTAACTGACTCATATTAAGCATTGCATAGTGATTCTTAAATAATCCTTCTTCTGTTCGATTAAGTCCAAAGCCGGTTAAAGAAAGCACAACTGTTTCTTGTTTAAACTTATCCCTTCTTTGAGGATGTGATTTATCCTTATTCCTTCTTCTTTTTTTTCCCTCCTCCCTTAATTCATTGTAAGAATAGCCATTGTAGAGAATAAGTACTATGCTTTGTTCATCAGGAGTCATTTTCATATATCCAGAATCGGCATAAGTAACTGATGAATTTCCAGTCTTTTCAGTATGGTCATATATCAAGATCCGCTTCAACAAATTTGTGTTGTAATCCTTTTCAGCAATTTTAAGGCTATATCCTTCAATACCATTATAAAATTGCCCTGGAGTTATATTAAATTCAGGCCTTTGCCTTTGTATATCGTAGAGTAAGGATCTGGATTTTAGGTTTGTAACAGGTAGGATATTGTTTGAGAAATAGAAGGCTCCGATACTAATAAGAATAATCAAAACAATAAGAGGGGCCATAAACTTCTGCAAAGAAACACCAGCAGATTTAATAGCGGTTAGTTCAAAGTTCTCACCCATGTTCCCGAACGTCATCAATGAGGCAAGTAAGATTCCCAAAGGAAGGGCCATTGGGATAAAACTAAGGGCAAAATAAAAGAGTAGTTCCCCAATAGTTCTGAATTCAAGTCCTTTACCAACCAGGTCATCTACATACTTCCACAAAAATTGCATGACCATTACCAAAAGAACAACAAAGAATGTTAAAACCAATGGTCCCAAATAGGATTGGATTAGGTATCGATGCAAGCGTTTCATACTGCAAATTAAACGAAAATAAAGAAGGCTTATTATTTTTAGAGCAAAGAGATGGTCTAATCTAAAGTCCCAGAATATGTTTTAAATTCGAGATCTGCTTGTTCCAAAGTTCTTTGGAATCTTCAACATCTTCCTCATCTGCAAAATCAGTTACAAGCAATGCAACATCGCCAGTAAGCTCATCGGTATGTAACCTGAATTCAAAATATGATTTAGGATCTTCGTCTTCAAGCCAGTGAAATCGGGCAAACTTAGAATCTTTTTTCAGCAAGAGTTCAGCTTCTTGTTCCGTGCCATTCCAGATAAAGGTAAATATCTTACCATTTATGTGAACATCATCAGCAAACCATTCCGAGAGACCTCCGGCTGTACTGAAGCGTGGATATAATACTTTTGGTGATGTATTAAATGTGTATTCGAGTTCATATTTAGTTTTCATAGATAAAAAATGAATGTGAATCCATTAACTTTGTTGCAATATAATTAAAAAAGAGATAGGAAAAAATAAAATTAAACTAAAGATATTTTGGCAGTCTATCTGGCAATCTTTCAGTCACTTGAACACTTATTATGATATGCAGCTAATCAATACGTTAAGTCAATTTTATTCTGGTTGGATTATTGAAACTTGACTGAAATAATCTAATCCAATCGAGTTGGTTTTTGAAAAGTAAATATTATCTTTGCCTGCTCAAATTTTTCGATGGCGAGATAGCTCTGTTGGCTCCGAACAAACAAGAAATCTTTGATTTCATAGTTTTTCGAGAGTCCTAGCAAATCAGATCAAATCAGTATTTGATGATTTTCGGAATTAGAGCGCATTGAGTTGAAAAGAATTTTTGAATTTAAATGGCGAGATAGCTCAGTTGGTTAGAGCGCATGATTCATAATCATGAGGTCCCGAGTTCAAATCTCGGTCTCGCTACTTAATAATCAAACACTTACACTTTAATTTGTGTAGATGTTTTTGGTTTGTGCTAGGTTTACGCTAGGTTTTGTCTGATTCTGACAATATCTCCATCAAAATAGTAGTCCTCTCAAGTAGATGGAAAAAACGACTACGATGACCATTTCGGGCCGATTCTGTTTGATCAACTAAACGCCTTGGCATTCTG